>Ga0302319_10021023_pt1 | contig 11766 bp, 14 predicted proteins | sample Bog_T0_2_FD_203319 | JGI IMG/M metagenome (GOLD analysis project Ga0302319, IMG submission 203319) | Peat permafrost microbial communities from Stordalen Mire near Abisko, Sweden - Bog_T0_2 | ecosystem: Environmental > Terrestrial > Soil > Wetlands > Peat | place: Sweden: Abisko, Stordalen Mire...
AGCGACCCTCCTGCGTTTGATGCACATGTCACTCCAGGCGGCACTGGAACGTATGCTGATCCATGTACGTTTGAGATCAGCCTCAATTTACAGCTGCCGCAGGTATTGATCCCTCAAGTTCAGTGTCCGATTATCACGATCGATCCTCCCACTGTATCGATCAATCTGGGTCCGAGCGACCCTCCTGCGTTTGATGCACATGTCACTCCAGGCGGCACTGGAACGTATGCTGATCCATGTACGTTTGAGATCAGCCTCAATTTACAGCTGCCGCAATCGCCAGCGACGCCATGTCCGCAAATCATGGCTGACGCCTCAGCCAGCGTTACCACCGTACCGGCCGGATCGGCTGCTGGTGCGTCCGTAACGGTAACGCCTTCGGACCCATGCACCTTCACTTTCGCGTTCTCTTTTCAGATTCCGCAGGGACCGCAGGGACCGCAGGGACCGCAAGGACCATCGCACGGACCGCAGGGACCGCAAGGTCCGCGAGGTTATCAGGGCTATACGGGGCCGCAGGGACCGCAAGGTCCGCGAGGTTATCAAGGAAGTGCTCCGCAGTTATGCGACGCCAGCGTGGATGTTCCCACGGGGGTTCAATGCAACGGTGACGGCACTATCAGTGTCAGCATGACGACAATCCACTACGTAACTCGATGCAGTAGCATAATAAGTCTGAATTTGAAACATCAGGCAACTGGGCTGATGCAGAAACTGCAGTCACCAGATAATATGCTTTATCGGTGGACTGATTGACCATGCCGACTGTAACGTTTTTTTGTCCTTGCTGCTGCACTAGCCAAAAGCAGTGTTACCAGCAGTGGACCGCCATCTGGTACTGCTCCGGTCAATACTGGGCGGGTCCGACTGCTGGTGAGAAGATTTGTTTTCCTATTAGTGCGCCACCGCTGCCGGGATGGAATAAGACAGCTGACAACGGGGATACTTGCGAATACGAAATCTACGTTCAAATAGACAAATGCTGCACAGTCGACGGCGACTGCAGCAGTCAGCCTGATACATCAACGCCAAGCTTGCCTGGAGCAACTCCTGACGACTGCTGCAACCATTGCTATTATCACTGGTCAGCCGTTTACGATTGCGGCAACGACAGTGACAGTGACAATATCGATCCAGCGCATTGGATCATTACACCTGTGGGATGGGAATGTTTGCCTGATACTACAGTCGCCGGAACCTGGGTTGAAAGCGCTGATCCGTGTACGTACGACTATTACTATGAAGGCACTCCTTGTCCTGGCGGATCAGGCGATTGTCCGGGCGATCCGCCTGTCATCGATCCAGGTGAACCGCCGTACGATCCGCCGACTAACTGTTGTTTTCCGTGTGATGGCTGTCCTGACAGTTGTAAAAAATTATTGCTTACGTTCAACGCCTCACCGTGTGCGGGTTGTCTCGAAGGATCATTTAAGTGGACTGACACAAGTGGATTGTCCGTACCGGTTTGTTTAACCAATGGCGGGTCATGCGGCTACAGCGCATTCATAACTGGCGCTGCTGAACTCACACAGTACAACCTCGACGGCTGCATCGACCCAGGGCCGATTACTTACAATGTGTTGGCTATTATCGTTCACCACAATCCTGCCGGAGGGTGGATAGCGACAATAGATATTGGCCCGCCACCGGAAGCCGGCGGCGGCATAACGCTTTTTCAAGGCGGATGCACCATCTTGCATGACGACTGTAAAACCGAATGCACCGCCGTACAGGACGGAAGTGTTACCGAGGGATGCGGTCCCGGTAGTGCGAATTTTCTTGATCCAGGTTCTACTGTCACGATTACCCCTTGCGGTTGTGACACGTTGAAAGATAAAATTGTGGCAAATTCTTCACCTATATCGGCAGATCCTTACGACCAGTCTAAGTGGCCTTTGATGATTCGCGTGATCGTCGAAACGGCCAAGCCGGGTGACGCCGGAGTCGGTGATACAGCTCAGCGTATAGCCGCGAAGTTAGGCGGAGAAATTTTCAAGAAGCTGGTCCCCGGCTGTGGCTGCGATGACCGACAAAAGTGGCTCAATGAGCGATATCCGTATAAGAACTAAGTTGGCAGCATGGCTCTAACGTCGTTAATCCTGCGTCACTGTTTTGGCCTGGGCGACTCGGTGCTGCTGTCGGCGCTGACTCGCGACATTCAGCTGCGTTATCCGGGCCGGTTCAACATTTTCGTCGATTGTCATTTTCGTGAAGTGTTCGTCGATCATCCGTACGCCCGTCCGCTGCTGAAACCGCCGACAGGACCGACATTGGATCTGTCCATTCGCTATCGTGACGGCATCAAGGCTTCCGGGCGGGGCCAGCACATTCACATGTTGGCGTGGTATCACCTGGATTTTGCCAACAAGAGCGGATTGGCGCTGTCGCCGACGTCGCCCAAGGGCTGTCTGCATCTCAATCCCGAAGAAAGCATGTCGATAATGCCGGGTCAGCGCTACTGGGTCATGATGGCCGGCGGCAAGACCGACATCACCAACAAATGGTGGTGGACGCGAAACTGGCAGGAAACAGCCGATCGGCTTAAAGACAACGGAATCACGGTGGTCCAGGCTGGCGTGCTGCACCGCGAACATCGGCATCCTCTGCTGCGTGGCGTGATCAATACCGTTAATCAGCTGCATAGTCCTCGGCAGTTTTTCAACCTGATCCAGCATGCCGAGGGCGTGATCTGTCCGGTGACCGCCGCCATGCACGTCGCGGCAGTGTACGACAAGCCGTGTGTGGTGATCAGCGGTGGTCGTGAAGAACCGTGGTGGGAAGCTTACGTCAACTGCTACAAAGCGTTCGGTTCTGAATGTGCTCCGGTGAAAACGGAACATCGCTTCCTTCATACGATCGGGCAGCTACAATGCTGTCAGTCCAAAGGCTGCTGGAAGCATCGAACGGTGATGCTGCACGACGGCAGAAGGCAATACGACAGCTCCCTATGCCGGCTGCCGGTGGCTGGCGGAGACGGCAAGACGTTTATCGCGGCTTGCATGGATGCGATCAAACCAGAGCACGTAGTCGAGGCAGTCATGAGCTATTATGAACGCGGCGAAATTCCTCCGATCGGCCAGCCGGCGACGCCGCCTGAGCCTGTAACGCGTGAAGTTACACCCGTAACGCCGGAAGTTACCATCGCCGGAGATCATAAGGAGTACAGATTTGCCCGAAGTGACATGCGCGTGATTCCGCCGATGTTTCCGCCGGAAGCCGACGAGCCTGCAAAAGTTGTTTTGAACTCCAACTCGCCGGCCTACATCGACCATCCTTACATCGGCGGCAAGTTCACCGTCTGTGTCATGTGCTACGGCGATCACTTCGACATTGCCAAGAAGTGCCTTGACTCAATCGTCAGCACGCTTCCCCTGCAGCACCTGGATCTGCGGGTAGGGCTCAACGCCGTCTGTGACCAGACTCTCGCCTACGTGCAGCGGATGCCGGGCTTGACGGCTTCCTATCACCGGCCCATGAACGACAAGAAGTATCCGTTGATGCGGAAGATGTTCAACGACCCGGATCATCCCATCACTAGCGAATACATTGTGTGGTTCGACGACGATACCCAGGTGGTCGATGTGGGCATGTGGTCGCAATTGTGCCAGACGATCGTGGCCAATCACGCACACGGCGTGCGGATGCTTGGCTCGATATTCTCGCACACGCTGTCCAAGCCAACGGCCAGGTCGTGGTACACCCGATCGCGATGGTGGCGCAATCGCTATCTTCGTGTCCGTGGCACTCAGACCGAAGCCCCCAACGGTGACACCATCCAGTTTGTCAGCGGGTGGTTCTGGGCGCTGGCCACCCACACCATGCGTGAAGCGGCGATTCCTGACGAGCGTATCGGAAACAACGGCGGCGACATCTGCATCGGCGAGCAGGTGCATCAGATGGGCTACAAGATCAAGCAATTCAACAACAACAAATCGCTTGTCTGGACACCCACCCGTGAAAACGGCGGAAGACGTGGCCCAATTGATGTCTTTCCTTGGCTCATGTAATTCTACAATCAAAATGCGTGACGGCCCAAAATTCATCATAGATCACATGATCGCCTACCAGTTGTTCGGCGACCCGGAGTTCTTCGTCAAGGTGCCGGTGTTCTTCTTCCTTCGTGATCAGGCTCAAGCTTGTGTGCATCAGATCGTCACGAACATCGTCGACAGGCCCAGCGGTCAGTGTCTGGGATGCAGCAACATTCGCAGTCTTCTCATGCCTGTCATGCTAGCGTTAGTCAAGCAGATCAGAAGCTTGGCGGCCAGCGGCGATGACGGCAGCGTGGCGCTGCAACCGCTGGTAGACTACATCAGCGGCAAGTGCAATTATCGACCCAGGCCGATCAGTGTGTACTATCGAGATGATTCAGGTAAAATCAGTTCCATCGACCTTTAGTCAAGGACGACGGAGGTTAGGTCAAGGATGACAAGCTTCGTGGCCCACAGGGGCATCCAACTCAGACGTTACCAGATCGAGCAGGTCAATCACTATTACCTGCACGGTTTCCGCATCAGGGTCGACGTGGCGGCGGTCAGCGGCGGTATGACCCCGGAGATCTTCGTCTACAAGCGCCTGCCGCCCGACCCGGAAACGGGCACCATCGTTGACGAGTTTCAGACTATAGCCAGCTTCGTGGACATGGCTGACTGGCCGGTAGGTGCTCCCATTTCTAACGGAGAGCCGTTTTTCCGTTCTTCGGTCGTCGAGCTGGACGTCAGATCCGAGGCCGACTACCAGTACATCTGGACGATCATCTTGCAGCAGGCCAACCAGTTATGCTGGGCGATGGACAAAGCCGAGCAGCTCGAAAACGCAGAGACGTCCTGGGTCGGTATCGCACCAGACGAAAACTCAGACTCGATTCCTGTATCAGATTCGTATTCTGAATCTGATCTTCACCAGGACCCCATCCAATGAATCAGCACAACCTGGTCATCATTGAAGACAATAGAATTGACGGCATGCTGGCTGACGAGAAGTTCATGACAGCTTTCCCTTTCCTGCGAGGGCTCAAGCCGCATCTGAAAAAGGGTTGCCGCAGTTGCGGCGGGGGTACTGTGTTGGCCGCCCGCATGAAGTTCTACGGCGGCGTCAAGATAGCCTTGGCCAATATGGATCAGAACAACAAGCGCAAGCTAAAAGAACTGCTCAACGCCAAGAACGTTCGCATTATCTACCGCCGCGAAGGTCAACCCCGTCCTATCCAACTGACTTTCTAGTTAGCTAAATTTTCGCTCGAAACACGTCAAAAGAAATGAGGAGACTTTATCTCCTTGAACCTTTATCCGATGCTCACGGCTGAGCAAAGGACGGAGGTCTCTCCTGGCAGCATTTGGGCTGCCGGAACTTCGGAGTCGTACCTCATGTCAGGTACCGCATCCCTCATCAACTGTGACGCGGCAGTTAGTCATCCGCGTCGAAGCCGGCGTGCCAAGTGTAGATGCACGCCAACTCGCTACGATTCTCCAGCGGTTTATTCACCCAGCTGGTTAATCACGCCGACTGCTCGTCTCAGTCCGGCGACCCTCAAATGTCCGTGCTGCGACAGAACGGAATCGCAGCGGATGTTCGAGCACGTCAGGATCAAATCCACGGGTTCTAATTTTACCGTGTGCCCGACGTGCAAAATCCCGGTGTCCGATCCGCTCGGCACGCCAGGATTCCTTGACGGCCGGATCGACAGGGCTCGGGTGACAGCACCCGACGATTTTCGCACTCCGTTGCACCTGGTTTTGTATCAGGGCAGCAATGGGTTTTTCTCTCGCACCGGCCGTCCGATTCGGACATATAAGCAGCTAATCAACTAGCTGCTTGCCTGCGAACTTGGAGACGTCTCTGTGACAGGTTGGTTGAAAATAATCAACCTGTCCTGAGACGTCTTCCTGTTTGCAGGCGCTTAGCTGCCAGGGAATTTCAAAGTCGTAGTTGAGCATCTTTCTCTTTATCCAACAGCCAGCTATACTCGATGCTTTCTTCTCGAAAGGAAGTATCGTGACAACTCAATCCCATGTTCAACCCGGCCAGACCCAGGGCACTCTCTTCGTAGTGGACAGCGAATGCAGCTGGTCGGCCGATCACTCCACTGCGATCATCGTGGTGGAAAGCACCAGCGACAACTTTCCCCAGGCTATCGACGAGCTGAAAGACGCTGCGGCTCGCAATCTGGCTGTGTCCTACGCAGCCAAGAACGGCATCGCCGATCCCAGCATCAACGACATCCCTGTCGGCCCCTACGCTATCAACTGTGACGGCAAGCCCATCGAAGGACTGGACCCGGCGATGGATAAGCTGCCGCCGGATCACCCCAAGAAACAGCCGGTGGCCTACCGAACCGAGATCAAGGTCACCCGTAGAATGAGGTAACATGAAACTATCGAGCGTCGAACTACCCACTAGCGATGAAATCCGAACAATGTTTGCACGTCCATTCAACTCGGATTTCGTGTTGATGTTGTTGCGGCTATTTGATGTTGTTGACCGCACCAGCATCCAGGAGTTGATTTCCCTGTCTCTGATCCGCTGGTTGGTGGCCGAATCCGGTTACGGACCGCCGACCGCCGCTCGCATCGTTTCAGCGATGAGCGAACCGATCAAGGAGTACGCGGCAAAACTGTACGCCGCCCGGACAGCCGGCGAAGAAGAGATCCCGTCAACGCGGCTTATCGTAGTCGACGACCATTACGCTAAGTTGCACGCCTCGCTGGTGGTTTTCGACATCGTCAAGAACGAGTTTGTCCCCTCCGGCGTCAACTTCCCGCCCCCGATGAAAACGGTGATCTGCGACATCGGCTTGCTGATCAAGTCGGTGTTGACCGAAGTGCTGGCGCTGCGGGCTCGCATTGCTGGCACGGCAGCCTACAAAGCAGCTCAGGTTAATGGAGATTGGTTATGAGCCAGGGCGGTCCCGAAGATCTGATCATGTCCGATCCCCAGACGGATTTGGGACCGCCCATGCCGGCCAAGGGCACCAATCCACGGTTGATGGGCCGGTGGGTGTTGACCAGCCCGGAAGCCTTCGCCTCCACGATTCTCGTGCTGGCGTTCGACCAGTACGGCGGCGAATTTATTAAATGGCACCCGACGACCATCCGCCGGCAGCTGCAGGAAGACTTCGGTGTCGAGCCAGCCGATGCCAACTTCGACAAGCTGATGTCAACCATCACGGTGTTGACGACCAACTACTTCTATAAGAATCTCAGCCGGTTTAACGACCTGTGCTGTGGACTATGCGGGCATGGCTTCAATCCGACGATCGTCAGCCTGCCTGACGCGGCGGAGATGGCTTGGGCAATCAGTGAAGTTCTGTTGATCTGGCCGCCTGAGCCTAAAGATCGTGAACCGTTCTGTGATGACATCAGGCATTTCATTGCCGCAGTGCTGCAACAGGAAGGGTTTGTACGTCCCCCCGACATTTTGAGAATTGCAGAAGGAGGCGACCGCAGCGACCAGGTCAAAAGCGACTTTGCGGATGACCCGGAAATGTTCGCTGCCATCTATCAAAGTCAAGCATCCAAGACCAAAGAGGTTGAAGACATGATCCAGGGACATCTGCAAGAACTTCTGGATCAGGTACAGCGACTGCCGCTACAAAACGGCAGCACGGATCAGCTTGTAAAGAAGCTGAGGGAAAACACGCGGCTCGAACCGCGTTGTGAGGAATAAACTGATTTTTTTAGGAAAGGAACCTACAATGCTGGCAACTTTGCCGGACGTTGAATTGGAAGATGTTGTCGACTTAGCCAAGTCCAATCCTCAGGATGATTTTGACGATGACGTCGAGGACGAAGAAGAGGACGAAGAAGATGACGAAGAAGAGGACCTCGCCGATGAGGATGATGAGGATGATGAGGATGATGAGGATGATGAGGATGATGAGGATGACCTCGACGATGAAGACGACTTCGACGATGAAGACGACTTCGACGACGAGGATGATGACGAGGACGACGACGAAGACGAATAACTGACCGGAGTTGTTTTGGTAGTTTCAGGTACGGTTCCGCTATCGGAAGTCAAAAAGGAATACGATACTACTGACCGAACTTCGGCGTTAAGACAGTTCGTACGGGAGCATCCGGGTGTAAGGCCCGAAACGATCGACGGCATATTCATCAAGGGCATGTGCTCTTGCGGCCGTCCGATCATGAGTGGTGACACAGGATACATGTACACCGTTCAACACGGTTTCCGGTGTCCTAAATGCAAGGAGATCCAGAGATGAGTCATATCACACGAATCGCCGCTAATGCCGAGCAGGCCATTCGCAATCTCGATGCGCTCAAGAGCGCAGCTGAAATGTTCGCAGGAGCACGGTGGTTGGAAAACCGGGCCGACTTCACTGCTTATGGAAACGAAGCACGCGGCATCGGCAACGTCAAACATGTCATTGGCGTCGAAGGCAAGCGGTATCAAATCGGCGTTTACGAGAATGCCCATCTGCCCGGTACCTACGGCTTGGCGTTCGACTCGTTCAGTGGCGAGCTGGAGCCCATTTTCGGTAAGGGTCTGGGCAAACTGATGATGGAGTACCACGCCGAGGTGGTGCGGGCGACCGCCGACTCCATGGGCCACATGTACTCGCGAACCGAATTGCCGGACGGAAGTCTCCGCATCGAGACGACGGTGCCGGCCGGTGCCGAGGCGCTGGTTTACCAGTAGGGTCAGCAGCGATACGTTCACGCTGATTTCTAAAGTTCTTTTACAGAGGAAGCCATGCAAAAGGTTGTAACGACTATCACACCCGGCAAACACGGCGGCCCGGTGCAGATCACCGTTCAGACGGAGGGCGTGTCAGGCGAAGCCTGTCACAAGCTTAGCGCTCCGTACGAACAGGCCCTGGGCGGCAAAGTCATTAGCGTCACCCCCACCGACGAGGCGATGCAAGTTGTCGCCACGGGGCAGGCCAGCACGATCGAGGCTTGATTCAAGCCACATTGATCGTTTGGGCCGGGATCTTCCCGGCCTGTTTCTTTTATCCGAGTTCATTTACATGCCATTGAAGTCAGATTTTTCGTCCAGTGTAGCTGCAGCGTTCACGGGTATCTGGGTCAGATCGTACGAACACGTCGACGCCATGGCCACGATATCTGAAACCTGTGGAGAATACGGCTGGACTGTATTGACCTGGGACGCGGAGGTCGGCACCAGGGCCGATCCAGCCACGCTACAGACGATGAAGGTCGACGAAAAGGACAAGACGCCCATGCAGGCGATCAAAGCTCTTCGTTCGATTCTCATCAAAAAGGAGGATCAGCGTCACGCCATTTTGGTTATGCGCAATCTGCATATCATGTTGGCGCAAGACGGCAAGATCATCAATCCAGTGCTGCTGCAGATGCTGCAGCGCACCATGGAGGCCGGCGAAGAGGCCGGACATCACGTCTTGATCCTGTCCACTGCCGGGGTCATCATCCCCGACGAGATCAAGAAGCAGTTTCGCATCATCGATCACGACTTGCCCGGTCGCGACGAGATCCTCGCCATTTACATGGCGATCGAGGAAAGTGAAAATCTTCCTGACTGGGAAAGCAACGAAGGCAAGCTGCTGCTGGATGCAGCCGCCGGCATGACCCGTGCCGAGATCACCGGGGCGGCCAGCTTGTCCCTGGTGGACAAGGGCAAGCTGGACCCGGAAACCATCTGGCAGGTCAAAGCCGACAACCTCAAACGCCAGGGAGCCCTGACCATCGAAAAGCCCACCTACGGCTTTGAAAAAATCGGCGGTTTCAACGTGCTCAAGAACTTCTGGATGCAGGGGTTCACTTCACAAAGCAAACAGGCCAGGCCCCGTGCCGCCATTCTGTTCGGCGTTCCGGGTGCCGGCAAGGACACCATCGTGCGTGCCCTGGCCAAGGAGATCCGCCGGCCCCTGCTCAACTTCGATCTGGGTGCTACCAAGGGCAAGTTCGTCGGAGAATCGGAAAGGCAAATGCGGGAAGCCCTGGCAAATGCCGAGCAGATGGCTCCCTGCATCCTGAAAGTCAGTGAGCTTGAGAAGTTCATGGCCGGCGGCAGCGGCAGCCATGACAGCGGCGTCGGAGCCGCCCAACTGGGCTATCTGTTGAACTGGCTGCAGGACCACGAGGAAGACGTTTACTTCGTGGGAACCGTCAACGACATCAGCCTGCTGTCCCAGGTGTCCGGCGGTGCATTCCTGCGAGCCGAACGATTCGACGGCGTGTTTTTTGTGGATCTGCCGTCTCCCGAGCAGCTGGATCAGATCTGGGATATCTGGCTGAGCCACTACACAGAGCTTAGCGACGCCCAGAAGGCTCAGCGCCCTAATGCCGACAGCTGGACGGGTGCTGAAATCAAGCATTGCTGCAAGATGGCGGCGATGATGAAGATCACGCTGACGGAAGCAGCCGATCAGTACGTCATCCCGGTGGCAGTCACTGCCAAGGAGCAGATTGTCACCATGCGTGAGTTTGCCGACAATCGCTGCCTGTCCACCGACTACATGGGTCGCTACCGAAAGGACGCGGCCAATCGCCAGTTCGTCTCATCCATGGCGGCCGGCGACCCCAAACGACGGCGCGTGATCCGCGCCGCCAAAGTCTGATCCAGCTAGGCCGACTGCCGAGGCTGGGTTACTTATAGCACAACAAGATCATACCGATCATTGCGGCGATACTGTCCGCGACTCAACACTGCGGCAAGGCAAAACAAGACAAGACTTGACCATGCGGCAGTCCACGACCCGACATCGTGCAGCAAATCGATACCATGCGGCGTCTCCGAACATTTCGAGACTGTGCGGCATAACTTCGCTATACGTGACCTTGCGGCATGACCACACCGGCCCCGGCTGGACTACGCCATGCGGCATGATTACATCTGATCTCGCGTTTCGATGCGGCTGAACTGTACCAATCGTGCCAGTGCGGCAGGCTAGTGCCGCTCAGTTCCATTTCGTTTCCGTGCGGCGGATCGAATCAGACCCCGATTCGACCCCGTTTGAGCCGTGACACGGACTCTCCGTGTCGCGGCTTTGTTTTTTCAATCGTTGAAAGACTAAATGACCACTACCATGGCTTCACCACGACAAGCTTCAAAAGGCAATCGTACGACCAAAAGGGCAGTTGCTGCGACAGATCCGCTGATGCAGCCCGGACAGCCGGTTAATGAACCGGACGAACAGATGGCGTTGTTCGACAACGCCCAGACGCTGGACATCTCGCCCAGCCAGAAAATCATCACTGAATGCACCGGCTGCCGCCTGGCCCGAGATCCGCTGGTCATGAGCAGCGGCATCAGCAACGCCGAGCGAGCCGTCGCCGCCACGGCACTGAACATCAAGCAAAAGCGTGCCTTTCGCGGCGGCAGCGTCGGCATCTATGATCCCAACCATGCAACGATCAAAGAGCACAACGACTTCTTCAACCGCGTGTCGGCGTTCTGGATGAGTTTAACCGTGCCTTTGGCGGCGCTGCGGCAGGATCAGGACGCCAACGACAAGAGCGGACGTCCCAAGGTCGAAGGCGGCACCCGCCTGATCCGCAAGACCGACATGTCCATGTTTCACACCAAGATGAAACAGTTCTCCGATGAATGCAAGATTATCGAAGGTCATCTCAACCGCGATCGGGCGTCCATCCTGGCAGCTTCCAGGGAAATGCTGGGCAATCGCTACGACGATTCGTACTATCCCGAGCGGTTCGAGATCAACATTTTCTGGGGCTTTCCAAACGTCGAAGTGCCACGCTATTATGAGCAGCTGGCTCCGGAAGCCTACGAGCACGAGCGCCAGCAGGTGGCCCGGCG
>Ga0302319_10021024_pt1 | contig 11766 bp, 6 predicted proteins | sample Bog_T0_2_FD_203319 | JGI IMG/M metagenome (GOLD analysis project Ga0302319, IMG submission 203319) | Peat permafrost microbial communities from Stordalen Mire near Abisko, Sweden - Bog_T0_2 | ecosystem: Environmental > Terrestrial > Soil > Wetlands > Peat | place: Sweden: Abisko, Stordalen Mire...
CCGACCGCAGCGTTGGCGCCGACCCCATCCTTCGCTACCTCGCGCTCGTCGAGGCCATGCCTCGGTCGGCCGCAGCCCACGATTCGAGCGACCACCCTGACACCCCCGCTGACGGCACGGTCGCCGCCGAAGAATGAGGTTCGGCTTCGTCCACCGCCTCATGACCGATGCGCTTGCGGCGCTCGGCGTACTGGCCGTGGTCAGCACGGCATCGATGAGCCCGTGGACGAACGGGTTTCTCCTCATCGGCCTGGCGCTCGCCCTGGCGATCCCGGAGGCGTGGCAGAACAAGGCGGCCCTCCGGCACTTCGCGCAGATCGCCCCCGTGGTCCTCTTCGTCGCCCAGGGCACCCGCCTGCTCGCGGGCAAATCCGCGCTCGACGTCGCCGTCGAGTTCGCCGCCCTGCTCCAGATCATCCGCCTCGCGACCAGGCGGGGGGCCGCCCACGACCAGCAGATCATCGTCCTCGCCCTCCTTCACTTCGTCGCGGGGACAGTGCTCGGCGGCGGCCTCACCTACGGCATCTGCTTCCTGGGTTTCCTGGTGGTCGCCCCAGGCGCTCTGGTCCTCAGCCACCTCCGGCGGGAGGTCGAGGGCAACTACCGCCAGGGGGCCCGGGACCGCACGGGCCTCCCGGTCGACGTTCCACGAATCCTTCGCAGCCGGCGTGTCGTGGGTCGAATGTTCCTCGCGACGACCTGCCTCCTCTCTGTCCCAATATTCCTGTTCACCGCGACGCTCTTCGTTCTCTTCCCGCGCGTCGGCTTGTCCCTACTCCTCCTCAACCATCCTCGCGCCGGCCGGATGGTCGGATTCTCTGACCACGTAGACCTGGGCGAAGTCGGGGTCCTCCGGTCGGATCCGTCCATCGCACTACGCTTCGAGGTCTCCGACCTCCCGGAGCCCCCGCCGGCCCGCATGACGCTGCGCCTACGCGGCACGGCCTTCGACAGCTACGACGGGCGCGCGTGGGGACGCACCCAGACGGAACGACGTCAGGCCGACCACGCCCGCGAGAGCTCGGACACGTACCCCATCTCGCGATACCCCGACCCCAACCGAGACCGCCGCGTATCGTTCGACCTTGAACCCATCGATCCGCCGGTACTGTTCCTCCCCCCAAGGACAGTGGGCTTCCACGTCCGCCCCCAGAACCAGCCGTTGATGGGCGACCCCCTCGGCGTGCTGCGGGGTCCCGAGGGGGAGTACAGATACCAGGCCACCGACTCTCGCGGGCTCCGCTACGACGCCTACGTCGCGAGCGAGCACGAGATCCTGGGAGAGCCACTCCTGCCGACGGAACGCGCCCGCTACATCGCCGTCCCGGCATCCATCCCGTCGAGAATCGCAGCGCTCGCGCACACCTGGGCGGACCCTCAGCCGACCGACATCCTCAAGGCCCGCGCAATAGAAGACCACCTACGGAAGGACTATCGCTACGATATAAACTCGCCCTCCGGGGGGACGAAGCAGCCTCTAGACCACTTCCTCTTCGTGTCCAAGAGCGGGCATTGCGAATTCTTCTCGACCGCGATGGCCATCATGCTGCGCGACGTGAACATCCCATCCCGGAACGTCACTGGCTTCGTGGGCGGCACGTACAACCGATTCGGTCACTACTATGCGGTGCGCGAGGGAGACGCGCACTCTTGGGTCGAGGCATACATAGAGGACCCCCTCCGAGGCGGCTGGCAGACATTCGACCCGACCCCGGCGGCAGGGGCCCAGCCTCTCGAGGACACGACGGGCACCTGGGTGTACATCCGCGACCTCGTGGAGGCCTTGTCCCAGCGGTGGAATCGGTACGTCGTCGGCTACGATCTCCGGACCCAGGTTCGCCTCTTCGAGGACATCAGTCGCCGCTATGAATCCATTCGCGTCCGTGCCGGCGTCAACAAGGGCCCATTCGACAGGCTGACGCGCGCCCCCGCCCTCGCAGCTGGGGCGCTCGCGGCCTTCACCGGCGCGTATCTCTTCTGGAAGCGCCGACGGCGCACCGGAAAGCAGAAACCGACGGCCGCGCCGCCCAGAATCGACCCCAAGCTGGAGACGGCGACCGCTCTCTACAAGGACCTCGAGTCCGCGCTCTCCGCACAGGGAATTACCCGAGCGATCTCACTACCTCCTCTGCGACACGCCACGGAGTTGACCGAGCAGAAGCATCCGCTCGCGTCCGAAATCATAGATCTCACGCAGGTCTACCTCAAGGCAAGATTCGGGCGACGCACGCTGGACGACGAGGCGAAGCGCGACTTCGAGCGGCGCGTTCGGGAGATTCGCCTCCACAAGCCGCCGCCCGGCCCCCGTATCAGTTGAGAGTCTTGGTCGAGAACGTCAGTTCCCCGCCAGGAGCTCGGTCCACGACGATTGTCGTGCCTGGCGGATACGTGCCCGCGAGGACCTGCTTGGCCAGCGGGTCCTCCAGGTGCTTTCGGATCGCCCGTTTGAGCGGCCTCGCGCCGTACTGCGGGTCCCAGCCAACTTCGCCGAGAAGGTCCTTGGCCTTATCGGTCAGCTCGATGGCGAGGTCGCGCCGACGAAGTCGCTCGGCGAATAGCCCCAACTGAATGTCTACAATCTTCCGGAGCTCGGCTCGCCCCAGCCGATCGAATACGACGATCTCATCGAGGCGATTGACGAACTCCGGACGAAAGGCCCGCCGGACGTCATCCATCACTGCGCGATGCACGAGCTCACGACGGTCTGCGGGATCGAGGTCACGTCGATCTTCGATTGCTTGGAGGTGCTGGGACCCGATGTTGCTCGTCAGGATGATGACAGTGTTCTTGAAGTCGACGGTCCGCCCTTGCCCGTCCGTGAGTCGTCCGTCATCTAACACCTGGAGAAGGATGTTCCACACGTCCGCGTGCGCCTTCTCCACCTCATCGAAGAGGATGACCGAATACGGACGGCGGCGCACGGGCTCCGTCAGCTGCCCGCCCTCTTCATACCCAACGTACCCGGGAGGCGCGCCAACCAGACGGGAGACGGAGTGCTTTTCCATGTACTCACTCATATCGAGGCGAATCATCGCCCGCTCATCGTCGAACAAGAACTCGGCGAGCGCGCGCGCAAGCTCCGTCTTTCCTACGCCGGTGGGCCCGAGAAACAAGAAGCTGCCAATCGGCCTCTTGTCGTCTCCTAGGCCCGCACGCGATCGCCGCACAGCGTTAGCAACCGCCTCGACGGCCTCGTCCTGTCCCACGACCCGGGAGCGGATCGCCGACTCCATGTGCAAGAGCTTCTCCGTCTCCCCCTGAAGCATTCTGCTGACCGGGATGCCCGTCCACTTGCCGACCACCGCTGCGATATCCTGATCCGTTACCTCCTCCTTCAAGTAGGAGTTCTTGGACTGAACCGAGGCAAGTTGCCTGCGGATCTCCTCAATCTTACGCTCCAGCTCCGGGCGACGTCCGTACTTGATCTCTGCGGCGGTCCCGAGGTCGCCAGCGCGCTGTGCCCGCTCTTCTTCCTGGGTGAGGTGTTCGAGCTCGGGCTGCGCCTTCCGGATCTGCTCGATGATCTCCTTCTCGCGCATCCACTGCGCGCGCATACCGTTCGCCCGCTCCTCAAGCTCGGCAATCTCCCGTTTCAGGGCGTCAAGCCGCGCCTTAGATGCGGCGTCCCGCTCCTTTTTCAAGGCTTGGGCCTCAATCTGAAGCTGCATCAGCTTCCGCTGCACGGCGTCGATCTCGGCCGGCATACTGTCGACCTCCATCTTGATCTTCGCCGCGGCCTCATCCACGAGGTCGATCGCCTTGTCCGGTAGAAACCGCTCGGTCACGTAACGATCGGAGAGCACCGCTGCGGCTACCAAGGCAGCATCCTGAATCCGGATACCGTGATGAATCTCGTAGCGTTCCTTCAGACCGCGCAAGATGGCAATAGTATCTTCCACGGTGGGCTGTGAGACGTAGACCGGCTGAAAGCGCCGCTCCAGCGCAGGGTCCTTCTCAATTCGTTTCCGGTATTCATCCAGCGTCGTCGCTCCTATACACCGGAGCTCGCCTCGGGCGAGCGCTGGCTTGAGGAGGTTCGCCGCGTCCATCGCGCCCTCACCCCCTCCTGCACCGACAAGCGTGTGCAACTCGTCGATGAATAGGATGATCTGCCCGGCCGCGCCTTCGATCTCCTTGAGGACCGCCTTCAGGCGATCCTCGAACTCGCCGCGGTACTTCGCACCAGCCACGAGCGCCCCGAGATCGAGCGAGACGAGTCGCTTGTTCTTCAGCGACTCCGGAACGTCTCCTCGGATGATCCGCTGCGCGATGCCCTCGACGATTGCCGTCTTGCCAACACCGGGCTCTCCGATGAGCACCGGGTTGTTCTTCGTCCGTCGAGAGAGGACCTGCAGAACCCGCCGAATCTCTTCGTCACGCCCGATGACCGGGTCGCTCTTCCCTGACCGCGCCGCCTCAGTCAGGTCGCGGCAGTATTTCTCCAAGGCTTGGAACTTCCCCTCGGGGTCCTTGTCCACCACCCGCTGGGTTCCGCGCACGCTGGCGAGCGCGCGCAGCAGCTTGTCGTAGGTAACCCCGCCATTCTGCTCGAAGAGAGCCTGGATCTCGCGCTCCCCCTTGGCCATGGCGAGCACATAGTGCTCCACTGAAACGAAGTCGTCCTTCAAGGCCTTCGCCTCGTCCTCGGCTTTGCGGACGACATCAAGTAGCCTTCGCGAGAGGCCCGGCTCCGCCCCCCCGCTGACTCGGGGAAAGCCCTCGATTCGGGCGGCTAGCCCCTTCTGGATGGCCGCGACATCGCCGCCCGCCTTCTGGACGAGGGGCGTAGCGACTCCGCCATCCTGGTCGAACGCGGCAGCGAGGACATGTTCCGGGTAGAGCTCCGGGTTTCCGCGGCGGGACGCCCGCTCAACGGCATCGCGAAAGGCCTCCTGGCTCTTCGTAGTCATCTTTTCGGGACGCATGACGCTGCCTTTCGGTTCGCGCCTGCGGGGCACCGCCCCGGCCGAACCTCACTTCCGAAATAGATCGTGCGTCCCCGGACGCACGATTTGCCGCGTGGAACTCGCGCGGCCTCGCTCTTGCTTGCCACCGCAAGGTAACTCCGAGTGCTCCGGACGCAAGCCCTGCCGCGCCCACGCCGCCGAACGCCTCAGATATCCAGGTTCTTCACGTTCAAGGCGTTGTCCTCGATGAACTGCCGCCGGGGCTCCACCTGGTCGCCCATGAGGATGGTGAAGATCTGATCCGTCTGGACTGCGTCATCGAGCCGCACCTGGAGCATCACGCGCGCATCGGGGTTCAACGTAGTCTCCCACAGCTGCTCGGCGTTCATCTCGCCAAGGCCTTTGTATCGCTGAATCTGAGTCCCTTTGCGCCCTCGGGCGTCGATATGATCCCAGAGTGCGTCGGCGTCCTCCAGCTCGAGTTCCTTGACCTCCTTCTCGCTCGCCTCCCGGACGAAGTAGGGAGCCGGACCAATCGAGCGAACATCTTGCTCAATGGCATAAAGCTCCTCGTACTCCGCGGATTCGACGAGCGCCCAATCGATGACCACCGGCCGGGCGTTAGCTCCAGGCCGCGGCGTGATCGAGATCGTGGCCGCGCCGTGCTCAGTCTCCCAGCCGATCTCGATCGATAGGGGAAAGATGTCCGGGTACTTCTTCTCCAGGCGAGCGCGCACGAGCGGCATCGCGGCATCGACCTTCTTCCGCTCTCGAAGCTCGATCTTCCCGAGTCCGCTGGCGCGAAGGACCGCCGAGACCAATCGAGCATCCGCTCGACGGTCGATCTTCGATAGCGCTCGACGGAAAATGCGCAACCGTTCGGCCAGCCTGAGGAGCGGCTCTCCCGCGAGAGTCGGCCCTTTCGAAGCACGAACGGTCAGCCCCTCAACGCCGTGCTCGAGGAAGAACCGATCGAGCGAAGCCTGGTCCTTCAGGTAGATGTCCTTCTTTCCTCGCCGGACGCGGAACAACGGGGGCTGGGCTATGTACAGATAGCCTCTCTCGATGATCTCCGGCATCTGCCTGTAGAAGAACGTAAGCAGCAGCGTCCGGATGTGGCTTCCGTCGACGTCGGCGTCGGTCATCAGCACGATCTGGTGATACCGGAGCTTCTCGATATCGAAGCTACCGCCCTGCTCAGGGCTCCCGATACCGGCGCCGAGCGCGGCGATCAACGTCCCGATCTCCGCGGACGACAGCATTTTATCGAGCCGAGCCCGCTCGACGTTGAGGATCTTTCCCTTGAGGGGAAGTATCGCCTGAAATTTCCGATCGCGACCCTGCTTGGCAGTACCGCCGGCGCTCTCGCCCTCGACAATATAGAGTTCCGTCGCCTGAGGATCGCGCGACTGGCAATCGGCGAGCTTCCCCGACAACGACGTGTAATCGAGCGCGCCCTTGCGCACGACCTCCCGAGCCTTGCGTGCAGCCTCGCGTGCCTTCGCAGCGAGAATCGCCTTCTCCACGATCTTGCGTGCGGTAGACGGATTCTCCTCGAAGAACTGGCCGAGTTTGTCGCCCAGCACCGTTTCAACGATTCCCTTAACCTCGCTAGAGACCAGCTTCGATTTGGTCTGCGAGTCGAACGAGGGGTCCGGGTGCTTTATGCTGACAACCGCCGTAAGCCCCTCGCGAATGTCCTCCCCAGTGAGCCCGCTCTTAACCTCCTTGAACAGGTTTTGAGTGTTACCGTAGGCGTTGAACACCCGCGTCAGCCCAGCGCGAAAACCTGTCAGGTGCGTCCCACCGTCCTTGTTATGGACGTTGTTTGTATACGTGAAGATCTGCTCGGCATAGCTCGAGTTCCACTGAAGGGCGACCTCTACGACAACAGCGCTTCCCCCATTCTCGCTAGGGTGCTCGGCGAGGATATGGACGACCTTGTCGTGAATGGGCTCCTTCGCCTTGTTGAGCAGCTCGACAAACTCGCGAATGCCTCCCTTGTACTCGAAGACCTCGCGCCGCGATCGGTTCACGTCCGAGCTCGAGCTGTCACCGCGCTCATCTGTCAGAGTGATTACGAATCCCGCATTCAAAAACGATAGCTCTCGCAGCCGACTGGCCAGAATGTCGAAGTGGAATTCCGTCGTCGTAAATATTTCGTGGTCTGGTTTGAACGTGATCTTCGTACCGGTTTTGTCAGAGTCACCGATGATTGCCAGGGGCTCGAGAGGTACGCCTCGACGAAACTCCTGGAAGTAGACGTGTCCCTCTCGCTTGATTTCCATCTTTAGCCACTCGGAGACTGCGTTCACCGCGCTAACTCCGACGCCATGGAGACCCGCGGAGACCTTGTAGCTAGAGTGATCGAACTTACCTCCGGCGTGTAGCACCGTCATGACGACCTCCGCGGCGCTGACCCCGCGTGCCGGCATGATACCTACGGGAATGCCACGTCCGTTGTCGTCTACCGTAACCGAACCATCGAAGTGGATAATCACGTCCATCTTCGTGCAGTAACCGCCAAGGTGCTCGTCTACGGCATTGTCTACGGCCTCCCACACAAGGTGGTGGAGCCCCGACCCATCGTGCACGTCACCGATGTACATCCCGGGCCGCTTACGCACAGCCTCAAGTCCTTCGAGGACCGTGATGTTCTCACTGCCGTATGTCGACGTAGGCGGAAGGTTTGACTGGGGAACGGACACGTTGGTCATTGGGCTCGCAATAGTGGGACAGTGTAGTTGTTAACGAAACCCACGGACGATTTCTGTCCCAAAAGTATAGCTCGCTCGTCCCCGCGGTCGCAAGCCCGACAGCATTCAATTCGCGCTTTTATTTCGCAAACTTACGCGCGTTCGGAGTTCGTTTCAGCTCGACCGAAGAGCCGCGAGCTACGCCCGAGTGACGACCCCTCCGGACACCCTGAAATCTACCCGGTCACCCCCGTTTGCCACGGTCCCGGTGTCGATCAATTCCGGGCGGGTCGTCGTGAGGAATACCTGGCCCTGCTGTCGCTGGAGCGACGCAAACAGCGCCGCCGTACGCGCCCTGTCCAGCTCGCTCGACACGTCATCGAGCAAAAGCAGCGGCATAACGCCTCTAGCGTCGGCGATGACCTCGATCTCTGCAGACTTCAGCGCCAGCACGACGGCACGGTGCTGTCCCTGCGAGGCAATTCCGCGGACCGGCCGCCCTCCCAACCCCAGAAATAGTTCGTCGCGGTGTGGGCCAACCTTAGCCGCTCGCCGCCGCGCGTCCAGCCATCGGTTGGCCCGGAGAGTCGCGGCGTATACCGCGGCCTCCTGTGGCGCGCTGGGCCTGTAGGAGACGTCGAGCTCCCCGCCAGGTAGGGCAATCTGATCGAAAGCCACCACGGCGGCCCTAGCCAGCCGCCCCGCGGCTTCCCGTCTCGACGCCATCACGGTTAGCCCATGCTTGACGATTAGCTCCTCCCATTGATCCAGATCGCCAGCGCCTACGCCGCGCGTATCGAGCGCCCTTTGCCGCTCGCGCAGGGCCCTCGTGTAACTGGCCAGTTCATCCGTCGCTCCAGGATCCAGATACAGTCCGAGGCGATCGAGCAGCCGCCTGCGCTCGCCCCCACTTCCCGTGGATAGCGCAAGCTCTCCCGAATGGAAAACGACAGCTGGCGTCCGGACGGCATAGGCCACGAGGGACGGTGGACGCTTGCCATCGAGACGCGCATTCCGCAGGCCCGGCGACAGCCCGATCATTTGCTCGCGGGCATCGCCAGCCTCGAGAACGACACCGCGGACGCTCGCCGATGCAGCCCCAAAAGCAATCAACTCGCCGGGCTTCGACGACCGGAAGCTTTTCGATGTCGCCAGTACGTAGACGGCTTCGAGCAGGTTAGTCTTCCCCTGTCCGTTGTCACCGGCGACGACATTGAACCGTGGTCCTGCTTGGAGATCCACGCGCGCCAAGTTGCGCACGGCGCGCACGACCAGCGTAGCTATCGTAAGGCTCCTACGCACTAGATGCGCATTGGCATCACTACCGCGAGAAATTGCCGATCACTCGCAGGACGCACCACGGCGGGATCTAGCTCTCCGCTCAGTCCCAAGATCACGTCTTCTTCTTCTAGCGACCCAAGCACGTCGAGGAAGTACTTCGCGTTAAACCCGATGGTTATCGGCGCCCCATCGTAGTCAACCGAGACTTCGTCGAACCCATCGCCGCTCTCCGGCGATTCGCTAGTAATCCGCATGGTGCCCTTGCTCAGGGCCAACTTGACGCCACCAGTGCGTTCGCTTGCTGCGATAGAAACCGCCCTCAATGCGTCGGCAAACGCTGCGCGCGGAACTCGAACTTTCTTCTCCGAATTCTGAGGAATAACCTGTGAGTAGGGAGGAAACTGCGCATCAACCAACTTCACGCTGAACGTCGTTCCTCCACCGTGAAAGAATGCGCTCGAGCCGCTCTGCGTGATCTGGAGCTGCGGCCGATCTTTCGCATCCTTACCCTGCTCGCCGACAACGTCGTCGCACAAGCGGCGCAGCTCATGAATCGCCTTCAGTGGAATGAGCATGGTCGCCGAAGCTTGCCGCCCGGACACCTTGACCTCCATCTTAGAAAGCCGGTGACCGTCCGTCGTCACCATTCGCACGAGATCGCCGTCCCACTCGAACAGTGCAGAGTTCAGGTGCGCCCGTGTCTCGTCGGTCGATACGGAGAAGTGAGTCTTCGCTATGAGCTCCTGAAGAACCTCGACCTCCAGCGCAAGTGTCGGCGCGCCTTCCGTAGGCGCCGGCAACGGGGGAAAGTCGTCTCCGGGCATTCCTCGCAGCGTGTATCGGCGCGCGCTGCCCGCCGCCTTCAATATGGTCGCCGAATTTTCCTGGGTCGATAAGTGGATCGGCCCCTCGGGCATCATCTTCACACGTTCCATAAGGTCCTTTGCTGGAACGGCAACACTGCCACCCTTGCTGACGTCCGCAGTGACCTTCCCAGCTATCGCCAGGTACAGGTCCGTCGCGGCGATCCTCAGCGCGCTTGGGCCATCTACAGCCAGCAACACGTTCGAAAGCACCGGCATCGTGCTTTTTCGTTCGGCTACACCCTGCATCCGGGTGACCAGGCGCAGTAGGTCCTTCTTCGCTACTGTAAGTTCCATGCCTCGACGCTCACCTTCTTCTCTGTATCTCCCTTAGATTAGATCTGTAGAGGTGTCGATAGGCCCTGTGGAGACTGGTGAAAACCTAAAATTAGGCTTAGTTCCGCACGGTTGAGTCTGCTGCGCCTGGGGGTCTTGGGGCCGCTAACCCGTAGCTAAGGAGGGGGGTAACGCTAGGTCATCCTTTCCCACAGGAAAGAGCCCCCCCAGCATCACAGGCTTGTAGGCAACTTGCCCACAGCCAGTGAAGCTGGAAATTTCCTAGGAAGTGACGAGCGTTCCTGCGATTGCGTCGATGAGCTCCCTACGGGCTCGGTCGTAGGTGCGCGGTCCGATGTCGCCGGCAGCGTGAGCACGCTCAACGTTCTCTAGCTCTGCCAGAAGCTGGGCGCGGGTAGCCTTGCCTCTCCGCGGCTTAGGCGGGCTGCTGGCAAACGCGAAGACCAGCCCAAACGTAACGCCCAGCGCAGCAATACCCGCCGCGATGTACCTGCCGGGCCCCGGGACGGGCAGGTCGCGAAGCGACACGTGAGCGGACGTTAGCGGAGTGTCTTCCTTGCGGAGCTGCTTCTCGGTAAGCAACAGCCTCTGCCCCTGAGGATCGGTCTGCTTTTGAGCATCGGGGAAACCATCGACGACAAGTCTCATGCTCTGCGAAGCCAGCGCCATTACCCGCATTACTGCAACGTGCGGAGGAAGTCCGATGTCGAACTCCAGGTCACGATCCCCGGTATTAGGGATCTGCCATCGAAATTCGATATCGCGACGGCCCGGCGCGAAGGTCCCCTTGAGTCTCGCGCCCTGACCGTCCACGGGGTCGACGCCCTGATCGCCCATTTGTTGATTCGCGGTCAACGCTGTAAACGCAGATGGTAGCGTGAGGATAACGTTGTCAGGGACCCACGCGGTTCGTCCGAAGTTGTAGATGGTGATGGCTTCTTCGAGCTGTACGCGGTCGTCCTTGAGCTCGGCAAAGACTACGGCTTGCATTACGACGACCGCTCGCTGCAGGTCGTGAACCACCGGGTACACGTGGAGGACCACGTGCATGCCCTTGGTCTGGCCGAGCTGAAACGGCATTGCGGCGAACGTCGCCCCATCTACGGGGACGGTCACCCGGTAGGCTATTCCGCTCCCAGTCTCCAAACCATCGAAGCGCGCCGTACCCTTATCATCAGAGGTAACTGCCCGGTGCTCCCGGCTCTCCCCCTTGGCGACGGTTTGATGCATGATCCCGAGCGTTATGCCGGCATGTGGAAGCGGTCGGTTGTCAGCGTCACGTGTTTCGATGAGGATTACGCCCGCCGGGAGAGACCCGTCGTCATCGGTAGTGTCGGGCGGCGGCTCGAACGCGCCAGGCGTCGAGCCGCCCCCATGGGGGTTGCTCTGCGCGGGGTGCTGGGAAGGCAGGCCATCGTCCTCGTCGGCATCGACATCGTCCGCCCCCGGTGAGGTCGGGTCGACCCTTGGATGGCCGGCGGGCAACTGCTGCGTACCGGCGTCGCCCCGCGGCTGCCCCGCCGCGGCTCCGGTATCTGCCGTCTGCCCGGCTGCGGGTGCAGAGCCCGCCGCGACTGCCAACAGGGCCAGGACCCATGCCTTACGCGGAGACATCACTCGCCTCCTTGGGACCCACCCTGGATCCGCATTTCTTGCAAAAGGCCGCGTCCGGTTCGTTGGTCGCGTTGCACGAGCCGCAAGTACGTCGCAGGGCATCTCCAC
>Ga0302319_10021026_pt1 | contig 11765 bp, 9 predicted proteins | sample Bog_T0_2_FD_203319 | JGI IMG/M metagenome (GOLD analysis project Ga0302319, IMG submission 203319) | Peat permafrost microbial communities from Stordalen Mire near Abisko, Sweden - Bog_T0_2 | ecosystem: Environmental > Terrestrial > Soil > Wetlands > Peat | place: Sweden: Abisko, Stordalen Mire...
GACGCCATCCTCGGCTTTCTGCGCGACGACGTACCGCGCCGGTTCGACGAATTTTCGTCGACCATCACCGACAATTTTCGCGTTATCGACCCGAGGGATTTTCGGATCGTCGCGTGATGTCGCTATATCGACCGCCCGATAAGCTCCTCGCCTTTCTTGAGGCGCTCTGATTATGCCGACCCCATCGCGACGATCGCCGCCGACGAGGCCAAGTACCCGACCCTCGTCGGCATAATCTGAACGTCGGCATAGTGCGCCAAGCAACCTTCAACCCCGAAAAACTCTTTGGCCCCATGCTCAAGAGAACGGCGAGGCGGGTCAGCACCGTTTGGTGAAGAACGGGGTCCAGCTGCGGGAGATCGATCATGGATCGACTTGCCGCAAGACGCATTTGCGTTGGGCGGGGTCCCACATCCACATCGATTGAGCGCTCGAAAGATGTACGCCTCCAAGCCACACGTCGCGATCCATCAGCGTGGATGCATTCAGCCGCAGCGCGAGGACCTCCTCGCCGGCGCCGGTCGCCTCGAGCCGCTGTTCAATGAATTCAGCATGCGGGATTTGCGCGACCGGGGGACGGCGGAATATTCCGTCGGGCTCGCAGCGGAGGAGGGGGGTGTGCGCGTTGCAAAGGTCGGCGATGTGTTCGAACGTTCGCCAATCCCCCTCGAACAGCGCCGTCTCGCGGCCCATGTTCGCCGCGAAGAGTTTTCCCGGCGCGCGAACGCCCTGGTGGACGAATTCGAGGATCTGGCGCTCGCTTCGGGTCAGGCCGTCGAGGGTCCAGGGAAATTCCTCGAGATGGCGCGTGAGCGCCGCATGCAAGAACGGAAGCGGCCTCAGATCGCTCGTCAACAAGGCTTCGAGGCGCGTCGGAGTCGACGCGCGAAACGCCACCCAACCGGCGACAGCCAAATCGCGCTGCGCTCTGCTGACCGGGCGGCGCGTCTCGTGAAGCCCGGCAATCTGATCCTCGTGCAATTGCCCGAGCCCCCGAAAGGGTTCTATCCCTGGAAATCTGTCGATGCATATCAGCGAAAGCTTCGTCGCTCCCACGTCGGCGTCGGAAAACCAGTCCAACAGCTGAAGAATTTGCAACTGGTCCAAGAGATCGTGCTCGAACCAGAGAGTGACCTCTGAATAACCGGCCGCCGCCCGCAAATGGTCGTTTCTCAGCCGGAAGTCCCGCGCGGCGTCCTCGTATGACCCCGTGGTTCCCCCAAGATACCGCGCCCGCATATCGCTTACGGCGTCGAGGTCGAGGTCAGCCGGGAAGGGCCCGTGATGCATGGGATCGCGCCATACCAGCACGTCACCCGCCAGGCCGCTGGCCTTGAGAAGGTTGGCCGCGCCGTCGCCGTTGGTAACGTGAAGTTCCATCCTCGCGGCCCTTGAGCGTCGGCACTCTGAAATGCAGAGTCCAACTCTGCATTTCAGAGTGTCAATGCCGTTTGGGGTCATTCAGCGACAGGAACGGCACAGATCCCGATCAACGAAAACTCTCGAAAGTCTTGATTTTTTTTTGGGAAACGAAGGTCCGCAACGGGTTCAGTCCGGTCGACCGACGCGGAAACCAACTGTCAGGCGTTCGCACCTGAGCGCGGCGTCCGTGCGCCGGCAGGTTGAGATGCTGCTCGATGCGACGCACGCGCTCTTCGATTTCGGAATACAGCACACCGTGACCGATGGTCGTCGAGTGATATTCCATCACCGCGCGGCGAAGGCCAGTGATCTGGTCGGAAAGGCACTTTTCGAGAGTCATCAGATCAGAGGCGACATCGGCGCGCAGAGAGCGGACTTCGGATTTGAGATCCGCTACCTCGGAGCGAATGGACGTCCCAACCTCTGTCCGAACGACGCCGGCCAATTCCTTCTTGGTGACCATCTCCGCGCGCATGTCCGCCATCTCCGCGCGCATTTCGCGTAGCAATTGCAGTACGAGGTTTTCCGGTTCCGTCATCGCAGCGGTCTCTACCCCTCCTCATCATACACAAATCGCGCGGTTCCGGCCAGCGCCCCTCACAGCCCCACCGCCGCCAACACCTGCTGCTGCCGCGCCGCCACGACGTCGACGTCGAAACCCTCGATCGTCTCCTCGTAGAGCTGATGAAAATTCAGCTCCGCATGCAGCCGCAGAAAGGCGGCGCCGAGGCCGATCGCCGCCCGCTCCATCAGCGGGAATTCCTGTGGCACGGTCACGCCGCCGCCCTGCGCCTGGAGCGCTCGCATCGCCGCGCCGATCTCGCGCCGGCCGTATTCGCCGGGCTTGACGCCGTCGGCGACCGTGCGCACGCGGTCGTCGAGGATCGGGCCGCAGATGAACCCCGCCCAGATGTTCATGGCGTCGATCGTCTCGCGCCTGAGATCGTTGAACCCCCAGAGTTCGTAGGCGAAGCGGATGCGCTCGTGGTCCTGGGCGAGCAGGCCGCGATAGAGTTCGACGACGCCACGCACGAAGCTCGGCGCGAACACGCGCACGCAGCCGTAATCGTAAAGGTTGAGCGCCTCGATCTCTCTCGTCCCGGCGCGGGCGACGACGGAATAATTGCCCAGGTGCGGGTCGCCGTGGATCACCCCGTAGCGCAGGAACGGCCGCCACCAGGCCTCGAACAACAGCGCGGCCAGTTTCGCGCGGGACCCCGCCGGCGCCGTCTCGAAGGCGGCGAGCTTCTCGCCCTCCGCCCATTCGAGCGTGAGCAGCCGTCCGGTCGACAATTCCGGGTAGACTTTCGGCACCCGCACTTGCGGGCGGTCGGCGAGCATCAGCCGGTACATCCCGGCGACCTTGGCCTCGCGTAGATAGTCGAGTTCTTCTCGCAGCCGTTCCGAGATCTCGCGCTGGATCTCGCGGGGATCTATGACGGGCTTCAGTCGCCGATGCAGCGAGAACAGCAGGTTCAACTGCGAGACGTCGGCCTCCACCGCCGAGGCCATGTCGGGATATTGCAGCTTGCAGGCGAGTTGATGGCCATCGAGCGACACCGCCCGATGCACTTGGCCCAGCGAGGCCGCCGCCGTGGGATGAAGATCGAAATCGGCGAATTTCGTCCGCCAGTTCGGCCCGAGTTCGGCTTGCATGCGCCGGCGCACGAAAGAGGCGCCCATCGGCGGCGCCTGCGATTGCAGTTTCGTCAGCTCCGCGGCGTAATCGGCGGGCAATACGTCGGGCACGGTCGCAAGCATTTGCGCCACCTTCATTATCGGGCCCTTCATCGCGCCGAGCGCCTCGGAAAAAGCGCGCGCGTCGCCGGCGCCCCCGCCCCCGGCGATGCGATTGACGCCGACGCGCGCCGCCAGCGTCCCCGCGTTGACGCCCATTTTGGCGTAGCGGCTGGCGCGGGCGGAGAACCGATTGGCTTCGTCGTCGCGCGTCAAACTCAACTCCCACTGCGATCGGTTTCACGACTTGATAACATCTAAAACTTATGACGAAACACTGTCGCTCGGCCCTACAGATGGCTATGGGAGGGCTCAACGGCAATGCCCGCCGAACCCGAGCGAAACGTCGGAAGAACAGAGGGATCCATGGCCCGCATACCGCCGCGCAGCATCGAACGCCAAGCCTGCGACCTCGATTGTTCGATCGAGGCCGACGGTGGCGCGATGGAATGGCGCGCCAAGGTTCGCAACATGTCGCTCACCGGCGCGCGCGTCGAAGGCCCCGATGTCGACGAATGCCCGGACGCTTTCGAACTGCGCATCGTTCACGAAACCGGCGCCGTCGAACGCCTCTCAGTACGCTGTATCTGGCGATCGCCCGGCGCCATGGGCGTGCGTTTCGAGGACGCCGCGCCGACGCACCGCCGGACGACGGCGGCCAAGGCGATTTGAGCCTTTCGCCGTCCCCGGGCGCACTCGCGCGGCTCGCCGTAATCGCCGCGGTCTATGCGCTCGTCGCCTGGTTCAGCCTCGGCTACGACGACGAATTTTACAATATCGCCCTCGTCGAACGTTCGCACACGCTGCTGGCGACGCTGGCGGCCTCGACGGCCGCCGACGTCCACCCCGTCGGCCAATACGCGCTGGATTTTTCGCTTTATTGGCTGCTCGGCGACTGGTCGGGGGTCCGCGTCGCCGGCGCGCTCGCTCTCGCTTTCGCCTTATGGCGGCTGGTCGAGACACAACTGCCGACGCCGCGAACGCGCTGGCTGGCCGGCCTGCCGCTGGTCGCGCTGCATCCGACCGTGCTGATGTGGGGCTCGGGACTGCGCTGGACCGGCTATTTCACCGCGCTCTATGTCGCAGCCTTCCTGTGGGCGAAGACGCCGCAGCGCGGACGCGGCGTCTATTGGGGCGGGCTGGCGGCGCTGCTGGTCGTGCTCCTCTATCTCAATTTCTACGCGCTGGTTCTCGCCGTGCCGCTTGTCGCCTTCGCCGTCCACCAAAGACGCGGGGGCGGGCGCGCGGAGCTCCGTCCGGCGGCCCTTGCGCTGGCGCTTGCCGCTATCGCGGCGCTGCCGCCGGTCTGGATGCTGGCGACGCGGCAAGCCCGGCATATCCCCTTGCAAACCGGAAGCCTGCTGACCGGCGTCAGCGAGGGCGGGCAGGCGTTCCTTGTCAATTTCGGCCTGTTTCCGCTGTCGTGGCCCGGCCTCGCTTGCGCCGCGCTCACGGCGGCGCTGGCGGCGGGCTGGCTCTATGCGGGCCTGCGACGCGGGCGGCTCGATCCGACGACGCTGCTCGTCGTCGCCTCCGTCGCGCTGCTGATCGGTTGCGGGCTCGGCGCGAAGGCGCGAAATTTCACGCCGCTGTTGCCGGTGTTCATGGCGAGCCTCGCCGCTCAGGCGCTGCGCCCTGAGACGCCGCGCGCGCCGCGGGGCGCGCTGGCGGGGCTCGCCGCCCTGCAAGCGATCGGTCTTTATCACGTGGCGGCCCATGTCGACACCGCCAAGGGCGCGTGGAACTATCCGGTCGCGGCGACGCTCGCCGCCGTGCGCGACGAAACGGCGGCCTGCGGCGGTCGCCTCGTCGTCGCCGTCTACGACCCGACGTTCAGTTATTATCTCGCCAAGACGCCGGGCGTGCGCGTCGTCGGCCCGTTTGCCGCCGACGCTTCGCCGCGCGTCCCCGCGGGCGAATGCCTCGTCGCGCTGCGCACGTTTCGCGGCTCGTTCGCCCCCTCGTTCTTGGACCGCATGATCGACGAGTTGCCCGCGTCGGCGGCAAATACGCGGACGCTGGGACCAGACCGCTACGCGGCGATCAAGCGACGCTTCGACCCCGACGTCCCCGACGCCTACGTGATCCTCGACATTTTCGGCCCGCTCGCCGAGGCGCGGGAGCTGCCGAGCTGGAGAGCGCCGGGGTTGCCGAGACCCTGAAGCTCAGAACTTGCACGCCTCTTCGTTGATCGGCAAAAGAGGCTTGGTAGATCTCCGCCTGAGTCTTGCTCCGCGTCGCCTTGTGCCCGGCGAAGAAGCGTTTTGTAAACGCGCGGGACTCGTCGTTCAGATCCCTTTAGAAACCGCTGCTCGCTCAGAGCCCCTTGGCGCAAGTCGAGCCTCTTGCGTGCGGGCGCCGCTTATGGCTCTTGCGCGGGGGCGGGCCGTAATCGCTCGGGAGGCTCGGCAAGGAGAGAATCGCGTTGAGAGGCAAGGCGGAGTGAACGTCATCATGCTGGAGACCAACGACTTCGTGAACGCGCAGCCGCCCGTGCAAGCGAGCGCGACGCGCGCGCAGGGCATTGCGCGCGGCGTGTTTGCGGCGGCGCTGTGCTTGCTCTGCGCCTGGCTGCTGTGGCGCTTTGCGCCCGCTCTGGCCTGGGCGACGATCATTGCGATTGCGACTTGGCCGCTATTCCGCAGGCTGAAGGCGCGCTGTCCCGCGAAGCTGCGCCGCGCCGCGCTGCCCGCCGCCTTCACGCTCGGCATCGGCCTGGTGTTCGTCGCGCCGATCGTGTTTCTCGGTGTGTGGATGAGCCGTGAAGCGCATTTGGCCTATGCCTGGATCGATTCGGTCCGCCAGAACGGACTGCCCGTGCCGGATTGGGCGCCGCAATTGCCGTGGCTCGGGGCCTCGCTGGCGAGCTGGTGGCGGGAAAACCTGGAACGGCCGGAGGACGCCGCCGCGCTGGTCACGGGGATCAATCGTCACGATCTCGTCGCCTTCAGCGAGAGTTTCGGCGGCCATATCGGCGCCATACTGCTTACGTTCACGGTGACGCTGCTGACCCTGTTCTTCCTGTTCAGGGACGGCGAAAGACTCTCGGAATCGTTGGAGTATTTAAGCGAACGGCTGTTCGGTCCGCGCGGCAAATCGCTGAGCCTGCAGATCGTCTCGTCGGTCCATGCGACTGTCGACGGGCTGGTGTTCGTCGGCATCGGCGAGGGGATCGTGCTCGGCGTCGCCTATATGATCGCCGGCGTGCCGCAGGCGATCCTGCTCGGCGTCGTCACCGCGATCGGCGCCATCATTCCTTTCGGCGCCTTCGTGATGTTTTCAACCGCGTCGCTGTTGCTGATCTACAAGGGCTCGATGGTCGGAGCCGTCGTCATCTTCCTCATCGGCCTCGCCGTGCTCGCCGTCGCCGATCACGTGATCCGCCCCATCGTCATCGGCAATGGCACGCGATTGCCGTTCGTGCTGGTGCTGCTGGGTATTCTCGGCGGCGTCGAGACGTGCGGATTGCTCGGCCTGTTTCTAGGCCCGGCGATCATGACGGTGCTCGTGGAGTTTTGGCGGGAGGGGATCCACGGGATGGGGAAGGCGGGTGGCGACGGCGCGTAGACAATTCTGATTCCAAGCGACGAGATTTTGCGACCGTTGAAGGAGCGCGACGCCGCGCTCTTGTCTGACAATTGAAATTAGCGCAGATTATCGTTGGGACCGCCGATAATCGGGCGGATCTCGGCGAAAGGCATCGAAAATGAACCGGTCCGCGCCATCCACGAATCCGCGAACGATCACCCGCTCGATGGCCGCGGTATCGATCGGCGCCTTCTTGGCGATGTCGGCCGGCGATCCCGCGCTCGCCTGGGGGAGCGGAGGAAGCGGAGGGGGGTCTGGCGTCAATCGCCCTGGGGCGAACCTCGCCAAGCCCATCTTGATGAGCGCGGAGGATCGAGACCGTCTCAACCAAGCTTTGCGTGACGCGGAGGCCATACGAACTGCAGGAGCGAAGTCGGCGGGTGGGGCGAACAGCGCCCTCGTCGCACAAGTGCGAGCGTTACTCGCCGCCCTCAAGGACAAAGGCTATGAAACCGACCGCGAATATGTGAACAAGGTTGCGCGGATCAAAAGCGCGATCGAAGGCGCGGACACTACGAGCGCCGCGAAGTCGATGTAATGGCCCGCGCCGGCGTTTTCCGGCCAACCAATCGCCAGCCCAACCCTGGCGCGACTGCCCCACTCGAACGAATCCAATCCTTCCCATCTTGAAAAGGTCGCGCGCCGGGCGATTCAGGGGCGGGCCCCGGCCTCGCCGCCTTCCGTGAGCTCCCCGAAGGGAGGGCCACGCCGCGCGTGTCCGAACGCGCAGACCCAAGAGCGAGCGGCAAATGGCGGTGCTGTTTCTAAGCCATTCCAGCAAGGACGACGCGGCGGCGAACGTGATCGAAACGTGGCTGCAAGACCACGGTTTCACCGACTTGTTCGTAGATCACAGCGCGATCGGCGGCGGCGAGAAATGGGCGCGGGCTCTGCGCGACGCTTCGGGCGCCTGCCGGGTCGTCATCTGTCTCGTGACCGAGAACTGGCTCGACTCGGACGAATGCTTCGGCGAATTCAAGGCCGCATGGTACATGGGCAAGCGCGTCATTCCCTTGCTGGCTCTGGCCCCGGGCGGCGCGCCGAACGTCAGCCGATTGGCCAATGTCCTGGCGGAGGACCAAGGGTTCGATCTCGGCGCCTGCCTGGATGACGAAGGACGCCTCGATCTCGCCCGCGACAAGGACCTGGGAGGGCGCTTGGCGGCCTCGCTGCGCGCGGGCGGCGCTCTCACCAAGATCGGCCTCGACCCCGAGGCCTTCGCGATCGACCGCAAGCTGCGTCCGACGCCGTTCCCGGGCCTCGCCTCGTTCGGCGACGATGACGCCGACGCGGCGCTGTTTTACGGGCGCAACCGTGAACTCTCGGATACGCTCGAAGAACTGCGCAAGGTCCGAGCAGAACGCGACCTGCGGCCGTTCGTGATCCTGGGGGCGTCGGGCGCCGGCAAATCGTCGCTGCTCAAGGCTGGGATCATTCCGCGCCTGCGTCGCGAAGCCCCGGCCTGGGCGCCGTTGCGGGCGTTCCGGCCCGGCGCCGATCCCCTGCTCAATCTGGCCGAAGCCCTCGCGCAGACCCTTGCCGATTCCGGCAAGACCTTGGCGCATGGCGTCATTCGCGATCGTTTGTTCGACGCGTGGTCCCAGGCCGAGCGCGAGGACGGGAAATTGACGCCCGCCGGCGTCGCGACGATCGCGGCCCTGCTCGAAGACGAAGGGCGCAAGCTGCGCGCACTGGCCGGCCGCCCCGGCGCCACCATTCTGATCAGCGTCGATCAGGCCGAGGAACTGGCGCTGGCGGAGTCCGCTTCGGCCGAGGCGCTCGCCGATTACCTGCGCGTCGCCCTGAACGCGACGACGAGCCTTTGGCAACTCATCTTCACAATCCGCACTGACAGCTTCCCCGATCTGCAAAGGCATCGCTATTTCCAGGATCTGAAAGCGCGCGGCTACGATTTGCGCGCGATACCAGCGTTCCGCATCGACAGGGTCATCGAGGAACCGGCGAAGCGCTACGGCGTGAAGATCGACGCCATGCTCGTCGACGCGTTGATGGAAGACGCGCCCAAGGAGGACGCCTTGCCGCTGCTGGCTTTCGCCTTGCAGCGCCTGTGGCGTCAGTATGCGGCCTCCGGTCAACTGACATTCGACAATTACAACAAGGTCGGCCGTCTGAAGGGGCTCATCGAAGACGCCGCCGAGCGGGCGGTGCGCGGGATCGGGCCGGACGAGGATGTGGCGCTGCCGCCGGGTCCGCCGACCAAGACGCGAGTCGATCTCGCCGCCTCGACCTTTGTGCCGGCGCTCGCCCAGATCAACGATCGCGGCGCCACGATCCGGCGCATTGCGGCATGGAGCAGTTTCACCGACGATCAACAGGACTTGCTGACCAAGTTCGATCGATGGCGTCTCGTGGTGCACAAGGGCGATGCGGAAGGCGGCACGGTCGAGGTTGCGCACGAGGCTTTGTTTCGCGAATGGACTCGTCTCCAGAGCTGGCTCGAACCCGAGCGGATGCGGTTGGAGGCGCTGCGGTCGTTGCAGACCGACGCCCTGACCTGGGATCGCTCCGATCGCGACGCGGCGTTCCTCAACCACCGGGAAAAGAGGCTCGCCGAAGCGGAGGCCCTCGGCGCGATCGGAGCCTACCGAATGCGCGTCACCGCCTTGGAGTTCGACTATCTCGCGGCCTGCCGAAAGGCGGAGGCGAAGGCGAAGCGCCGGGAAAAACGGGTGCAAGTCCTCATCTACGGCCTGTTGATCGGCGTCATCGTCGGCCTCGTCGGCTGGATCAATCAGGCGCCGCTTGAGGCGCAGATGAATTGGTACATGACCATGCGGCCTTACATGCTCGCCAACTTTCGCCCCCATGTCCTCACCGCCGAGGCGGAACGGGCGCTGAAGCCGGGCGCCGTTTTCCGTGAATGCGCCGCGGAATGTCCCGAGATGGTCGTGCTTCCCGCAGGCAAGTTCACGATGGGCTCGCCCGCGACGGAACAGGGTCGCTTCGACGTGGAAGGCCCGCAGCATGAGGTCACGTTCGCCAGGGCCTTCGCAGTGTCCAAGTTCGATGTGACCTTCGCGTATTGGGACGCCTGCGTCTCGGTCGGAGCTTGTCCTGCCGTCAGCGACGCCGGCATGGGACGGGGCGACAAGCCGGTGATCAATGTCAACTGGGACGACGCGCAGACGTATGTGGCCTGGTTGTCGAAGATGACGGGAAAGCCCTACCGGCTGCTGACGGAGGCGGAATGGGAATACGCGGCTCGCGCCGGCGCGACCAGCCCCTATATCTGGGGCGCCGACGTCGGCTTTGAAAACACCAACTGCGATACCTGCGGCAGCAAGTGGGACGACAAGGAGACCTCGCCCGTCGGCTCGTTCGCCGCCAACAATTTCGGGCTCTACGACATGGTCGGCGACGTGTGGCAATGGCTGCAGGATTGCCATCACGCAAATTATGTCGGAGCGCCTCTCGACGGATCCGCGTGGACCGGCGGCGATTGCGCGAGCCGCGTCATTCGCGGCGGTTCCTGGCTCAACCCTCCCCAATTGCTGCGCACCGCCAACCGTTATCGCTACGGCCCCGACTTCCGGGCCAGCGATCTCGGGTTTCGGGTCGGGAGGACGATCGCCCCCTGAGGCCCAGACTCGATGACCGCAACCGATCCTGTCGTCTTGCAAAGCGCAGAGGCTGCCCGCGAAACCGTTGCGCGGCGCTGACATGGACAAGCTCAATCCGGTTCGTCGAGAATCCGAGCAATCTCGCGGATGTCGGACTCCGACAACCCTCCTCCGTCTTGGGAAGCGATGCAGTCGTCGACTTGCGCGACGGTCCGCGCGCCGATCAGCGCCGAGGTCACCCGCCCGTCGCGCAGCACCCATTTCAGCGCCAGATGGGCCATCGGAATCCCCAACCTGTCGGCGACCGCCTTCAGGCGCCCGACCCTGGCGACCGCCGCGGGGGTGACGCGCTCGCGGCCCATCGAACCGCCGCGGCTGCCCCGCGCCGCGCGGCTGTCGGCGGGGATACCGGCGAGATATTTGTCGGTCAGAACGCCTTGCGCCAGCGGCGAAAAGGCGATGCAGCCGGTCCCCGCGGCGTCGAGCGCATCCAGCAGCCCGTCGGTTTCGATCCAGCGATCGAGCATCGAGTAGCGGGCCTGGTGGATGACGCAAGGCGTTCCCAGCGCCTGCAACATCGCCAGCGCCTCGCGCGCGCGCTGCCCGCGATAATTGGAAATTCCGACATAGAGCGCCTTGCCCTGGCGAACGATGTCGGCCAGCGCGCCCAGCGTTTCCTCGAGCGGCGTGTCCGTATCAGGGCGATGGTGGTAGAAGATGTCGACATATTCGAGACCGAGCCTTTGCAGGCTCCGATCCAGACTGGCGACCAAATACTTCCGCCCGCCCGCGTCCCCGTAAGGGCCGGGGCCCATGACGTAACCGGCCTTGGTCGAGATGATCAACTCGTCGCGATAGGGTCGCAGGTCGGCGGCCAGAATGCGGCCGAAATGGCTTTCCGCGGCGCCGGGAGGCGGGCCATAGTTGTTGGCGAGATCGAAATGGGTGATCCCCTGATCGAAGGCGCGCCGCACCATGGCGCGCCCGATTTCGAAGGCGTCGAGATCGCCGAAATTCTGCCAGAGCCCGAGCGAAAGGGCGGGCAGTTTGAGCCCGGAACGCCCCAGGCGGCGAAACGCCATGGCCTCATAGCGGTTCGGCGCGGCGAGATAGGGATCGTGTGACATGACGCCCCTCCAGGCTCATTGCCCTCCGGCGCCGCGGAAGCCGGACAGCCGACGGGTTATGCGGTCTCCTGTAACTCCCAAGCCGTCGCGGGAGGACAGGCTGTGAGTTCTGTAGCCGAGGTCGCTGACCTACGGTATGCACACATCTCGGAGAGGCCGAGGCAAGGCGCTCTCCGTCTCCCTCGCCCCGCTTGCGGGGAGAGGGTTAGGGTGAGGGGCGGCTCGCGGCACACGAAGGCTTGCGGTTTCAATCTCTTCCAAGCAGCCAACCGGCGTTCTTGCGTCGGGCGGCCCCTCACCCTAACCCTCT
>Ga0302319_10021027_pt1 | contig 11765 bp, 10 predicted proteins | sample Bog_T0_2_FD_203319 | JGI IMG/M metagenome (GOLD analysis project Ga0302319, IMG submission 203319) | Peat permafrost microbial communities from Stordalen Mire near Abisko, Sweden - Bog_T0_2 | ecosystem: Environmental > Terrestrial > Soil > Wetlands > Peat | place: Sweden: Abisko, Stordalen Mire...
CAACTTCGCCGCGCTCTCCCTGCGGCAACAGATTCCCGGCTTCATCCATGATGCCGATTTTCACGCCAGTGCCCGGTCCTACCGAACCAGGCTTGCGCGCCAGCGGCGGCACGGGGTTCGAGGACACCTGATGCGAAGCTTCCGTCATGCCATAAGCCTCAAGCACCGGCACACCGAAGACACGCTCCATCTTGTCCATCATTTCCGCAGGCAGCGCCGCGCTGCAGGACCTTATGAAACGCAATCCCTCCGCACCCGCGGGGCGGCCTTCACCCGCGCGTGCCAGAAGCAAATTGTGGATGGTGGGCACGGCTGAATACCACGTCGCACCGGTATCGCGAACCGTCCGCCAGAATGACAGCGGACTGAACTTCCCCGGCACCACAACCGTTCCGCCGGAGAGCAATGTCGAGAGCGTTGACGCCACCAGGCCATGCACATGAAACAGCGGCATTACGCAAAGCGAAACATCGTTCGGCGCCAGCCCGTAAGTGGCCACAATGTTGTGGGTGGAGGCCGCGATGTTCCCATGCATGATGGGAACGCGCTTCGGACGTCCTGTGCTCCCACTGGTGTGGAGGATCAGAGCCGCGTCCGCGGGCGATGGCGCTGCAGCGGTCTTGCCTTTCGGAGCACCGACAATTCGTACATAGCCGGTATCGTCCGTCTCAAGCGTGTATACCGCAACGCCCTTGCCCTCAGCCGCCTTGCGCGCAGCAGTAGCATCGGCGGGACAAAGCAAAACCTTCGCGGAAGTGTCCTCAAGATAGAAACTGATTTCATCTTCGCGATAGCCCGGATTCAGAGGCGCAGCGGTCCCCGCAACTGACGCCGCAAGGAAACTCACGATGGCCGGCATGCCGTTCGGAAGAATCGTGGCCACGCGATCGCCGCGTCCGATCCCTAAACTCGCCAGCGCATCGGCCATCTCGGCCACCTGCTCGCGGAGCAGTTTATAGGTGACGCGGATTCCCGCTTCGGGAAGGATGATTGCAATGTTTTCGGGCGGAGCTGCGCCGATAACTTCCAGCAGAGTGCTCGGTTTGGACATAAGAAACTATGATGTCAGACGGCCGGGTTTACTTCTTCGTCAAAAGCTGACGATCGTTCAGCCAGTCGAGTAAACGGTCGTTCCAGTGCGTAACCGCCGCGCCCTTATCGCGCATCCCGAAGCCATGTCCGCCCTTCTCATACAGATGCATCTCGGCAGGAATTTTCGCCTTCTGAAGCATCAGGTAGAAATTCGCGGTCGTCACCACATGCGAAGGGTCGTCGGTTGCGCAGGCGAGAAACGCAGGCGGCGCATCCTTCGGAACGCTGGTGATTTCATCCAGCCGGAAGCCCGGATAAATAATCAGATTGAAGTCGGGACGGGCGCTGAAGCGATCCACCGGATCGGCCGCTTCGGCATTGCCCGCATCGAAGCGAGTCTCCATCAAAGCCGCCAGTTCCCCGCCCGCCGAGAAGCCCATAAACCCGACGCGCGCGGGGTCGACGCCCCACTCCTTCGCGCGGCTGCGTACCAGCCGAACCGCTCGCTCGGAATCGGGAAGCGCATGGCCGATCACGGTGTAATGGGAATTCGGCTCGCGCGCCAGACGGTACTTCAAAATGAACCCCGCGATGCCATGGGAGTTGAGCCAATCGACAATTTCGTAACCCTCCACATCCATCGCCAGGAACGAATGTCCTCCACCCGGAGCGATCACCACCGCCGCGCCGGTAGCCTTATCTTTAGGCGGCAGATACACGAGCAGCGACGGATCGTTAATCCCGGAAAGGCGGATGTAAGCATGAGTGTCATCGCGAGGCTGCACGAGTTCTTTACCCGTCTGCCCCTCCGATCCTGGAGCGCCTTTGGGCCAAAGAGAAACCTGCTCGCCGCGTTCGGCGGCGAGGGTCAAAAACGAACAAACGAGACTGACGAGGAATGTGCGTGTCATCGCCGAATAATCTATCATTACGGCTGAAAGGTTCGCGGGCCCCACGCCGTCCATTCAGAACCAGGGAACACCCTTTCCATCACCCGATAGATCGTCAACGGGACAACCGCAGCCACAATCGAAACCATCGCCAGGCCCTCCGGCATCCACCACGAAAGCCATTGCGCCGCTTCGGGCGCAGCGCCCAGGATATTTCTGAAACCCGGAGCGACAATGGGACCGAGTGCGACTGCGAAGAACGCAACCGCGACCATCCCCGCCAACCCATACCGCAACCACACCGGCAGCCTGCGAACACGCCACCAATCGGCCATCATTACCGGAAGCATCAACAGCATCCCGCAAGCGAGCATCGTCCCGACATTCAGAACCTGAGTTCGCAAGCGCGGAACGGCCCGCAGATGGGCCTGGTCCCTGGGCATCAACCGCCCGTACACAGCCAGCGAAGCCCTCTCATACTGCCAGTCCAGAAAATGCTTCGTGTTCTCGCATCCCACGCCATAAGGGTTATAAACGTTGAAGCTGAAGACCCGCACCACTGGTGGCTGATATGTTTCGCCCCACGGAGTTCGCACGATCGGGGCCCCGCCGCGCGCGGGGCGCCAATAATCGATCGGAGGCGCAACGTTTAATGCGGCGCATGAAGTTTCGCGAAGCGGCGGCCATTCGCGGGACGTCGTCATAAGCACCCTGTTCGGAACACCAATCCAGCCTCCCGCCAGGCCGAAGTGAACACCCATCAGGTACCCGCCCGCCAGCGCGAGCAATGACGGAGCGAGCCTGGCCGCAAGGATCAGCCGCCGGCTGAACGGCAACGGGTCAAGCCATCGAAGCCGCTCCCGCGTCTGCATTGGCCCTATTACCAGAAACAGCAGGGCCGAAGTCCATGGGCCAGTGAACGTCAGATTGAAAAGCACGGCAAACCACACCAGATCCCACCACGAAAACAGCCACCAGGGAAAGCCGCGCGATACTTTCGGCCGCGCAAATACCGATCCGCTCCATCTCGCGGGCGGCGCTTCACGAAATCGGGGAATCGCGTGCCACGCGTTGACGAATACCCACGCGCTTACCAACCCGCTCGCAGCAAGCACAGGAGCCACGGGAATCCGAATCGCACCGGGGAAAATCGTCATGGCGACCCCCATCCACCCCACCACCGAAGCAACGGCAATCGTGGTCACCCACGCCGGGAATCGAATTTCGCGAATCGCCAGCGACTGATAGCCCAGGGCCATCGGCATGGCGATCGCGCCGATGGCGATAAAAGCCTTCGTTCCATAACTTCCGATTGCCGCGCAAATACCCGCGCCGACCAGAGCCGGAATCCACACTAAAAACATACCGGCGTAAACCCGGCTCAGAAAAATCTCGCGCCGCGTTATCGGCAGCCCTGAAAGATAACCGGTGCTGCGTTCCTGCGTCTGCGCCGCCGAGGTCATCGCCACCACGCTTGCCATCGCCAACGGCATAATCGCGATCGAGCGCCAGTTTTCCACCGCGAATGCGCCCGCCGCAAAAATCAGCACGAAGTACGGCACCAGCTTGCACGCCGGGTCGCGCTTCACAAGCTGATAAATCATCGCTCGCTCCCGGTCAGTTCGATAAACAACTCTTCGAGCGGCATCGGAACGCAGCGCACATCGTCCACGCCGAGCGCCATCGACACCTTGCGTTGCACACTCTCCGGCGATCCTTCCATCACCACGTGCCAGTCGTCAAACACCGGCCGCACGCGCAGGCATCCGGGGATCTGTTCCATCCGCGCAGCCTCCGGCACGCTCGCGCTGCGCGGGATCATCGCCACGCAAATCTCTTCACGCAACGTGGTCAGGTCTCGATCCAGCAGCACCTTGCCGTGGTCCAGCAAAATCACTCGACCGCCGATTCGTTCCACATCGCCCATGTGGTGCGACGAAAACAGAATCGCCGTGCCTTCCTGGTTGAGCAAGTGAATTGAAGTCTCCAGAAACTCGCGGCGCGTAGCGGGATCGAGGCCTCCCGCTGGTTCGTCCAGGATCAGTAGCTCCGGCCGATGGCACACCGCGCAAAGCAGTGCCACCTCGCGCGCCTGCCCCTTGCTCAGATCCTTGATCTTCCTCCTGGCATCGAGCGCGAACCTCTCGATCAACTGGCGTTCGAGCGCGCCATCCCACTGGGGGAACAAATAGCGATGAAACTCGATCAGATCCGCGATCGAAGAACCCGTTGGCAGCACCTGATCTTCCGCTACATATCCGATGCGCTTCTTCACCGCCACCGGCTCATCGGTGGGCGACATGCCGAATGTCCGCACCGAACCGGAATGCGGATACAGCATTCCCATGCCGATCTTCAGCAGCGTAGTCTTGCCGGCGCCGTTGCGTCCAATCAGCCCGGCCACTTCTCCTGGGTGTATTGCAATATCGATACCGTTCAGCACCACATTGCTTCCGTAGGAACGAGAGACGCTCTTAAACTCAAGCACCGGGTCCATCATTTTTTCTCCCTCAGCTGGCGGTCGGCATCTTCCAGAATCTTCACGACGTCCGGCAATCGGAGCCCCGCCAGATAGGCCTCCGATAGCAACCGCCGCGCCGTCCGCGCAATTTCCTCGCGTTGATTTTTGCGATTGACGGCGGGCAAAACGGCACAAACGAAAGTCCCGCGCCCGCGCTGCGTTTCGATATAACCGAGCGACTCGAGTTCGTCATACGCTCGCTTCACAGTAAGCGGCGCAATCACCAGTTGTTCGCTGAGATCGCGGTGCGAGGGCAGTTGCTCGCCGCTCTTCAGGCGCCCTCCCGCGATGGCTTCGATCATCTGGCGAACCACCTGGCGGAACAGGGGCAACTCGTCGGCGGGATTGACGATCAGGTTCACTATAGTGATATATAACTGTATATCACATAGAAGTCAAGGGTAAGCGTGAAGACCTGTTAGAGTAAACTCTCAGCGGCTCTCACCCGCCATGGAGCTATTAATGCAGGAACCGTTGCGATATCTGACGGCTATCGTCGTCGAAATTTTACGGCTCAGTGTGTGGCTGGTCCTGCTTGCGGCTGTCTTCGTTCCCCTCGAACGAATCTGGGGACTGCATCCCCTGAAGCTGTTCCGGAAGGCCTTCGGTGTAGATCTGGCGTACTACTTCCTCAGCGGATTTGTCCCCAGGCTGCTTCTCCCGCTCCCCTTGACTGTGCTCGCCGCGGCCTTGCATCGAATGGTTCCGGCGGAGTTCTATTATTCAATGGCGGGAATTTCAATATGGCTGCGCATCCCGGCGGCGCTCGTTGTAGGCGATGCCGGCGCCTACTGGGGGCATCGCTGGTCGCATGAGATTCCATTACTCTGGCGCTTTCACGCCATTCATCACAGCGCGGAAGAAATCGACTGGCTGGTGAACACGCGCGCGCATCCTGTGGACCTGTTCTTTGTAAGGTTCTGCGGTCTGGTTCCGATGTACGCTCTTGGTCTGGCTCAGCCGACCGGGAACCAGTTCGATCTCGCGCCGATTGTCGTCACGCTGGTGGGTACCGCCTGGGGGTTCTTCATCCATTCGAACCTTACCTGGCGCTTTGGCTGGCTGGAAACGTTGGTCTCATCTCCGGCCTTTCACCACTGGCACCACACCAACGACGGGCCGGATCGAATCAACAAGAACTACGCCGCGATGCTTCCGTGGGTGGACAAGGCATTCGGGACCTTCTATCTTCCGCCCGGCCAGTGGCCGGTGAAATATGGAATCGACGCGAAGGTCCCCTCCAGCCTGCACGAACAATTAGTTCGACCGCTTTTGTCCGATTAGGAGCGCGTCGCTTTCCGGCGCCGGCGCACACTGCCAACCAGAACCGCGCCACCCACGCCCAGCAAGAGTAAAGTACCCGGCTCGGGAGCGCCGGCAGAGGTCGTGTCGGTCAGCGAAACTCCATTCAGCAGCAGCCACGGCGGCTCCCCGCTCGGCGAGCCCACGGCCAGAAATGTGAGCGCCTCGCTCGCAGAGGTCGCCGTGAAAGTCAACGATCCGGTTTGCCAGCCTTCGAACGTCTGGCTGGGTGTGCTCACCGTGGAGGTCGTCTGCGTGCTCCCACCGAAGCTGACCTGCCACTTTTCCGTGGTAGGACCGGAAAAGCCTTGCTGCTGAGCGCCCGCCCAGTTGAAGGTCAGCGAGTAAGTGTCGCCAACCATGAGCCCGCTGACGGTCTGACTGATCGATCCCGCCCACGCCGGATCTCCATCGGCAGCAACCACCGCTCCGCCGCCCGGGGCAGCGGTCACTCCGTAAAAGTCGACGGTACCCATGAAGGCGTCGCCCATCACACCGGTAGTCGCGAGTTGATTAGCTGTGCCCAAAGCAAAAACGAAGACCGGTGGAGTAGTCTGGCTTCCAAAGGCACCCTCCTTCCCTCCGCCGGTCCAGCCAGTCAGAGAGTAGCTGTTAACTGTCAATTGGCCGGAAGTACCTGGGGAACTGAAGTTACCGTTCGTTAAAATGGACCCCGCCCGGGCGCCGAAGGGAACGGTGAGCAAGAGGGACGCGGCAAGTACCGGCAGCAACAACGCCTTAAGCGGCGATGAATTCATTGGTTTCTCCAAATCACCTTAGATTAATAGTGGCGATGGGAGAAAATATAACAAACATGAGATACATATTTATGATGTCTTTCTCGCAGGAATGACTCATTGGTATGTTTAATCACATTTGTGCGGGTTCGATCCTCAAAAGCCATGTTAGCGATACGATAAGATTCCATGCGAATCTTCCAAAGCCTTGTCTGGCTGCTGCTGCCCTGCGCCGCCGTTGGTCAGGACCATTGGGTGGCCACATGGGCTGCTTCCCAGACGCTCTATCGAAATAACACCCCTCCCAGACCGGTTGCTGCCGCCGCGCCCGCTCCCCAGCCCGCGCCGCCACCACCGCCTGGAACGCCGGGCCGGCGGTTCGGGATCCCGGCGCCTCTGGCCTCGCTGCACAATCAAACCGTTCGTATGATCGCGCTCACGAGTATCGGCGGATCGAACGTCCGCATCCGCCTCTCCAACGCTCTCGGTGCGCCCGCGGTCAATATCGGCGCCGCCCACATCGCACTCCACGATTCAGAAAGTGCCATCAAACCCGGCAGCGATCGCGTTCTCACTTTCAGCAGTAAGACCGCCGCCACAATTTACGGCGGCGAAACCCTGGTGAGCGATCCCGTCAGCCTCCACCTGCCGCCGCTGTCGCATGTAGCCGTCACCCTCTATATCCCCGGCGACGCCAGCGATCCCACCAACCACCGCTTCGCCCTGCACAACACCTACATTTCGAAAGAAGGAGACTTCACCAGCCAGGCCGCGATCCCCGATGCCGAGACCCGCGAATCATGGTACTGGCTGGCGGGCATCGATGTCCTTGCGCCGCCCGACGCCGCAGCGCTCGTCACTTTCGGCGATTCCATTACCGATGGCGACCAGTCCACGCCCGGCACCGATGGCATGTGGCCCGCCATTCTCGCCGCGCGACTTCAGGCCAACAAAGCTACCAGCCGCATTTCCGTCGTAAATGCGGGAATTTCCGGAAATCGCCTTCTGGGCGACAACAATAGCGGCCTGGCCCGCCTCTATCACGACGCCTTAACTCAGCCGGGCGTTCGCTGGATGTCTGTCCTGATAGGAATTAACGACATAACCGGAGGCTCGCGCAGCCAGACGATTACAGCCGAGACGCTCATCGCCGCCTATCGCCAGCTGATCGAAAACGCTCATCTGCTGAACGTAAAAGTCATTGGCTGCACTCTCACGCCATTCGGCGGCTCGAACGTGTACAGCGACTATGGCGAAAGCGTCCGCAGCGCCGTCAATCGGTGGATTCGCAACAGCGGCGCCTTCGATGCCGTAGTCGATTTCGATGCTGCCGTGCGCGATTCGAAAGATCCCACGCGTTTCCGCGCCGAGGCCGATTCGCCCGATATGCTTCATCCCGCCAACCCCGGCTACAAAATGATGGGCGATGCTTTTGGTCTTAACATTCTTACTTCCACACCTATGCGCGCTCGATAGCTGATAGACTGGGGAACTCAAACCCACAGTGCCTGAACCTGCACCTCCACAGACTGCTTCGAGTGAAGTGGTACGCGACATTAATCGACGAATCGTCCTGAATTTGATTCGAACTCGCCAGCCTGTTTCGCGCGCCGACCTGGCACGCGCCTCCGGCATGCAGCGCAGCACCATTTCTCTCATCGTCGAAGAACTGATCAACGAGAACTGGCTTATCGAAGGACCAGCGGTGAAACTGCCTCGCGGACGCCGCCCCACTTTTCTGCGCCTCAACGAAGAGCGCGCCATCATCGGCGTGGATATTCGCCCGGGCCAGACCATGGTCGCGCTCTCCGATGTCAACGGGAAGTTCGGCACCGTGGATACTTTTGCAACTCCGCGCGATCCCGGAACGGGCATCGCGGAAATCGTTTCGCGGATTCGCGCTGTGGTCGCATCGTGCGAAGGCAGAAAAATCGAGGGCGTGGGCATCACCCTGCCTGGCCGGTATGATCAAGCCATAGGCCGTCTGGTTTTTGCGCCCAACCTGGGCTGGGGCGAAGTCGATATACGCACACCTGTGGCGGCAGCGACCGGCCTTGAAGTGGAACTGGAAAATGCAGCCAACGCCTGCGCTCTGGCGGCCGTCTGGTTCGATCACGTCGAATCGTTCCGAAACCTGGTGGTGGTTACCGTTTCCGAAGGCATCGGTACCGGGATCCTTGTTAACGGGCAGCTTGCCTGCGGACTCGGAGGGATGGCTGGCGAGTTCGGCCACGTCTCGCTCGACCCCGACGGACCGCTCTGCAGTTGCGGCAGCAACGGCTGCTGGGAGGTGTTCGGCTCCAACCGTGCCGCGGTCCGCTATTACCGCGAAGCTACGGCGGACCCCGCGGCCATCAGCTTTCTCGACCTGCTGAACTGTGCCGAAGAAGGCAACTGCCATGCCATCGCGGCACTCGAAAAGATGGCGCACCATCTCGGCCGCGGGATGCGAATTCTCGTGGCGGGACTGGCGCCGGAGCGCATTCTGGTGGTCGGCGACCTCACGCGCTGCTGGCAGCGTTTCGGCCCGCTCCTCGAAGCCGATGTGGCCGATCAGGTTCTGCCCGGCGGCCACACGCCGCATCTGATTCCGGTGCATGAGGACGGCCTCGCCCGCCTGCGCGGCACCGTCGCGCTGGTCCTGCGCAAACATTTCAGCCATGCAATTCAGGGCTGAAGCTGATTTTGTTGTAGCATTAAACAAATCATGCAAATTCGCGATATTCGGGCGACCACTGTCACGGTGCCCCTTGTGGCCCCGTTACGCCACGCGAATGGATGTCATTGGGGCCGTTTTGTCCGCACTGTTGTCGAAGTTGAAACCGATACGGGTCTGATCGGCCTGGGCGAAATGGGGGGCGGAGGCGAATCGGCCGAAGCCGTTTTTCGCGCCATGAAGTCGTATCTGGTGGGGCACGATCCGGCGCGGCTTGAGGAAATGCGGTTCCTGATCGCGAATCCTACGGCGTCGCTTTATAACAATAGAACGCAGGTGCTGGCGGCGCTGGAGTTTGCGTGTCTCGACATTCTGGGGCAGGCCTGGGGCGTGCCGGTTTCCGAAATTCTGGGTGGGCGTCTGCGCGACCGTGTGCCGTTCGCATCCTATCTTTTCTTTCGCTACCCGAATCCGGCGACCGGATGTGGTGAAGTCCGCACAGCGGAACAGTTAGTCGACAACGCCCGCGAGCTGAAACAGCGGTATGGCTTCACTACCCACAAGCTCAAAGCCGGCGTTTTTCCGCAGAATTACGAGCTTGAGGCTTACAGGGCTCTGGCCGATTCCCTGCCCGGCGATTCGTTTCGCTTCGATCCCAACGGGGTTTGGTCCACCGAACAGGCGATTCGCTTCGGGCAGAACATCGCCGACATCAATAACGATTACCTGGAAGACCCTGTTTATGGCCTTAACGGCATGAGGCGGACTCGCGAGATGGTGAAGATGCCGCTGGCTACCAATACCGTGGTTGTCAATTTCGAGCAGCTGGCGGCTAATGTGCTTGATACGGCGGTCGATGTGATTCTGCTCGATACGACGTTTTGGGGAGGTATTCGGCCATGCGTGAAAGCGGCCGGAATTTGCGAGACTTTTCAGCTTGGCGTGGCCGTGCATTCGTCTGGTGAACTGGGGATACAGCTGGCCACTATGCTGCACCTGGGCGCGGTATTGCCGAACCTCTCTTTCGCAGCCGACGCCCATTATCACCACCTCACCGACGACATTATCGAGGGCGGCCTGATCCCCTATAAGGATGGGTCGATCGCGGTGCCCACCGGTCCCGGGCTGGGTGTGAAACTCGATCGGGAAAAGCTCCGCGAGTATGCCGAGCTGTATAAACGCCTGGGCTCTTATCCTTATGACCAGGACCCGGGACGACCGGGCTGGACTCCTATTCTTCCTAACGACCGCTTTGCCGACCCCGGCGACACGCGGCCGGTATCGGTGCCATTCTGATGTTTAGTCTCTCGGGCCGAGTTGCGGTGGTGATCGGGGGCACGTCGGGGCTCGGGCAGGCGATCGCGTGCGGACTGATGAAACAGGGTGCAACGGTGGTTTCGGCGAGCCGGCGGACGGGCTGCGATGTGCGTGATCGCGCGACTGTCGACGAACTTCGGGATCGGACCCTCGAAGAACTCGGGCGCGTCGATATCCTGGTGAACTGCGCCGCCTGCACGTTCCGCAAACCGACGGTTGAGGTCTCGGAGAAGGATTGCGCCGAACTGATCGATATCAATCTCACGGGTGCGCTGCGTTCCTGCCAGTCGTTTTATGAGCCCCTGAAAGCGAGCGGCCGCGGCCGAATTATCAACATCGTGTCGCTGGCTTCTTACCTGGGATTTTACGAAGTTACGATATATTCCTCAGCTAAGGCGGCGCTGCTTTCGCTGACGCGAAGCCTGGCGGTGGAGTGGGCGCGCGACGGGATTGTGGTGAACGCGATTGCGCCGGGCGTGTTCCCGACCGAACTGAATGCCGCGCTGGTTCTTGGTACGCCCAGGGGAGCGGAGATGTTGGCGCGGACTCCCATGGGGCGGTTTGGCAGACCGGAGGAACTGGTGGGCACGGCGGTTTTGCTGGCGTCCGATGCGGCAAGCTTCATCACCGGGCAGTGCATCGCTGTGGATGGAGGTTATCTGGCCTCCGGAGTGAATCAGTGAAGTGGCTTTTCATTGTGGCGGTCGCCGCGACGGTGCAAGCCGAAACGGGACACGATGCATGGTTGCGCTACGGTTCGGCTTCCGCTTCGCAGGCGACGGTTCTGCTCAATGCTCGCGCAGAACTGACGCGAGCCGGTCAGCAGAAAAGCTTCGTTCTCACCGTCGCGCCGGATTTACAAAACGAACCCAATGGGTTCCGGATCAGCTCTTCGGCGGGGATGATTCGTATCGAAGGCGGGTCGGACGCCGGGGTTTTGTACGGCGTTTTCGCTTACCTTCGCGACCCCGATCGGACAAATTACAATTCGAACCCAATTGCACCGATCCGGTGGGTGAATCAGTGGGATAACCTCGATGGGTCGATTGAACGGGGGTATGGCGGGCGGTCGATCTTTTGGGAAAACGGGCATGCGCGGGGCGATCTGACGCGGGTTTCGGAGTATGGGCGGTTGCTGGCGTCGATTGGAATCAATGGCGCGACGGTCAATAACGTCAATGCGGACAAGCGTTTACTGACGGCCGAGTATATTCCTGAGATCGCTCGGATCGCGGCGGCGTTTCGACCGTGGGGCGTGCATGTGGCGGTGTCAGTGGATTTCGGCAGTCCGCAAACGGTCGGAGGTTTGG
>Ga0302319_10021028_pt1 | contig 11764 bp, 11 predicted proteins | sample Bog_T0_2_FD_203319 | JGI IMG/M metagenome (GOLD analysis project Ga0302319, IMG submission 203319) | Peat permafrost microbial communities from Stordalen Mire near Abisko, Sweden - Bog_T0_2 | ecosystem: Environmental > Terrestrial > Soil > Wetlands > Peat | place: Sweden: Abisko, Stordalen Mire...
GGATGCAGAGAAAATCGAGGATGTACGTGGGAATGAGGAGCAGCGGCTCGGCCTTGCCGGATTCCCACTCCTCGTTGAACCCGCGATGGAGCGCCTCCATCGTCTGCGGCGTCTCCTTTGCGGAGACGGGCTTGAAGCGTAGCTTTTTCGAGCCGTCGGGAAGCGTCTCGGTGATTTCGTTATCAACGCGCTTCCACTTCCCGGCTTCCTCCGTGGAAAATTTGTAGAGATCGTGATGGATCTTGAGCACCGTCGCGGTGGTGAACGGCATGTGCGCATGGTTTGCGTGGATGTTGTTCAGCACATCGCGGTAGCCCGCGATCTCCTGCTCGGGGCGGTTCTTCGGCCGCGCCTGTTTGCCGACGAGCTTGGCGATGCGCTCGTGCGGGGCGGTGATCCCCTCGAGGCGGTTCGACGATTCCGTGCTCTGGATCATCGACGCCTGCCGGAGCGTCTCCAGCACCTGCGGCGACTGCTCGCGGAACAGTTCCTGTTTCCCCTTGAACTCCCCCAGGAGACGGATCGTCTGCAAAAGCGCCCTGGAAAAAGGCTGCCCCTCGATAAAACCATCCACGAATGAATACGTGATCATGATGCATTAATATGATCACGAAACCATTTGGTGATCAAGTTAATGTTTCATGATCAAGTTGGCCTCAAACCGCTCCTCTGGCAGGGCTAATCAACCCTTGCCAACCCTTACCAACCGTCTGCTACCCCGGATGTCTGCCCAACGCCCCCCAGTAACCATTTGACACCGGGGTTGTCCATCGTTCATGTAGACGCCAATGAAACGCATCGCGCTGATCCCTTTCGTTTTCATGCTATCGCTGGCAACGCCTTTGCTGGCGGACAACTCTCTTCCCTTCAGCACAGTCTTCAAAGGGACCGACCGGTTTGAGTTTCTAAAGAAGCGCGCCGTCGCCGAGAACTGGAGCTCCTACCCGATCGGGATGCGAGTGGCCGTGGTGGGCCGCGCAATGATCGGCACGCCTTACAAATCCTACACGCTGGAGATCGACAACCACATCGAAGCCCCCTCGGTGAATTTTTACGGGTTCGACTGCTGGACATTTTTTGAGACATCGCTCGCCTTTGCCCGCATGGTCGGGGAGCCGCAAGTAAACTGGACTCCGCAGACGTTCTTGAAATACATCGAGCTCGACCGCTACCGCGGAGGAAGTTGCACCGGCAGTTATCTCTCTAGGCTGCACTATCTTGAGGAGTGGTACGCGGACAATAACCGGCGTGGCTTGATTCAGGACCTGACCCGCGACCTCGGTGGTGAGCGCGTGGCGCACTCCACTGATGAGATGACAATCAACTGGCGCCAGTATCGCTACATGGCGGCGAATCCATCATTGAGGGAAGGCATTCATGAGATGGAGGAGCGCGTATCGCAACTGCCGATGTATCACATTCCAAAAAGCCGGGTGGCATTCATCGAGTCAGGCATCCACTCGGGCGACATCATTGGAATCACCACGCGGGATCGCGACGGGATCGGCACCGCCCACGTGGGCATCGCCTATAGGACGCCGGACGGGATATTGCATTTCATGCACGCCTCATCCCCGCATAACTACGGCAGAGTGGTGCTCGACACCCGGCTCAGCGATTATCTCTACCATTACACGAGCGACACCGGCATCATGGTCGGGCGGCCATTGAAGTAGCCACCTCCCCGGCGGTCTTGATTTCACTCGCAGCACCGGCAAAGAAACCGAACTTCAGGGACAGCGTGCGAAGTACTACATAACCGAACAACAAGAGCGCAGTGAAGGGTTGCAGCGACATCCATCCGGCCTCACGCACTGCCGAAAGGCTGTTCACTCCGAACGCCGAAAATGTGAGCGCCAAAACAACGACGATCCAAACCCGCAGCCACAGCGCTGATTTCGATTGGATCGCGTGAAGCACGGAGATGGCCAGCGTGGGAGCAATGAGTACGTAGGTGGAGGATTCCGTCGCCGGCCCGCAAAGAACCATCCAGAGGCAACTCATCGAAAAAAGGGTAAAAAGAAGAACATCCTGAGGCCGTCGGATGCGACTCCACAGGCAGATGGCCGCGATGGCCGCGCCGCTGAGCGCCTGAACGACCTGATAACCACGGTCGTCGATCGGGATGTTTAACGATTTCAACAGCAACCAGAGATCGTGAGGGGCGATCCAGGGAGCCCATATATGCCGGTTTCCGTTGCCCACACAAATTGTGAGCCATGCGCGGTATTGCTCCATGGCGTAACCGGGATGCTGAAGCACCAGCGGCAGCGCTCCCATGCACGCAAGAGTTACTATAAACCGCCATGAAAACCGGCGGGGATAAATGAGCGCCAGCAACAGCCCCATGACCAGGGGATATATTTTGAAGCAGGTGGCGGCGGCCACGCAAAATGCGGCGAGATTCCACGAGGCATTCCCGGCGGCGGCGATTGCCCAGACCAGCAGGCCCAGCACGAGGCAATTTGCCTGCCCATTATTAAAACTGGGAAGTAACAGCGGCAGGAGCAGCAGATAAAACAGCGCATGGCTTTCCGGCGTAATAAAGCGGCGGGCGGAGGTTTTGAGCCACCAGTTGATTCCTGCAAAGCAAACCGCGACAAAGAGTAATCTCCAGAGGACTTCGCCGGCAAAAGCCGGCAAGGACGAAAACAAGGCAAAAAACGCAACGGTCGGCGGGCTGTAGAAAAAGCCCGTGGGTGCCTTGAGAGTACCGTAAAGGGATTGGGAGTTCACCCACGCTTTTCCAGCCGAGGTGTAGATCGGATAAACGCTGTGGCTCCCGGGGGCGATGGCGAGACGCACGGATATAACGAGGATGGCAATGATCCATGCAACAAGGACGATCCGTGTGAATTTTGGCCCGGACATGAAATGATTTTGAGACGGGGTTATGTGAACCGGATCCATTGGAAACCGCGAACAATAATGCCAAAAGTCCAACGTTCAAGGTTCAAAGCTCCGCTTTTTTTTGAGCTTTGCGCGGGTTTGGCGGATAAATGTTACATGATCCGGTCGATAAATCCCGAACCAACCTGGTATCTCTTGAGATTTTCCAGAAAGTGTTGGGCGAGGAATTCGAATTCCGTGTCAAATCCGCCCGCAGTATGGGGCGTTATGAAACAACCCGGCTCTGCCCACAGTGGATGCGACGGCGGCAATGGTTCCGGGTCGGTGACATCCAGATAGGCTCCGGCGATGTGGCCGGAGCGTAGATTCGCAAGCAAGGCATCCTGATCCACGGTGCCGCCGCGACCAATATTATAAAAGACGGCCCCGGGTTTCAGCGACGCAAATATTCGCGTGTTGACGAATCCCCTGGTGCCCGGATTGTCAGGGAGGATGTTGATGACGTGATCGGCTTCCGCGAGAGCCTGCGGCAACCGGTCTTCTGACACGACCGGAATACCTTCGTTCCCCACAGGATGGCGGCGGAAAGCCACGATCTCCATGGAAAACGGGGCCAGCAATTCCACAAGTCTGCGCCCGATTGCTCCAAAGCCGAGCAGGATCACTTTCTTGCGGAGCATGAGCCGGGATTTGATGCGCAAAGGCAGCGTTTCCCACGATTGACCGGCGCGCTGCATGTCACGTGCCTGACCGAGCGCCCTGGCGTGGGTGAGCATGAATGCAAGCGCATGTTCGGCACAGGGCTCGGCATAGACGCTGGAGCTGTTCGTCACGACGGTGCCGCGTCCCGCGACGAACTTACGGAATTCATCCGAGTCGTACCGGGTGTAGCCCGCGCTGGTGAGATGCACCCAGCGGAGACTTGGCGACTGCATGATGCTGGCGGGATCGGGCTGCCCGAAAGCGATATCCGCGGAAGCAAGCGCCGGGTCCGGCCCTGCAGGGGCCAGGGTGGATGCCGAGAGTTCCTTGGGAAAAATGAGCTTGTGAGGTTTGACGCCTTCTTCGAGGGATTCGAGCGAAGCGCCTGAGAATTGGGTATTGCACCAGATGGTAAGCATGGAGCAGAGACTTTAACGGGCATGACAAACAAATTCAATCGCCAGCTCAAAGAACTCGTTTTACCCTTTTCGTGGGAGCTTGCGTTGTTTTACGTTTGCGAGTTTTAAGCCGGGAGCAGACAATCCGGGGTAATGAAGTGTTCCCTTCTATTTGCCGGGCTGTTTATTTTTTCGATCATGAGTGATGCCGCCGAATCGCGTTTTTACATCGGGACTTATACGAACAAGGAGAAGAGCAAGGGCATCTATACGTGCGTGCTCGATCCGGAAACCGGGAAGCTGGGCCCGGTGACGCTGGCGGCGGAAGCTGCGAACCCGAATTTTCTGGCGCTGACGCCTTCCGGTCAATTTTTGTACGCCGTGACTGAGGCCATGGGCAGTTCCGTGGCGGCATTCCGGGTGCAGGCGGATGGGAGTCTTGCCGCGCTGAATACACTCCCGGCGCCGGCCGGAGCCTGTCACGTCTGGACCGATAATGCCGGTCACATCGTGCTCGTCGCGGGATACGGGAGTGGAAGCATTGCGTGTTTCCAAACAAAGCCCGACGGGTCGCTCGACAAGCAGACTGATTCCAAACAATTCGCCGGCTCCGGCCCGGACGCGAAACGGCAGACAAAGCCTTACGCCCACTCCATCTACACGGATGCGGAAAATCATTTCGTGTACTCGTGCGACCTTGGAACGGATAGCGTGTGGACCTTCAAATTCGATCCCAAGGATGGGAAGCTTGCGCCGAACGATCCGCCTGCCTCGAAAGTGCCTCCCGGTAGCGGGCCCCGGCACCTGGCTTTTAATGCGGACGGCCGTTTCGTGTATGTGTGCAATGAGATGGGGCAGAGCGTGACAGTGTTTTTGCGTGATGCGGCGACAGGGACGCTGACGTCGTTGCAAACGGTTTCCTCGCTGCCTGCGGATTTTCACCCTGCGGGGATGGTGACGACGGCGGAAATTTTCTGCCACCCTTCCGGGAAATGGCTCTATGTCTCGAACCGGGGGCACGACAGCATCGCGGTGTACTCCATCGCCGATGATGGCAGGCTGACGTGGTTGGAAGATGCTCCTGCACAAGTGAAAATGCCGCGCGGGTTTGCCATCGATCCCACGGGGGGATGGTTGATTGCCGCAGGGCAGGATGACAACAAGATCGCCGTGTTGAAGATCAACCAGGAAACAGGGAAGTTGACGGGGATAAATCGATTCGCGGATGTGGGCACGCCGGTGTGCATCATTTTTGCGGGTGGCAGGTAATTTCTCCCGCCGATCCGTGGATATGCTTGGCTGTGGATTTCACTTGGCTTGGGAATGGGGTTTTGGTAATGATTTTTCCCATCAACCCCCGTCGTAATGTCAGACGTTGTTAGCATCGGCAGCAATGCAGGGCACTCCGAACCAGAGCGAGTGCTTCCGGATCGGACTGTCTGTCATGTCCGCCCCATAGGCACGGTTAGCGATTTTGCCAATTGCCTGGTGGAGCAGCCCAAGGAATGTCCCTACGTGCTTTATTTCGGCGAGGGGAATGTGTGCCGGTATCCGCAATGGAGGGATTTCGTAGTTCCTGTCAAAAAGACCATGGAGGATGCACCGGGGGCGGCGTGATGCCGCGGCAGGCCTGTTCTAACCATGCTGTTGCAGGATTTCCCGCAACCTTTTGGCGGGGCAGGGGTTGATTCCCTTAACCACAAGGGCCGGTTCAAAATAACCAAGCCGGCCCTAACCAGTAGAAAAATAAGCACATAATGAAAATGAAAACGTATCTCCTCCTGCCGGCGTTTGTCTGCGCCGCAGTCATCACAATTTCGCCTGCGCTTCGGGCAGAAGACGCTATTCCAGCACCTTCCCCTTCGCAACCGGCGACTCCTCCCCAGGAGGGACAGCACAGAGGGGGCAATCCTCTGGAAATGCTGACCAAGAAGCTGGACCTGACTGAAGACCAGCAGGCAAAACTCAAACCGATCCTGGATGACCGGCATGAAAAAATGAAGGCGCTGCGCGATGACACGTCGCTGACGCCGGAAGACAAGAAGGCAAAGGCGAAGGCGCTGGCGGATTCCACCAATGACCAGATCAAGGCGATCCTGACTCCGGACCAGCTGACAAAATTTACGGCGCTCCAGGCGGAAATGAAGGAACACCGCGAGAAGCAACATGAGCAGGCGGCATCTCCCGCAGCGGCACCAAGCGCGACTCCTTAACCGGGTGGTTTTGGCAGGGATGGGGGGTAGCTGACGGTTGGTAAGGGTTGGCAAGGGTTGATAATCGAGGCTTTGCGAGATACTCGACTCTGGGAGAAGCTGAGGGACGAGGGCGGCAACATTAGCCGTGGGCGGAGGCAGGCGGCATGACTCGTCCCCTAGCCCTGGCAAAACCCACGGGTTCCCACACTGAATATTGTGAAAAACCTGCTGCCGGAGTCGATCTCCGGTGGCGGGTTTTTCCGTTTTTACAGAGGAAACCGGTGAAAAACCGGGCGCTATGCCTGTACAGAACGATTCGGGTAGCATGCGCCCAAGGATTATCGAAGATAACTAAACGCACATCTACCCGAATCAACCTAAACTAGTATGATTCGACAGGGGTAAATGGCGGATGTTCAAAAAATGATGAAAATAATTCCATTTTATTGATCCGGGTGCCGCTGAAAGTATAAAGTATTAAGGATAAAGTATAAAAGGGGGGGATCCGGCGTCGCCTGAGAGGTTGTGCCGCGACTCGAAGTGGTCCGAAGAAGCTATCGCGGACTGGGACACGACAAAGCGTATCCCACCACGCCGTTGTTACGGCGGCAGAGGGGATGGCGGCTTTGCCGGGGGGTGGGGAGGGCTCACGCGGAGGGAAGTGACGGGGAGGGTTTTCAATTTTGGAGGCATGTCTGGGTTGCGGGCAGTTGCGGTTTTTACTATCGTTTTGCGATGCTTCCTCCCGCCGTCGATATTCCTACTGCCTGGTCACGCGGGGGGCTGGTGATTCCGCGTCCCGTTGAAAAAAACGGTTATGGCGTGATGGGCGATCCCTGCATCGTTTGGGATGAGGAGATTTCCACGTGGCGGATGGTGCTTTTTTGCGATCCGCCGGGGCACGGGCAATCGATCTGCCTGCATGAGACGGATGGCGTGCCGGACCGGTGGTCGCCGGTGGAGCCGCTTCGCTTTGTAGAACCGTTGTACTCAGGCGGGCCGCCGCTGAGAACGCACAAACCGTATATCGTGCAGGAGGCGGGCCGCCCCAACCATCCGGCGCGGATCCATGGCGAGTACTGGCTGGTGAGTGTGATGAACGGGACGGAGCGGAAGTTCATTCAACGCGCTCGTGCGACCAGCCTGGCGGGGCCGTGGACGTGGGACGAGGCGCCGCTGATTCCCACGGGCGGGCCGGGGGAATTCGATGAAAAGCACGCCGATGCGGTATCGGGGTTTTATTTTCCGGAACGGGATGAGGTGCTTTATTTCTACATGGGCTATCCGGCGGAGGCGCAGCCGCGAGGAATCAGCCCCTGGGGGAATGCGCAGGGGATCGCGGTGCAGAAAGCGGACGCGGCGACCGCGACAAAGCTGGGGATGGTTCTCCCGCCTGTGCAAGAGGCGGGGCATTGGGCGAGTGGTTATTTCGGCGGCCTGCAGCTCCTGCCCGGGAAAAAGCACCGGTGGGTGGCGCTCCTGAATGCCTCCCCGACCGCGCCGACGCCGGAGGATACGAGTGTCGCCCGCGAGGAACCGGCGCCGAGCCTCGGCGGCTGGGCGTGGTGCGATGAGGAATGGCCGGTAAAAAACTGGCACGTCGAGCCGCAGCCGATGGAATGGATCGAGGATATTCCGGCGGAGGCCATCGCTGAGGGCGAAGGGACGAATTTGTGGCGTCATCACGCGCTGGTGCTGGCGGATGGGCGGGTGGCGGTTTATTACAACAGCGGGTTCTACGGGAAGGAGCAGGTTTATTTGAAAGTGAGCGGGGAGGGGAAGGCTGGGAGAAGTATAAAGTATTAAGTATAAAGGATAAAAAAGGAGGGCTCGCGCGGAGACGCGGAGGCGCAGAGGGGGAAGGGAAGTATAAAGGCTAAAAAAATGGGAGAAGGCTTTACACTAGGGCGCCCTTTAATGGCTGGCGGTTTTGGGTTTTAGCCACGCTGATCCGCTGCGGACAGCGGACGCTACAACGCCGATGTGACGGCGGCGGAGGGAATGGCGGCTTTGCCGGGGGTTTTCGCATCGTGCTTGGAAATCACGATCCACCGCTCAAGAGGGCTTCGCCTCTTCCGCTTTAGTGGGTGGCGGGTTTGGTGTTGAGGGCTGCTATGATGCGGAGGCCTTCGAGGGTGAGGTGGGGGTGGACTTTGTGGATCTGGGGGAGCTTGGCGGAGATCAGTTCGGCGTAGCCTCCGGTGGCTACTACTTTGAAGTCCTCGGTTGGCCCGAGTTCGCGGAGGATCTCGGCCAGAATCTCTTTTACCAGGCCGCGGTAGCCGTGGACGGCGCCGGCCATCATGGCGGCGCGGGTGGATTTGCCGATGGCGGTGACGGGTTCGCCGAGGTCGATCTTTGGGAGGAGGGCGGTGCGCTGGTAGAGGTAATCGGTCATGACGGCGAGGCCGGGGGCGATGACGCCGCCGATGTATTTGCGGTCGGCGGAGATGATGTCGAAGGTGACGGCGGTGCCGAAATCGACGACGACGGCGGGGGCGCCGACGAGGGCGATTGCGCTGGAGGCATTTGCGAGGCGGTCCGCGCCGATGCGCTTGGGATGGGGGTAATCGATGCCGACGCCGAGGTTCAGCTTGGGGCCGACGCGGAGGATTTTTTTGTCCGCGAAGACCTTAGTCAGTACCTTGCCGGTTTTGGGCACCACGGACGAGATCACGACGATATCGAAGTCCCACGCGCCGAGGGTCTTGCGCAGCAGTTTGCCGCTGAGGTCGCGGGTGGGGATTTTTTTGATGGAGGCGAGCTTGGTGCGGCTGGCGAGGGCGAGCTTGGTGAAGGAATTGCTCACGTCGATGAGCAGGAAGGGCCGGCGCATTTTTTTGGGTTTGGGTGGGGTTTTCACAAGGGGCGGGGCAATTCGGTGTTGAGTTCAAAGGAAAATCGCTCAAGTATCAATTCCCAACTCGCGCAAATCCATGGCCAGGCAATCCACCTCTCCCACGCAACGCATCCTGAAACGCCCGCGCCGGCTCCGTGCCGGGGAGGCGATCCGCAGCCTGGTGCGCGAGACGGTGGTGCGGGTGGATGATCTGATCCTGCCGATGTTCGTGAGCGAGAAGATCGCGACGCGCACGCCGGTGGCGAGCATGCCGGGGGTGTTCCAATTCACGGTGGAGGAAGCGGCTGCCGAGGCGGCGCTGGCGGCCGGGGAGGGAATCCGGAGCATTCTGCTGTTCGGCATTCCGTCGGCGAAGGATGAACAGGCTTCGCAGGCGTATGCGCCGGAGGGGATCGTGCAGCGGGCGGTGCGGGCGATCAAGAAAGCGGCGCCGGGGCTGGTGGTGATCACCGATGTGTGCCTGTGCGAATACATGAGCCACGGGCATTGCGGCATCGCGGAGCTGGAAGGCGGGAGCGTGCATGTGCTGAATGACGAATCGCTCGAGCTGCTGGCGAAGACGGCGGTCTCCCACGCGGCGGCGGGGGCGGACATCGTCGCGCCGAGCGACATGATGGATGGCCGGGTGCGGGCGATCCGCACGGCGCTGGACGACGCGGGTTTTCAGAGGACGATCATCATGAGTTACGCCGCGAAATTTGCGTCGGCGTTCTACGGGCCGTTCCGCGACGCCGCGGAGAGCGCGCCGCAGGCGGGCGACCGGAAAAGCTACCAGATGGACGGCGCGAACGTGCTGGAGGCGCTGCGGGAAGTGGCGCTGGACATCGAGGAATCGGCGGACATCGTGATGGTGAAGCCGGGTCTGCCGTACCTGGATGTGCTGTGGCGGGTGAAGGAGAGATTTGGAATGACGACCGCCGTTTACAACGTGAGCGGGGAGTACGCGATGGTCAAGGCCGCGGCGCAAAACGGCTGGCTGGACGAGCGGGCAACGGTGCTGGAGATGATGACGTCGTTCAAGCGGGCGGGTGCGGATTTGATTGCGACGTATTGGGCGCGGGAGATTGCGGGGTGGCTGGGGAATTCACCACCAACTCGACTCATGGAGAGGCCGAGGGGCGAGGGCGGCAATCACCAAGACACCAAGGGGTGAGGGTTATGGCTATGGCTCCTGTTGAAATCCAAAATGTGACCGGAGATGTCTTCGATAAACTAACGATGTGGATGGAGGCGCAAAAAAGGAAATAGGGACGGAGAGGACTTGCTGCGTAACGTGTTTATTGATACTAAATGGAGGCCAACAATTAACTTGCCCAAATGATACCATATCAAATTGATGACGGCACTCGTCGTTCGAGGATATATTACGGTCTCGCCGTAATTAGCGTTGCGCTTGCAAGCGTCATTTCCGCTATATCACCATATATTCCTTTCAAATTTGCAGCACCATCGGCTATGTTCTTTTTTGGACTTCTAACATTTTCGTTTGATAGATGGTTTTGGAAGATGACTTGGTTTCACCGGATGACGGAAATTCCACTAATCGAGGGTTTATGGGCCGGCACGCTTACTCGCAATGCCGATCAAAACGGGTTGGCACAAACCAGCCAGGTGGCACTCATTATTACCCAAACATGGACGAAAATGAGTCTTGTATTTGAAGGACAAAATTCAAAATCTCATGCTCAGATGATTGGCTTGTTTGTGGAAAATAAGAATGATGTTATTTTGAAGTGGGTTTATTTTGCGAAGGACAATTCAGGCATCAATCCTAACAATCTTTATGGTGAGGGAACAACCGAGCTCACACTCCGATCAAATGAAACAAGAACTCTTCGCGGCATATATTACAGCAGCAAGCTCCGGAAGGGAGCAGTTGACCTTAGCGAAAGCAATGCCTAATGGACGAGCTTAAGACATTTTCGGTATACAGACGTTCCGACGAAGGAGGTGTTAGTGGGACAGGAAGGATTATCGACGGTGTGATATTCCACACGGGTTGGGTGGTTGTTTGTTGGCGGACGGATGTAGATGGCGCAAAGCATGGCCACTCAAGTATCGGAGTTTATCCGTCATGGGAGAGCTTTAAATTCATTCATATCGATGTGCATCCTAAGAACGAAACAATTATTGTATTTGGGGATGATTCTGGACTAGCAGAGAAAATTTCACAAACACTGGCCAACTACAAGGATGGTGCAAATTGATCGCGACTTACTGGGTGAGGGGTCTAGCGGAGTGGTGGATTCACCACCAAGACACCAAGGGGTGAGAGGTTATGGCTATGTCTCCTGTCGAAATCGAAAGGGTGATGAAGGCGTGGCTCCCGGTTTCGGGCTTTTTGCGCGTGCCGCGTACTGAATTTGAGTATAACGAGATTGTCGAGTTGCTTGACCGTCTCACCGATGAAGTCGGCGAGGATGAAAATCACCTGCTGGCTTCTTTGATGGATGTTCTTGGCGTGCTTGTTGAGAAATATGAGGATGAACACGTTGTGAATGCGTCAAGGCTGACCTCGCCAAGATAAGCTGGCTGGTAATTAGCTTGCCGCCACAGTTGTATTTAATACGCGCCCGAGAGAAATATTATAACCGGACCTGATGCGATATAAAACAGGGGTTATCGTCAATCCGCGTAGTCTATGTTTTCCAAGTGAAATAAAATAATCGTTTAAATTTTTTGGTTCTTCGGGAAATTTAATGGCTGACAGAGGAGAGGGCGGGATGAAAATGTGGGGATGAAAGAACTGCATAACGAAC
>Ga0302319_10021029_pt1 | contig 11764 bp, 10 predicted proteins | sample Bog_T0_2_FD_203319 | JGI IMG/M metagenome (GOLD analysis project Ga0302319, IMG submission 203319) | Peat permafrost microbial communities from Stordalen Mire near Abisko, Sweden - Bog_T0_2 | ecosystem: Environmental > Terrestrial > Soil > Wetlands > Peat | place: Sweden: Abisko, Stordalen Mire...
GCCCGGAAGCCAGCCGCCCACGTTTCCGTTCACTCCTGCACCAACCTCGCGCAGGGGCCTATGAAAACAATCGGCTTAGTCGGTGAATTTTGCGCCGGAAAGTAGTTAGCAACGATGTGCAAATCCGAGACGTTCATCGGAGGCGTTATGGCTTTCCGCGGCTCCCCACAGGGCCCGCAATACGCGCAATAAGGAAACGATCCCACTCGGCGGTTCGGGCAGCACCTGCCCTGAAAAACAACTGCGCAAAAGCCACAAACTACTGCGGCAAGTTTGCCCCTCCCAGAGCGCCCGCCTTGCAGGAACTGCAAATGCCAAAGCCGCTGCCGTTGCCAATGATGGAGGCGCACCTGCCGCTGATGCTGGCCAGTTCACCAGCACTCAGCGTTGCTGCCGTGAAGGCTCTCTCTGTAGTTGCGAAGCTGCCCGCCGTGGGATGGAGTGTGGTACCCCAGGCTGTCCCGCCGTTGGCAAGCGTGGCAGGGGTGGCAGTTGCCGCAGTGTTTGTGCAAGTGGTGCCAGCGCCACCTGGGCCCGCCAGGGTAACCAGCAGTTTCAGCGTGACGGAGGTCGGAACTACCCCGGTGAGGGTCTTCGCCGTGAGATCCCTGGTGACTCCGAGGTTAACCGTCTGGTCGGGCGTGATCAGACAGGAGCAGCAGGAGATGAGTTCCTCGGCTGGGTCGAACGCATAGACGTTGACGCAGATGTTGCCGGACGCGCCGCCGAAGCCGGGGCCCTGCAACGGAGCGCCGTTAGTTCCTGTGTTGGCGATGCCGATGTAGGATTCGCCGACGTTGAGGTTGGCGGCGTAGCTCACCATGAAGGGATCGCCTATGAAGACGACTGCCGAGGCTGTTGCGCCTGGCAGGGCTTCCGTCGACGTCACTTGACTGGTGGTGTTGGTCAGAAGACCGAGCATGGTGCCGTCGCTGGTGACATTGATACTGAAGGTGCAACTGGCCTGAGGCGCGAGGACAGCACTGCCCACAGTGATCAGGTTGTTGCCCGCGGGAGCGGTGATGGTCCCACCGCCGCAGGTACCGGTCACTACGCTCGGCGTCGAGATCACAAGGCCAGCCGGCAACGTGTCGGAGAACTGCAGAGCGTGCAGCGTCACGACGTGATTCGGATTCATGAGCGTGAAACTCAAAGAGGTTGACGCCCCCGGTGCCATGCTCAACTCTCCAAAGACCTTGCTCAGGTTCGGTGGAGTGGCGACGTACAAGGTAACGGATGAGGTATTTCCCGTGCCACCGTTCGTCGAAGTCACCTGCACCGAGTTCGGATAGATGCCCTCGGGAGCGCTGACATTCACAATGACAAAACAGGAGGCGCTGGCGGCAATCGCGCCACCGGTGAGGCTGATGGTTCCCGAGCCTATCGTCGCGGTCGCAGTTCCACCACAGGTCGAGTTGAGACCGTTGGGAGACGTTACCACCAGGCCGGAAGGAAGCGTGTCAGTGAAAGCAACCCCCGTCAACCCCACCGAACCGTTCGGGTTGGTGATTAAGAAGCCGACCACGCTTGTGCCGCCCGGAAGGATCTTCGCAGGGGTGAATGACTTAGTTATTACCGGGGGTGCCACAACGGTTACGCTCGCCGTGCCCGCTGTGGGGTTGTTACCGCCGTTGGTCGAGCCGACGGTGACGGAATTAGGCTGAATGCCCGCCGTGTTGCCGGTGATGGTGATCCCGCTGATGGTGCACGACCCTCCGGCGACGATCGAACCGCCCGTCAGGGAAACGCTGCCCGAGTTAATCGTCACCGTGCCGCCATTGCAATTTCCTGTTGCGGTTCCGCTGGCCGAGAGGCCCGTTGGCAGCGTATCGCTGAAGTTCACGCCGGTCAAAGCGGTGCCGGCATTCGGATTCGTGATGGTAAAGCTGAGCGTGGTGGTCCCGTTCAAAGGAATGGTCGCCGCCCCGAACGACTTGCCGATGGATGGCGGCGCGACGACGGTCAGGGTCGCGGGGGTGCTCGAGCTGCCGGTCAGGGCCTCATTGCTGGATACGCCGGATGCGGTGTTCGTTAATGCGCCAGGGACGGTGCTGGTAACGGTAAACGTTACGGTGCAGCTTGCGCCCGCGGGAATTGTGATGCCCGAAAAGCTGAGGTTTGTAGCGCCAGCGCTCAAAGCGGCGGGGGTAGTTCCCGTACAACTTCCGCCAACGGTTCCGCCTGCCGCGCTCATGTTCACGAGCGTGTCGGTGAATGCCGCACCGGTCAGACTAATGCCGGAGCTGGGGGCGGTCAGCGTGAGCGTTACTACCGAGGTTCCACCGGAGGGGATGGCGCTCGGGTTGAACGCCTTGCCGATGGTGGGGACGATGAGCAACGATTCGATGAATTGAATACTTGGCGTTGCTCCACCGGTCGCAGTGCAGGGAAGGAGATTCAGATTGTTGGTTTCGCCGGTAGTGCCGCCGTTCGACGGACAGGTCGGCGCGGTGGTGGATCCGTACTGCGCGGCCACGTTCACTTTGATCACCAAGCCCGCATTGAGGGCGGGACCAGCCGAAAACACGGCTTCGGAGCCGCCGGCATCGCCAACCACGTTGAATTCCGACTGGTTCCACACGGTGGCTATTTGCAGGATGCTGTCCGAGGCCGTCACGGTGTAAAAAGTCGTACCGTTAAAGAACGTGACAGTGTCATTACCGCCGGAAGCCGCAGTGGCAGTCAGCGTGAGATTCCCCAGGCCGGTGATCGGCGTATCCGGCGCCTCCATGGCTGGGCTGTTCATGAAGCAGCTGGTCATCGCAGTCATGAACCCGCCGGGACATGACGCTCCACCCGCTCCGTATCCAAGCAGCCAGTACTGGATGAACACGCCGCCCATTCCGGAGACTATCTGGTCCGGCGCGTAAAGGAATTGCTCCCACACCTTGCACGACGGGGCTCCGCCGGAGCATGCAGACGTTGTGGCATTGGCGTTCGTATTGATCTGCAGCGTGTATTCGTTAGCACCGAGAATGCCGGCGTTCATGAAAGCCGGCACCCCCACACTGGACTCCGAAGTCACGCCTATGACCGATGGAAAGCTGCCGACCGTCTGGGTGATGAGATTCGCGCCGGGCGCAACGAGAGCATAGTCGGCGCCGTTTCCGACTATCTGAGGGCCGGTCAAGCTGGTCCCGCCCGTCACGCGGGGAAGCGGGTGTGTACTGCCGGTAACCCTCCGGCATGGCGCCGACTCCCACTGAACGGCCGGAAATGAGGCTTTAAAGCACCCCTCGCCGGGCGTCGCTTTGTGGCGCATGTTTTCACGCCATTGGGCGCGCGCCGGTTCATCGGACTCCGGAGAGGCGGCGAACGCCAGAGAGTACGCCGTGATGCCTGCGACGACTATCGCGGTGCTTCCCGCGGCTCTCAGGGCGCGATGCGCTTTGCGGACGGGATTTTTGTGCACAGCAGAAGCATGAGGCTCACTAGCCTCAGCGTTGTGGTGGTTATGGCCGCCGACGGCTTCGCCACCGTTTTCGGCCGAAAATTCTGACGGGACCCGCACCCACGGAAACGTCATACTGGTTTTCCCCTCTGCTTTCTTTATGCACGACCGAACGAAAACCTCGATTCTCATTCAGATGCAAGACTGCGCGCCGGTGCTGATAGTAAGGCAAAAAAGCAAGCGAAAGATACCATCCTTAAGGACTAACCCAATCGATTAGTGCTGGTCAGGACAGAGGGGCGGGTGCGGGCCAGGCGATAGAAGGAACGAGATGCGTGGTGCGCCGCTCGCGGGCGATTAAGCTTACTTGTCGATATCCGACGGTGAATCTCCAACTCAATAAAGGGCGGTCCAACGTCGCCGAAAGTCTTACTCAAGAGCTCGTTTCAAAGCGGTTAACAGGATAGGGATCCCGCCGTGGAATCCTATCCTGTTTCTCAAGGTCCACCGATCGGCGTTCCAGATCAGGCGCTAGGCCAATGAACCGGATCGCATTTTTTTTTGGCAGCAATTTCGCCGAAAAACAGCTATGCAAAGCCACAACTATTCCGGGAAGTTCGACGCTCCCAGAGCACCGGACTTGCAGGAACTGCAAACGCCGAAGCCGCTGCCGTTGCCAATGACGGCGGCGCACCTGCCGGTGATGCTGGCCAGTTCACCCGCACTCAGCGTAGCCCCCGTGAATGCTCTCTCGGTAGTTGCGTAGCTGCCCGTCGTGGGTGTCGGATGGAGTGTCGTACCCCAGGCGGCCATGCCGTTGGCAATCGTGGCAAGGGTTGCAGTCGCCGCCGTGTTGGTGCAAGTGGAGCCGGTGCCGCCTGGTCCCGCCAGGGTGGCAAGCAGTTTCACCGTCACGGAGGTGGGAACCACGCCGGTAAGGGTCTTCGCCGTAAGGTCCCGGGTGACGCCCAGGTTAACCGTCTGGTCGGGCGTGATCAGGCAGGAGCAGCACGAGATGAGTTCCTCAGCCGGGTCGAACGCATACACGTTGACGCAGATGTTGCCGGACGGCGCGCCGAAGCCGGGGCCCTGCAACGAAGCACCGTTCGTTCCTGTGTTGGCGATGCCGAGGTACGATTCGCCAATGTTGAGGTTGGCCGCATAGCTGACCTGGAAGGGATCGCCGATGAAGATGACTGCCGAGGCTGCTGCGCCGGGCAGGGCTTCCGTCGATGTGACCGTAGTGGTGGTGTTGGTCAGAAGACCCAGCACGGTGCCGTCGCTGCTGACATTGACACTGAAGGTGCAGTTGGTCCCGGGCGTAAGCATAGTCCCGCTCACTGTGACGGTGTTGCTGCCCGCGGTAGCGGTAATCGTCCCGCCGCCGCAGGTGCCGGTTAACCCGTTGGGCGTGGAGACCACCAGCCCGGCCGGCAATGTGTCGCTAAATGAGAGATTATGCAACGTCAGCGTGTGGTCCGGATTGGTCAGAGTGAAGGTCAGGCTGGTGCTGCCCAACGCGCCGATGCTCACCTCGCCGAAGACCTTGCTCAGCACGGGCGAGGTAGCAGCTATCAGGCTTGCCGTCGCGGGAGCCGAGGTTAAGCTCGCCCCCGCGCCGGTGGCTGAGGCCGTCACCGTGTTGGTATACGAGCCTTCGGGGGCTGTGACAGTGTTGAAAGTGAAGGTACAGAAAGAGACAGCCGGTAAAGAAGCACCGGCAAGGCTGATACTGCCACCCGTTCCGCTCAGGGTACCGCCGTTGCAGACTCCCGGGGTTGTGACGGGCGCGGTTACCGTCATTGGCGCCGGCAGGGTATCCGTGAAGCTGACGTTAGTCAGCGGATTGCCCGGGTCGGCATTGGTGATCGTAAAAGAAAGACCGGTAGTGCCGCCAGCCGGAATCTTGCCAGACGAAAAGGCTTTGGAGATGACCGGCTGGGCCACCAGTTGCGTAATCGTAACGACATAGGATCCGTTATTGTCGTTGAAGATACCGTCTGAAGTGCCGAAAAAAAGATTGCTCGGAGCAAATCCTGGCACTGGCACCGCAAAAGAGTAAGTGTGGCTGGGCTGATAGGTCGGCGTGTAGGGGGGAGTTACCGCCGTATTAGTGCTGGCATCGAAAACGATGAATTTATAGGCGTCAAATTGCGGCTGCAGGGGACTCATGGCTGCCGTGCTGTAGCGCAACTGATAATAGTTGGGGTCGTGGGAGGGAGTGACCGGGTTGCCACCGGCATCCGTGTACACGTAAAACGCATCGTTCTTGTTTGTGCCCTGGGCATCGCCGGTCCCCGTCACAGAAATCAGAATGTAACCGGCGTATTTATTTACGGTCTGTGTGCCCGTCGGTGAATTAAACGGAGCATTCAGAATCTCGGTGGACGTCCCTGTAGCGTAGGTATTGCCCCCGAATGTAATCGCGGCAGTGAGGGGCGCCGTGCCCAACCCGCCGAGCAGCAACGCGCCAATAGCGCTCGCCACGAGCCAGCGAAATTCAATCTTCTCCTGCAATTTCATTTTGCTTCCTCTTTCGGTTTGCTCCGGCACAACTTCAGCGACACTCAGGAGTACTTCCGTAAAAGTGTTTACCGACCGGCCGAGACAAGTCAATAACCCGTATTGCCTAATACGTTGCCGTACTGGGGTGTACTCCGCGACGATACAGATAAGTGTATGGAGTGATCCGGCTTCTGACAACCCTCCAGATGGATTAATCTGGAATGTCGATCCCACGATTTCAGATGGCGCCGAAAGACTGGCAACTCCTCGGTTACCTGCGCCTGGCCAGTCAAGAAGACACAAACCGAGGAAGCGGAGCGCACGGGCCCGTGAAGTTTTAGGATCTGGGAAGCGACGGACCGCGCTGCGGGCGGATCGGCGCGACTCGGAGAATGGGCTCGATGCACCGCTGCGAATGACCAACTCCCGTGAAAACGCTATGACCCTATCTGGGGTGACGCGGCGCGGGAGTACTGGGGGAGAACGAGATTCGGATCGCCGGGTCACTTCAGATAGGGGCGTTTGAACGGGGCGGCTCGCGTTTGCGGCGGACGCGGTCTGGATATGGGTTTTCAATCGACGGAAGAACTTCGGGCTCAGCGAATCGGCTGCCGTCGGTGGTCGTGAGGGTGCCCTTTGATATCGGCGACACCAGGTAAGTGGTGAATGGCGTCATCAATAAGGCTGGGTTTTCGTTGATTTTGCGTCCGCAGACGGGATCGGGACACACTTCAGCGTCGCGTGCCGGAGCAAGCGGATAGTTTGCCGATAGCAGGCAGCTATGACGTGTCAGCGAAGCTCTCCCGGCCAACAGATCTTCGCGAGATCTGTTGAGGAGTGAGCTTTTCGATTAGTGCCATGGCGCCGCCACAACAGGGACAGAGCCAGGAGCCGGAAGCTTTGGCTTCCGGCTCGGTGGCCTTCTGCGGAGGCGAAGCGCCTGCGAGAAGTTGCCGGCAGACCGGAAGCAGAGTGCCGCGGCGGCGGTTGGCGAGGAAGCCGCAGAAACGGATCCGCACGAAGCCGTGCGGCAAAGTGTGAAGCAGGAACCGCCGCAGGAACTCTTCGGCAGTGACGGTCATCAGCCGTTGTTTGTTCTTATGCGCATAATCCTTCCAGCGGAAAATAACCTTGCCGTCGGCAAAGTTCACGATCCGGTGATTGGAAATGGCGACTCGGTGAGTATATCGGGCCAGGTAGTGGAGGACATGTTCGGGTCCTCCGAATGGCCGTTTGGCATAGACTACCCAGCGTTTGCGGAACAGTGGCCGAAAGAAGGCGTGGAAAGCTTTCCTTTGGGCGAGCATTTCCATCCGGCCTGGGAACTGGAGTTGCCCCGCATAAAAGGCGGTTTTCAGCCCGTCGGTGAACTTGCCGCGAAACACCTTGCTCAGCACTTTCACGGGCAGGAAGAAATCGTAGCGCGGGTGAATCCTGCGCTGGTGATCCGGAGAAAACTGTTGCCGTGCGCGCGAATGATGTCTGCCACCTCGAAAGGTGGCCCGTTCATTTTTTGATCAGCTTCCGCGAGCGCCTGATCTGGTCAGGGCTGGAAACGTGGATGTTGTCAAGAGGATTGCCGGCCGACCGCAGATGACGTTGCGAGAGATGCAGGTAGACGGTGGTATGCCGGACATTGGCGTGGCCGAGCAGCGTTTGCAGCGTGATCAGATCACAGCCGCTTTCCAGACGATGCGTGGCAAAGGCGTGACGAAGGGTATGGGGTCCGACGGGTCTGGTAATGCCGGCCCGTTGCGCAGCCTGTCGGCACGCTAACCAGACCACCTTGGCGTCTATAGGCTTATCGGCCCGCCAGCCCTTGACGGTGCCGGGGAACAGGTATGTATTCGGTCGCATCCAGCGCCAGTATTCCTGCAATGTCTCCCGCAATTTCGGATCGAGGGGAATGTCGCGGTCACGGCCTCCTTTGCCGTTGCGGACGTGGACTATCATCTGCGCACCGTCGATGTCACTGACTTTGAGATTGCACACCTCGGCCCGGCGCATGCCGGTCGCATAGAGCGTCATCAGGATGGCGCGGTGAAACAGATTGTCGGCTGAGTTAATCAGTCGCGCGGCCTCATCCTGCGTGAGGATTGTGGGAAGCCGGCGCGGTCTCTTTGGATAGGGAACTGCATCCACCGGATAAGGGCGCCGGAGCGTTTTGACAAAAAAGAAACGCAGAGCGGCAGTGTCCCTCGCCACCGAACTTGCCGAAAGTTTCTTCTCGTGAAACAGTTGCGCCTGCCAGGTCCGGATATGTTCGAGTCCCAGCTGGTCTGGCGGTGTGTCAAAGTGTTCCGCGAACGCCTGTACCGAGTGAAGGTAAGCGCGTGCGGTATTTTGAGAGTAATTCCGACGGTCATGATCGACTCCGCCGTTTCCTTCCAGTACTTGTCCACCGTGGCGTCCTGCCCGTTCCACACGATCATCTTGGCGATATTCTGTGCGTCGGAGACGTCGCGAGCCGTGAAAATCCGAACCTCCTGGAGCGGGTTGAAGCGCGACGATGAATTCGGCTCGACTGGCGAAAACTTGAAGCACAGATGACCCTGGCTTGCCCGAAAGCCGGCCGTCTTCGCCCAGTTCTCGCCCTTGATGTCGTAGATGACTGCCGATTCCTCCCAGGCCAGGAGGGTCGGAATCACCAGGCTTACGCCTTTTCCGCTGCGCGTCGGCGCGAAGGCGAGAACGTGTTCCGGTCCATTGTGGCGCAAATAGCGGAGACGATTGGAAGACTGTTCGCGCCAGCCGCCCACGTACACACCGCCCGTTGCGGCAATCAAACCAGTCTCCTGAACGTCGTCCGGATTCGCCCAGCGAGCGGAGCCGTGAACCTCCTCGGCGTTCTCTGAGAGCTTTTGCGCGCGCCGATTCGCCAGCACGAAGAATCCGAAGGCGGTCAGCAGGCAACCGCCGAACGCGATCATTTCGCCGCGGAAAAGAGGCTCTCGAATCTCTCGGTCGCGTGAGGTGCAATAACGCCAACCCCACGCGACCCATTCGAAAGGCTCGTAATAAGAGTATTTGCCGACCCTGAACATGGGAGTGCCCAGCTCTGCATGAAAGCGGAGTCTCTTCGCGATGTACTCCGTCGCGAAAAAGCATGAAAGCGTGATCAGCAGGAGTCCGGAGACTGAAGACCGCCAGTCGTACGAACCCAGGAAACCCGGATTGCTCGGTATGCGGTAAACTTCGGCCTGGTTGTTCATGTGGGTCACCGCTCCAATGCCTGAGTCTTGTTGCCTCGCGAACCTCGCGAACCTGGGCGTGAGAATCGGAATAGGTAATCGAAAACTTCTGGCCCGCGATCACCTCACTTCCCAGGAGTTCCTTCGGGTGCGCGACCGCCGAGTTCTTCGACACCTGTTGCACGACGTAGTCGGCAGTCTGGCCGATGACCAGGCCGCGATAAATGCCGCCCTGCGTTATCGCCACACTCACCCGCGCATTGCTCCCCAGGTGCTCCCGCGCAAGCTTTTCGGCCGCCAGCAGCGATTTCTCCGCGCCATTGTGCGGCGGTTGTTGGAATCCGTTTGCTGTGGAGATTTGCGTGGGTTCAAGCGGCACCGGGTAATCGGCTCCGGCAAGATTGTCATGGATTCTTACCGTGCCATCCTGAAGACGGAAACTTCCTACGGTCTGGCCCGAGTCCTGCACCAGTGGCTCTGGGTTCGGAACCGCCAAATCCGCCTCCAGATCCGACTGGATTCGAGCAGCCTCATTTTCCAGCACGGCTGCCGAGGTCTCGGGTGAAGCTACCAGAGACTGCGCGAAGGATTTATCACGCTCCAGCCCAAGCAGGAATTCACTGGCCCGCGACGCGTCGTAAGCAGCGCGGAAGATCTCGTTCTTGTCGTTACGGAGCGCCTTGATCCACGAACTCACGTATGAGGCGTGCTGACCCGGATCATGGGGGATGCCGCGTTCGGCCGCCAGAAACAGGCTCGCCAGTTCAGCGCGCAGTTCCTCACGCGCGTAATTCTGATCGCCGAACCGGTAGGAATCGTTGAGCGTCTGACGATTCAGCCGGTCGGGGTGCCCGGTCCAGTGCGCCAGCTCGTGGAGGACGGTCCCGTAATAGCCGGGCGCGTCGTGAAACAACTCGCGGAGCGGAAGGTGGATCGAGTCGGTTGACCTCGAATAGAATGCGCGGTCGGCCTGATCGTGTTCGATCTGCGCACCCGAGTTCCTAAGGACTTGCTCGCCGGTTTCGATGGCGGCGAAGGCCGAATAGGCCCTGGGCTCCTGCTCGGGAATTCGATCGATCTGTTTGGCGTTGAAGACGGTGTAGACGCGATGGAAAACGAGATTCCGTCTGCTGCCCGGTCTCCTCGTGGGCAGAGCCGTCACCGGCGGCGAGCGATTTGCCGTCTTTGGCTTCTGTCCGCTTCTCCCAGAATTCAATCTGGGTTCCCTTTTCTCCGCCCCGGACCTGCCAGTCGTTGGCAGCTGCCTGTTTGTAGGTCATCCACCGCGGGTCGTCGTACCCTTTGCGGATCGCCGACGCCATCAGGTAGATGGCATTGCCGCCACGATAAGGATTGTTCGATGTTGGATTGAAAGGCACGGCCAGTTGGCCGACCGTCGCCGCATCCCAGGGTTTCTGCCATGGGGCCACGCCCTGTTCCAGCATTTGAATGATTGATTCTGTGACCTCCTTTCGAAAGTCGCGGCGTTCCGCGGCCTGACTCTCTGTGTGTTGGGGGCTCGCCATGACTCAGTCCTCCCTCTGGTTTGCCGCGAGCGGCGCAACGACATCGGTGGTGAAGTCGGTGTCGGGATCTTCGTTTTCGAAGCCGGAACCGGCGAGAACTTCGCCGCCGATTCCGGCCAAATCTGCGTCTGAATTGTGCAAAACTCTGTGAAACTGCATAGGCTCCGTTTCGTGTGCACCAATTGGGGTGCTACATATAACGGCTCAGAAACGGTTTTTGGGACAATAAATTTGCAGCGGAGGTCTGCGTCGGAGGCACTGGCACGCCTCTGTGGAGGACAGGGCACCTCGCTTAATTCAGCCCTACGCGGACATTTCTCGACCTGAAGGAGGCTGAGAAATTTGGTTTATTGCCGAAAAGCCACTGGCGTGGCAGACAGGTTCCTTGCGACGGTAGTTGCGTGGTTGCTCCGAGAAACGCCACGACCCGTGACGCCGCGGGGCCATATGGGTCAACGGTGCACTTCATCAATACCCGGTCTCTGGAGTTCGTCTATCCGTCGATAAACACTACGCCGTTACTCGCGATCTTCCTGGTGCGGCTTCGCGTCCGCACGCTGGATCGGAGCTTTGTACGAGTGGCGCGTTTTCCGACCTTAGCAGCGAATGTGGAAAACCACTTCTCACCGTAGGCGACAAAGGGTCAAAGTGACTTGGCATCCAGTGGACCGACGTGTCGGACAGGGCCACATTCCGGTAACCGGACACATCGGGCGGAATGCACCCACATGCCAGCACTGGGCGTTATACAGCCATTGTGGACGCGATCAGATTGTCCATTAACGTCCGTCGCAAGAGATGACGCGGAGATGGGGCGCGGGCCGAATGCGGGCCCCTCCGCGGGATATTGCAGGTTCGCCCGGCCATTCGGAAGCTGTGGTCTGCTGGGAGTGATATACAAATGCGCGCGATCAGATTCGACCGGCGCACGAAACGGGAAAGACCGGAAGATCGCCGCATCGACATAGCGGTTGCCGCGTTGGCCTGACCAGACGCCGTTCACGCACATGCCGAAATACCCATCGTGGCTAGGCCCTACCTTCGCGTTTCTGAGCGAATAAATAGCCTCCGGCGGACTAAAGTGCCATTAAAATATGCCGCGACGCTTCCTTTCCCTATGGAATCATGCTACATGAAAGATATGCATGTAT
>Ga0302319_10021031_pt1 | contig 11764 bp, 9 predicted proteins | sample Bog_T0_2_FD_203319 | JGI IMG/M metagenome (GOLD analysis project Ga0302319, IMG submission 203319) | Peat permafrost microbial communities from Stordalen Mire near Abisko, Sweden - Bog_T0_2 | ecosystem: Environmental > Terrestrial > Soil > Wetlands > Peat | place: Sweden: Abisko, Stordalen Mire...
TTTCCTCTATGAAAAAGCACTTGGGCGCAAATGGGGAAATTTGGGTTACAAGCCCTCGCAGTGGTGTGAAGCACGTGCTCTAACCAACTGAGCTAAGCGTCCGGCTTGAAGGGCCAGACTCGCACAGGCCGCTCCCACGGGGCAATCACGATTTTTACGGAACCCAGGGCCCAGGCCGGACCATGCGTCCCGGCGCCCGTGCAGGCTCCGCTCCGCTACCACCCGTCGATGACCGTGCCGCCGGCCTCGTAGTCGTCGGGGCTGACCAGCGCGATGTGCCCCCGTTCGCGCACGACCTTGAAGTCCCTGGCCGTGAACTTCCTGTTGCACTCGATGCCGGTCTTGCGGGTTCGAAGCCGGGGCGGGTCGACAAAGGGATAGAGCTTCTGCAGCACCCTCTCGCGATCGGCGTCGGGAATGATGAATTCCTCGGTCATGCCGATGGAGCCCGGGCCCAACCGCTTGGTGGTCGGGTATATGATTAGGCTCCAACTCCACCCTTGATTCAGGCCGGGGAATTCCGCGGAATGATTCTTGAATATACCCCATGAGTGTCACTCCCGTCCCCGCCGCCATTCTTGCCACGGCGGTCGTGCCCTGGACCAGACGTTTCGAATTCGACGAGGACCGTTTCTGCCGCCAGGTGCGCACCCTCGCGCGCAACCTGACGAAGCACCTCTATGTCTTTGGCACCGCCGGGGAAGGCTACGCGGTTACCGAACGGCAGTTTGATCAGGTCGCGGCGGCCTTCTGGCGCAGCACACGGGAAGCCGGGGTGACTCCCATGCTCGGGGTGATCTCGCTCTCGCTCGGCCAGATCCTTGACCGGATCGGTCGCGGACACGCGCTGGGCTTCCGGCACTTTCAGGTTTCACTGGCCTCTTGGGGCGCGCTCAACGACCGCGAGCTGGACGCTTTCTTTGCCGAGACCTGCGGCCGCTTCCCCGACAGCTCGTTTCACCACTACAATCTGCTGCGCGCCAAGCGGCTTCTCACCTCGGTTGAATACCGGAGGCTGGCCGACGCCCATCCGAACCTGGTCGCCGTCAAGTCCAGCACGGACGATCCCGCGGTCATCGCCGACTTGCTGAGGGTCTCCCCGCGCCTGCGCTTCTTCTTCACCGAGTTCGGCTATGCGATCGCCCGGCGGACTCACGATGTCGGGCTGCTCATTTCGCTCGCCGCGGTGAATCCCCGGCGAGCCCTGGCCTTCATCGCCGGGGACGAGGCGCGGAGGACCGCCGACGTCGCCGACCTGCGCGCCATGGTCGCAGTGCTCGCGGAACTCGCGCAGGGCAAATTCCACATCGACGGCGCCTACGACAAGCTCATTTTCCGGATGTCCGACCGGAAGTTTCCATTGCGGCTCCTGCCTCCCTATGCCTCCGCCACCGAGGAGGATTTCAACCGCTTCCAGGCCGCGCTGCCGCCCGGCTGGGGAGCTGACTGACCTCCGCACCCGATGCACACGCGCCGCGACTTCATCCGCACCGCCACGGTCGGCACCACCGCCCTCGGCCTCGCGCCCGGCCTGGCTCTCGGGGCCGCGTCCCTGGATAAACCGGCCCCGGTGGCCGGTCCGCCCGAGGCTCCCGGTGCGCTCCTGACGCGACATCGCAACCTCTACAACGGCGACTCGTGCGTGTTCTTCTACAATCCGGAGATTTTCCAACCCGAGGATTTCACCACGGTGCCCGATCCCGCAGATCCCAGGACCAGGCTGCTCCAAGGCGGGCCCTTTAAGGCGAAGGCCATCCACCGGTATGTCGACAAACTCGCCGACAACGGCATCGACACCTTCATCGTCAATGCCAACGCCTCACGCGCCTGGTACCCGAGCAAGGTCATCCCCACCATTCTCGACGGCTACCACCGGGGCGATCGCGACTACTTCCGCGGGCATGCCATCTGCCAGGGGATCAATCCCGCCGACACCGTCGGCGTGGAAAGATTCATCGACCGCATCATGACGTTTATGAACCTTTACCAGGATCTGCTGGATGCCAAGGTCGACTGGCTGGCGGAAGCGGCCCAAGCCTGCCGGGCGCGCCAGGTCTCGCCCTGGGTCAGCATCCGGATGAATGATTTCCACGGGCACAAGAATATTCAGGGCAGTTTCTTCAACCTGCCCCTGCTCAAGGATCCCGCGATGCGGCTCAGGCACAGCGGCTATTCGCCGACCATGTATGAGCCCGGCTTCCGCGGCGGACTGAATTACGAGCGGCCCGAGGTACGCGCGCTCATGCTGGCCCAAATCAGGGAAGTGGTGGAGGACTACGACTACGAGGGTCTCGAGCTCGACTGGTGGCGCCAGCCGCTGTGCTGCGAACCCAACGCCTCCCCGGCGACCATCGAGCTGATGAGCCACTGGCTGCGCGAAGTGCGCGCGCTGACCGCGCGCCGCGCCCAGCAGACGGGCCGGCCCTATCCACTGGGGCTGCGCATCCCGGGCAAACTGGAAACCATGAGAAGCATCGGCGTCGACGTGGTAGGGCTGTGTCGCGAGGGCACGATCGACTTCATCTCGCCGTCCGGGTTCTGGTGCACGAGCTGGGAAATGCCCCACGACACCCTGCGGCAGCAGCTCGGAGCCCGCGTCGCCATCTTCGGCGTGATCGAGGATGGCGCCAATCCCCTGCCCACCTGCGCACCCGAGCGCGATCTGGCCCGGGATATCCGCTATGTCTCCGCCAGCCGTGAGCTGATGCACGCCAACGCGGCTGGCAAGCTCGTGCTCGGCGCCAACGGGATCGAGTGGTTCAACTTCTTCTGCACGGATCAGCCGCGGATTCCCGGCCTGGCTTGCAATTATGCCGCCCTGCGGGACATCCACCGCCTCGACCTGCTGCGCGGCCTGCCAAAACATTACACGTTTTCCATGTCCGGCTCCGGCCTGATCCTGCCGCCGTTTGAAGTCACCCCGCAACTGCCAGTGGTCCTGGAGCCAAGCTGGAACCATGTCTTCCGCCTCCCGATGTGCGCCGAGCCGGTCGACCGGAGCCTCGAGCTGGTGATTCAGGTCGTGCTCAAAGCCGGTGATTCCTTTGCCGCCCTGCCGGTGGCCTTCAACGACTGCTGGCCGCACCTCGAACCCCGGCAGACCGACCGGCTGCTTTTCCCGTGCGGCCCGCTCACCCATCATGCGCCGGTCAACCGGGGCTACGAGTTCCGCTATCCCGTCTCGCTCGTGCGTGACGGCTGGAACGAAATCTCGCTGGAGAACGGCGGCGGCCAGCCCATCACCATCGTCTGCCTCGAGCTCGCGGTCCGGCCGGTCCCGGCCTCCGCCTGATCCGTCCGCCATGCCTGCCCTGAGATCATGGCTGGTTTCCCTCGCGGCGCTGCTGGCGCTGGAATGCGGGGCGCAGGCCCAGGACATCGGCGAATTTTGGGCGCAGACCCGGGCCGAGCTCGCCCGCGTGCCGATGGCAGCCAGGGTCGAGGTCGTCAACGAACCGCTGCCCTTCCGGAAATTCCGCGTCACGCTGCGGAGCCTCGGCGGCGTCGAATTACGCGCCTTCCTGGCGCTGCCCATTTCCGGCGAAGCGCCGGCGAAACCCTGGCCGGTGATCGTCACCGTGCCAGGCTATGGAGGCACCCAGCAAGGGGTGATGTTGGGCGAATGCCTCCGCGGCTACGCCATCCTCCAGGTGTTTCCCCGCGGCCAGGGTGAATCCGCCGGCCTGTGGCAGATCGACGGCCCCGACAAGCTCACCTGGCATCTCGCGCGGCCCGCCGGCGCCTATTACCAGGGAGCCTATGCGGACGTGATCCGCAGCATCGACTATGTGGTTTCGCGGCCGGACCTCGATCCGCAACGCATCGGCCTGGTCGGCACCAGCCAGGGGGGAGGCATCGCGCTGGCCGTCGGCGCGCTCGACGGCCGGGTGAAAACCGTGATCGCCCACCTCCCGTTCCTGTGCGCCGTTCGCCTCGCCGCACGCACCCCGGGGTCGCTGGTCAAGAAGCTGCTGGACGCCGCCGGCCAGAACCAGGAGGGCGCCTGGCGCACGCTGGACTACTTCGATCCCCTGCAACTTGCGCCCCGGCTGAACGTGCCCGTCATGGTCAGCGCCGGCGGCCGCGACGAGACCTGCCCGGCCGCCACGATTCATGCCGTGTACGCGGCGCTCCCGGGCATCAAGGCGCTCGTGGATTACCCCGGCCTCGCCCATACCAGCAGCTTCGCGTTCTACAACCTGACGTGGCCCTGGCTCGATCTTTACCTCCGCACCCCCGCTCCATGACGATCACCGACGTCCGCACCACCCTGCTCACCGGGCCCTGCTCGAACGATCCGTTTCTGCGCGAGGCGCGCCAGCTGCGCAGCGCGGCCTTCATCGAGATCCTCACTGACGGCAAGCACGTCGGCCTGGGCGAAACCTACGCCGGGTACTTTTGCCCCGAGGCCGTCCCCGCCCTGGTGGAGTTCTTCAAGCCGATTCTCGTCGGACAGAACGTCGACGATGTTCCCGCGCTATGGCGCCGCATGTACCAGTGCGGCAACTTCTGGTGCCGCGTCGGCCTCGGGGCCGCGGTGATCAGCGGCATCGAGGCCGCGCTGTGGGATCTGCAAGGCAAGCTGCTCGACCAGCCCGTTCACGCCCTGCTCGGCGGCTGCAAGTTCGACCGGCTGCCGTGCTATGCCACCGGCGGCCCGAGCAATTACCCGAAGGACCGCCTCGCCCGGAAGATGGACCATTATTTTTCCCTCGGCTTCAAGGGACTCAAGGTCGGCGCCGGGAGTTACACGGCCGGCGAGGGCTGGTACCTGCCGCAGGCCGCCACGGAGGCGGCGGAATTCGAGGCCGACAAGGTCGCCTTCATGCGCGCGCACGGCGGCCCCGATGCGATGATCATGATCGATGCCCATATGGGCAACAGCCCCGGGGCGACGTGGTCGGTCGAGGTCGCGACCGCCGTCGCCAAGGCGCTGGAACCGCACGACCTTTTCTTTCTGGAGGAGCCGCTCCATTACACCGACCCGTGGGGCTATGCCGATCTCTGCCGCGCCACGAGCGTGCCGATCGCCGGCGGCGAGTGTTTGACCGCCGCCTATGAATGGAAGGTCTTCGCGCAGCAGGACAGCTTTGACATCGGCCAGCCAGACGCGTCGTTCACCGGCGGACTGGGCGAATTCATGGCGGTCGCCAAAATGATGGCCGACCGCGGCCGGCAGGTGGCGACGCATGCCTGGGGCGCCGGCGCGTCGCTCATGCAGAATGTCCACACCGGTTTTGCCGCCGCCAATACCTGTATTCTCGAGATCGCCCCCGACTATGCCGGACTGCATTCGGACGTGATCGCCGGCGGACTTGTCATGAAGGACGGCTACATCCTGCCGCCCGACCGGCCCGGGCTCGGCGTCGTCCTGAACGACGAGATCAGGCGCAAATATGTCTTTCAGCCTGGCAGCGGTGAGTTCAACAGTGTGCCCGGCAAAATCCTTTCCACCTGACCCCGTGAGAATCCTGGTTGACGTGCCGGTTGATCGCGCCGCCCTCGCCGCCCTCCGGCAAACCGGCGGCTACGAGATCGACTGCCTTGAGCCGCCGGCGGAGACCGCGCGTCCACTCGATCCGGCGCGGATCCGCGAGGCGGAGATACTTTTCTGCAGCATCCCGCCCACGAATTTTGGCGACATGCGCGCCGTCAGGTGGGTGCAGATCGCCTCGAGCGGTTACAGCCAGCTCTTCGGCCTCGACCTGACCCGGCGGGGCATCCGGGCCACCAACTGCCGCGGCTGCAGTGATGGGCCGGTCGCCGAGTGGAATATCGCCATGATGATAAACCTGGCGCGCGATGCCCGCCAGATGATCCGCCACCAGGAGGCGGCCCGCTGGGACCGCTCGGCCCGGTTTCAGCGCGAGATTCGCGGGCTCACGGTCGGGCTCTGGGGCTATGGGGGCATCGGGCGCGAGACCGCGCGGCTCGCCTCGCACCTGGGACTGCGGGTGCACGTGCTGACGTGCCGCGGAGTGTCGCCGCGGGGCGACACCTACTGCGTCCCCGGCACGGGGGATCCCGGGGGGGTGCTCCCCCACCGCGTGTTTTGCTCCGGGGAGGAGATGGAATTTCTCTCGGAACTCGACTTCCTGATCGTGGCCCTGCCGCTCACAAAGGCGACTGAGGGCTTGATCGGGGAGCGTGAACTCCGGGCGCTGCCGTCCCGGGCGTTCGTCCTGAATCCCGCCCGCGGACCCATCATCCGGCAGGCCGCCTTGGTGCGCGCGTTGGACGAAAATTGGATTGCGGGCGCGGCGCTCGACGCCCACTACGAATACCCGATGCCACCCGGGCATCCGCTGTGGCGTTTCCCGAACGTGATTTTCACGCCGCACATCTCGGGTTCCAGCCTGAGCCCGAATTTCAAGTCGCGCATCTGGGAAGTCTTTTCGGTGAACGCCGGGCGCTTTGCGCGCGGCGAGCCGCTCCTCAACGAGCTGACCGCAACCCAGCTCGCCGGTGCCTAGCCTGCATCCCGGCATCGTCGGCCACGACTCCTCCGTCGGTGGCAGGGCTTTACGCTACCACCAGTCGATGACCGTGCCGCCGGCCTCGTAGTAGTAGGGGCTGACCAGCGCAATGTGTCCCCGTTCGCGCACGACCTTGAAGTCCCTGACCGTGAACTTCTTGTTGCACTCGATGTCGGTCTTGCGGGTTCCGAGCCGGGGCGGGTCGACGAAGGGATAGAGCTTCTGCAGCACCATCTCGCGATCGGCGTCGGGAATGATGAATTCCTCGGTCATGCCGATGTAGCCCGGACCCAACCGCTTGATGGTCGGGTAAGGGGGTTCGTATTCGGGGTCGAAGGCATAGAGTCTTGGGCGCATCCCCCTATAATAACAAGTGCCTTGGCAGAAGGCTGAGGGATGAGACCTGAAACCTGAAATTCGATCCATGGGCCGGGGGCGGTCATGGTGAGGACGCGCCGCTGCACCCCGATGGCGATTTCGCGAGAGCTAGATTCGACGGGCCGCCGGGGACGAGGTGAGATTGCGGCGCAGGATCGCGGAGGCGGTGAGGATGCCGCCGGCCAGGGCGCCGACAATGCCGAGGGTCGCCACGTCCTGGCCGGTCAGGAAGAGGTTGCGGACGGGCGTGTGCGGGCGGCAGCAGCGCAGGCGGAAGCGCCCGGGAGTGGCGGCCAGGCCGTACATCTCCCCCGCCGCATGGTTCATGAAATGCCGCGTGCTCAGCGGGGTGGAAAGCTCCGCATAGTCGATCTTCCCCGCCAGCGCCGGGACCTGGCGCACCAGCTCGTCCTGCAGTCGGCGGGCAAATTCCCGTTTCAGCGCGTCGTAGTCCGGCGCCCGACGGCGCCAGGGCTCGTGCTGCCACGGGGCAAACGCCTGGAAGGCGATGGGCGCGATCACCTCGACGGTCGCGCGCCCCGGATGCCGCCGCGCGAAGTCGGGGTCCTTGGCCGAGGGAAATGAAAGGTAGGCGAAGGGAAACGGCTCGCGGCGATCGGCCTCGTATCGCCGCAGGTTGGCATCGTGATCGAAGCCGGGGTGAATCCAGAGGTTCGACCCCCCGATCCCCAGCTCGGCCGCCGTGTGCTTCACGCCGACGTACAGGCAGAGGTGCCCGGTGGATGGCGGCGTTCCCTCCAGCTCCCGGAGCGCCGCCTGGCGCCCCGGGCTCGACGGCGGCAGCAGGCGCTCGTAGGTCGTGCGGGCGCCGGCGTCGCTCACCACGAGGGGGGCGCGAAATTCCGCCCCGTCCCGGGTCCGCACCCCCACCGCCCGCCCTCCCTCCTGCAGGATTTCGGTGACCTCGGCGTTGAGCACGATCCGCCCGCCGCTCCGCTCGATCACCGGGGCGATCGCCTCCGCGAGGCGTCCGGCCCCCCCGACCGGGTAGCTGGCCCCCTGCAAGTAGTGGCTGGCGATCATGGCGTGGATCGCGAAGCTGCTTTGGGCGGGCGGCAGGCCGTAATCACCCCATTGCGCCAGGAGCACACCCTTCAACTCCGGATTGCGCGTGAGCCCGTCGAGGACCTCGGCCGTCGTGCAATCCGACCAGCGCAGGAAGCCGCGCCGCAGGACGCCCCCGAGCAGGAAGGCCAGGGGCGGCGGGAGCGACTTGGCGGCGAAAAAAGGCACGCTGGCCTTCCGCGCCGCGATGACCGCCGCCAGATACCGGTCGATCGCATCCGTCTCGCGCGGGAAATACCCCTTCAGGCGGGTGCGGAACGGCTCCAGGCCGCGGACAAAGTCGAAGGGACTGCCCCCGATGATGGCGCGATCATAAACCTCCGGAAGCGGAGCCCATTCCAGGCGGCCCTCCGTCAAAGCATCGAAGGCCCGCCGCGCCAGGCCGCCGGGGCCGTCCACCTCGCCCACATAATGCAGACCGACATCCCACTCGTAGCCCCGCCGGTGAAAAACGTGCGTGAACCCCCCGGCCACCGCATGCCGCTCTAACACCAGCACCCGCTTGGCGGCGTGCGCGGAAAGCAGCCCGGCCACCGCCAAGCCCCCGATCCCGGAGCCGATGACGATGGCATCCCAGTTTTCGCCGGGAGCCGGGTGGCGGGAGGACAGGGCGTTCATGGGGATATTGAGGATATCCCCATTCCTGAGTGCAAGAAGTGCACAAAAGCGGGCCACAAACGCGGAGCATCGAACCGGCTTTCCTGTTAGCCTCCGGTGCTTCCGTCTTCCCATGAGTCGCCTCCACGCCACCGACGTCTCCGAGCCTGTCTCCCGCTCCCCGGCCGAGTCACGGGAGATCGGGGACCAGCTGCGAATCTACGCCGAGCACAGCCCAGCCGCCATTGCCATGTTCGATCGCGAGATGCGCTACCTGGTCGTCAGCCGGCGCTGGATGGAGGAATATCACCTCGGCGAAGAGTCAGTCGTGGGGCGCAGCCACTACGACGTCTTCCCCGACCTCCCCACCCGATGGAAGGAGGTTCACCAGCGCTGCCTGGCGGGCGCGGTGGAGCGGAACGAGGAGGACCCTTTTGTCCAGAAGGATGGCACCACCGCCTGGATTCGCTGGGAAGTCCAGCCCTGGCACCGGTCGGACGGCTCGATCGGCGGGATCATCGTCTTTTCCGAGGACATCACCAACCTGAGGGCCACGGAACAGGCCCTTCTTGCGCGCAACGCCTTCTTCGAGGCCAAGTTTGAGGCCACGCCCGACGGCACGCTGGTCGTCGACGACCGCGGGACCATCCTCACAATGAACCGGAAGTTCGTCGCGATGTTCAACATCCCGGAGAGCATCGCCGCCGGCGGGGACGATGCGCTGCTGCGCCGCCACGTCATCGCCCAGACCAAGTCGCCGGTTGAATTCAGCGAACGGATCGCCCACCTCTACCAGCATCCCGATGAGATCGGCCGGGACGAGATCGATCTGGCCGACGGTCGGCGGCTCGACCGCTATTCGGCCCCCGTCCGCGACCACACCGGGAAGTTTTACGGGCGGATCTGGACGTTTCGGGACATCACCGAGAGTTCGAAGCTCGAGGCCCAGCTGCTGCGCACCCAGCGTCTCGAGGCGATCGGCACGCTCTCGAGCGGGATCGCGCACGACCTGAACAACATCCTGGCTCCCATGCTCATGGCGACCGGGCTCATCTCCTGCCGGCCCGGCGACACCCGCAGCGCCGAGATGCTCGCGATGATCGAGTCCGGCGCGCAGCGGGGCGCCAACATCATCCGCCAGCTGCTCACCTTCAGCCGGGGGATCGAGGGCCAGCGGGTGACCGTGCAGCCGCGGCACCTTATCCTGGAGATGGCCGAGATGGCGCGGGCGACCTTCCCGCGCAACATCACGGTGAAGGACAACGTTCCCCGCGACCTGCACCCGGTGTCGGCCGACGCGACCCAGCTGCACCAGGTGCTGATGAACCTGTGCGTCAATTCCCGCGACGCCATGCCCGTGGGGGGATTGCTCACGCTGCGGGCGCAAAATGTCGAGCTCCACGCCGACCGGCTCCCGTCGCACCCCGACGCGCACCCGGGCCGCCATGTGCTCGTCACCATCTCCGACACCGGCACCGGGATTCCGGCGGAGGTCATCGACCGGATCTTCGACCCTTTCTTCACCACCAAGCCCATCGGCAAGGGCACCGGGCTCGGGCTCTCGACCACCCTGGGCATCGTCAAGAGCCACGGCGGCTTTATCACAGTCGAGAGCACCCCGGGCGCGGGGGCCACGTTCGGGATCTACCTCCCGGCCGAGCCCGAAACGGGCGGCGCCAAGGCCCCCGCCGTCCCGGCCGCGCCGCGGGTCGGCAATGACGAGCTGGTCCTCGTGGTCGACGACGAGGTGGCGATCCGCCAGGTGACGAGCGCCATCCTGCGGACGCGGAACTACCGGGTCCTGCTCGCCGCCAGCGGGGAGGAGGCGCTGGCGGCGCGCCGGGAGCACGCGAACGAAATCGAGCTGGCGATCGTCGACCTGATGATGCCCGGCATGGGCGGCCTGGAATTCATCCGGCGGCTGCGGGTGGTGTCGCCCGGGATCCGGGTCGTCGCGGTCACCGGGATGGAGCCGGGCGACGACCGGGCCGTCCTGGCGGCCATGGGGGTGGCCGACATCCTGCTCAAACCCTATGTCCCGCACCAGCTGCTCGAGGTCGTCGCCCAGGCGCTGGACGCGAACCGGTAGGGCGGCGGAAAACTCCGTCCGGCTTTGCTATTTCCCGCCCGCTGCGGCAGGTTGGCGGATGGATCTGCCGGAAAAGCTGGTGGCGTGGCTGCAGGACGCGTACGCGGTCGAACAGCACGTGCAACGGACGCTGCAGAGTTACGCCGCGACGGTGAAGGACTATCCGGAAATAAGCGCCGGGATCACCGGGCATATCGCGCAAACCCAGCGCCACAGCGGGCGCCTCGAGGGCTGCCTCAAATCGCTGGGCCGCGCGCATTCGGAGTTTGAGTCGATCGTCGCGAAATTCCTGAGCGTCGGCCAGGCGGCGACCACCAGCTTCCTCAAGGACGCCGTCCTCTCCGGCTGCGCCGCCGCCTATACGCTGGAGCACCTGGAGGTCGCGACCTACCGGGTGATCATCACCACGGCGGAAGAGGCGAACCTGAAGGATATCGCCAAGTCCTGCCGCGACAACATGACCGAGGACCTGCACATGGCCGACTGGCTGCTGGAGCGCCTGCCCGGGCTGACCCGCCGGTACCTCGACCAGGCCAGCGGCTACGGCGGTTGATCGCCGGGCCGCCCGGACCCGGGCGGGAAAAATTGCGCTTGCCAATGTTATTTTTTAACACTGGCCTGTGCTAAATCAACACCGGCGCCGGCCCCGGCGCCCCACCCCATCCCCGTGCGGCCCCGCCCATGAGCGCCGATCGTCGCCAACAGTTCATCCTCGACCGCCTGGAGCAGCATGGCGCGTGCTCCTACGCGGAGGTGGCCGCGGCGCTGGGGGTTTCCACCATGACGATCCGCCGGGACCTGGAGGAGCCGATCCGGCTGGGGGTGGTGATCAAGACGGTCGGCGGGGTGCAGCGGGCGCAGGCGCCCTCCTACCTCTACGAGACGGCCCTGCACTCGCGGCTGGCGGCGCACCGGCAGGAGAAGCGGGCCATCGCCCAACGGGCGCTGGCGCTGGTCAAGCCGCGCTCCACCATCTTCCTCGACGGCAGCACCACCTGCCTGGAGCTGGCCCGGGCGCTGGCGCGCGGGCACAAGGGCCTGACCATCGTCACCCACTCGGCCCTGGCCTGCATGGAGCTGGGCCAGAGCGGCGACAACACGATTGTCGGGATCGGCGGCCACTATGACCCCGACAGCC
>Ga0302319_10021032_pt1 | contig 11764 bp, 9 predicted proteins | sample Bog_T0_2_FD_203319 | JGI IMG/M metagenome (GOLD analysis project Ga0302319, IMG submission 203319) | Peat permafrost microbial communities from Stordalen Mire near Abisko, Sweden - Bog_T0_2 | ecosystem: Environmental > Terrestrial > Soil > Wetlands > Peat | place: Sweden: Abisko, Stordalen Mire...
GGCGCCGCCCTCGAGCCGCAGCAGCACCATATGAGCGCCGTTCTTCAATTTCACGATCGCCGGCAGCGCCTTTTTCAGATGCGACAGCCCGTTCCAGTCGAGCTTGACGGTCTTCGCCGAAAGTCCCGCGCCGGTGGCGCATTTCAGGATCTCGGCGCTGGTGACCTCGCCGCGCTTCAGCAGATTGTCGTGGATCAGCTGCGACGCCGTCAGATGAATGCCATGCTGCCGCGCCACGATGATCAGGCAGCCGAGCCCCGAAGGCTCGATGCTCTCTTGGCCAAGGCTTGCCTGCGCGAGGCTGTCCTGCGCAAGGCCTGCCTCTTGCCCAGCCGGCGCAACGATCGTTGGAACGTTCATTCAAACCCTCGATTTAAACAGGAACAGACCAAAAGCTTCGATTGATCCGCTTCGATTGATTGGTCTCGATTATTCATTTCGATTGATTGGTCTCGACCTGATTCGTCTCGATCCTCGGTTTCGATTGATCCGTCTCGGTTCGTCCGTCTCACTTGCCCAGTTTCGGTTCATCCGTTTGGATTGATTCGTTTGGATTGATTCGTTTGGATCGCTCCGCTTCGATCGTTCCGTTTCGGTTCCAGGTCGCCGATCAAGCCGCAGCCGCGACGCCATGTTGCAATGCAGGATTAATACACCCAAACGCGAATTTAGTCATTCAATAATCGATAATCCTATTATCCCATTCGCGGCTTGATTAATAGCCCCGGCTTGCAAGGTCTGTACCATGGCGGGCCCGGTTCGCACCTCGCCCCGCAAGCACCAGCCAAACCGGTCATCCCCGCGAAGGCGGGGATCCAGTACGCCGCGGCCCCTCGGTTCAATCGCTGCCGCCCCTGGACTACTCGATCCTCGCCTGCGCGGGGATGACGGTCGGAAATCGTTGCTCCGGCCATGCTCACGCCGCCCGGATGCAAAAAACCCCGGCGAGGCCGGGGTTTTTCGTTGATCCGCTGGGAAAAGCTTTACGTGAGCTTGACCACGCCGTCGGTGAAGTACAATTCGGTGATGCCGTGCAGAGCGATGACCTGACCATTGTTGAAGGTCAGCGAGTAATTGCCGGCGCTGCCGGTCAGCCCGTTGGGCGCAATATCGGTGCTCGCGCGGCCGCCGAATCCAACCACGTCGGTGCCGCCGCCGCCGGTGATGGTGTCGTTGCCGGTATGGGTCTCGATGTGGAAGGTGTCGTTGCCCGATCCGCCCGTGATCGACGAGCCGGCGCCGGCGCCGCCCTCGACCCAGAACACGTTGTTGCCCGTCGAGCCGGCGCTGGAGAAGGTGTCGCCCTGCTGACCGACCAGGGTCTGCGTTCCCGAGCCGGCGCCCGCCGTGAGGGTGTCGGTGCCGCCGCTGTAGATGTCCTGCAACAGATCGTTGCCGGAGCCGCCCATCAGCGACTGATGTTCGCCCGTACCCGAGGACAGCGTGTTGTTGCCGCTGCCGGCGATCAATGTATCCGCACCGCCGCCGCCATAGAGGCTGTCGGCGCCGGCGCCGCCCTGCAGGGTGTTGGCATTGTTGGCGTCGGTGCTGCCCGAGCCGAGGATGTTGGAGCCGCCGGTCGTGCTGCCGGATTCGACCAGCGAATTGGTGCCGCCATGCAGCACGGATTGGCCGGTGCCGCCAATCAACGTGTCGCCGCCATAGCCCCACAGCGTGTCATTGCCGGTGCCGCCGGTCAGCGTGCTGGTGCCGGCGCCGATATAGCCGCCGAGATCGACGATGGTGCTGTTGCCGCCATGGGTGCCGGCCTCGCCTTCCGAATGCGCCCCGGCGACGCGGATGAAGTCGTTGCCGCCGCCGCCGATCAGGGTATTGGGCCCGGGACCGCCATACAGCTGGTCGTTGCCGGTGCCGCCCAGGATCAGATCGGCGCCGGCGCCGCCGCCGAGCACGTCCCCGCCATTGCCGCCCTGCACCGTGTCATTGCCGTTATCGTACAGGTTGATGCTGTCGGCGCCGGAGCCGAGCGCGACATAGACGCTGCTGCCGCCGGTGACGTAATATTGGCCCGGCGCCGTCGAATCAAACACGATCGCCTTCAGCGCATCATCGGTGGAAACGACATTCGATCCGCCGGTGACGTCAAGGACGGTCGCGCTTGGATCGGTCGAGGAATAGCTGCCGGTTTGAACCTGATAGGCGCCGAGATTGAGCGCATTCAGCACATCGGTGCGGACCGCCGAGTCCAATCCCGACAAGTCGGTATTCAGCGTACTTTCAGGAATATAGGATACCGGCATAAATGAGACCCCCAGCAATTCCCGCAGTGCGTTAACCGAGCATCAACCGCATTGCAGCAAAAAATAAGATGTTAACGTGCTGTTAATAGCCCATGCAGGGCCAGAGTCAAGGAAAATATAGTGATTAAAGCGTTTAGATATTTGCAACAGAAGCCGGCGGGCGCGGCCGCGGTCGCGCCGCGAACAGGCCGTCGACCAGCGATTAGCCATGCCGTGGAAATTTAATCTATGCTTGCGAATTTAATAATATACAGGAAACGCCATGAACTGATTATTGGAACACGAGCTTCTCGCCGGTTTTTTGGGCAGGCTATTCTTGACAAGTCCACGCGGCGCGCCGTCCAGGATTTAACGTTATACTGAACGTGAAGTGAAAAGCGCCAACAACATGGCTCTTGTTATTACGGTTGCCCAAAGAAAAGGCGGCGTCGGCAAGACCACGCTGGCGATCTCGCTGGCCGGCGAGCTCGACAAGCGCGGCCGCAAGGTCGCGCTGATCGACAGCGACACCCAGCGCTCGGCGTCGCACTGGGCCGAGCTCGGCAACCTGTATTTCCCGGTCTACCAGATCATGCTGGCGAAGCAGACGATCGCCTCCTGGGCCAGCCACGTCCGCGCCATCCCGGCGGATTGCGTGGTGATCGACACCGCGCCGAACGAGCGCGAGGTGGCGGCCTCGATCGCGCTGGGCGATCTGATTCTGGTGCCGTGCTCGGCCTCCGGGCTCGATCTCGAAGCCACCGCGCGCACGCTGTCGATCATCCAGGCGGTGCGCGACCAGCGCAAGGGTCCGCTCGGGGTGCTGCTGGTGCCCAACCGGATCGACCGCCGCACCCTCGAGGGCCGGCAATTGATCGAGGAGCTGCAGGGCTTTGGCGAACTGGTGGCGCCGGCGATCGGCGACCGCACGGCGTTCGTGCGGGCGTTCTCGACCGGCCAGGCGATCGCCGATTTCGCCCCCGGCGAGCCCGCCGATCTCGAGATCCGCTATCTCTGCGACCTCGTCGAAAACGTGCTGTCGCACCAGCCAAAGCCGAAGCCGGCAAGGCGCTAGCGGACTTTCCACCCGACCTCACCGCGTCATTGCGAGTTCAGCACCGGGCTTCGCAATGACGTTGAACTCTGGTCACGCGGACGCGAATCACCGTCGCCCGGGCGAGGTGATCAAAACCGCTCGCGAAATTCGTACTCGAAATCGCGCATCGCGGGCTGGGTGCCGAGAATCGCCTCGCGGCTGGCGTGGCCGTCGGTCACAACCGAGATGCATTCATAGGAATGCCGGTAGCAGACCTGGGTGGTGATGGATTTCGGGCAGCCGTTCTGGATCTGGATCACATGATCGAACAGATTGGGATTGCCGAGATGGGCGCGCGCCAGGCCGCCGATCGCAAGGCAGGGCTTGCCGCCGAAGTCGCGATGCCGCAGCACCTCGGTGTCCTGGCTGCTGGTGATGATCCGCGGCGGCGGCGCGCTGGGCGGCAGCGTGCCGCCGAGGCTCGGACGCGCCAGCGTGCCGGGCGCCGGCAAGGTCTGGGTCTGGGCGGCGCCGCCGATCGCGGTTCCCACCACCACGGCTGCACGTATCAAATTACCACTGATTCGGCGATGCCGGCGCCCGATTGTTAACATTTGACACCCGTTCTTAACATTGTGCGGCGCACAGCGCGGCCCGCGCCAATTTAATAATGATTAAATTTTCCGATCGTTTCAAATTAAACAGCGGAACCGGCGCTTCGCGCTTTCCTTAAGATTAACCAAATGTTATCGAAAACGCAGGGGTTGAGATTTTTCCTGAGTGCCCGCCATGTTTCACGAACCGCATTTTCAGATCAATCCGCCGGGCCATCCGATTGCGCTTGAACTCGCGGCTCCCGCACTGACTGAGTTCCAGGGCCGCCCCGGCACCGGCATCGACCGGCTGACGCTGTGGATCTCAAAGGCCGCGATCGCCGAAATGGCCGCGGTCGGGCTGACCTGCTACCTCGCCAGCGCGATCTATCACCTGATCGCCGTCCCGGAAGGGCTGACCGCGTGGCGCTATGCCATCGCCGGCTTCGTGATCGCGCTGTCGCATGGCGGCATGGCGCTGGCGTTCAAGGATTTCAAACGGCTGCGGCAGCAGCGCTATCAGTCGTTCCTGCTCGCCGGGCTGCGCTCGGTGGCGTTCGCGATGGCGTTTTTCCTGTCGGCGCTGTTCCTGTCGAAGCTCGCCGAGGATTATTCCAGGGCCACCTTCGTGATCCAGATCATCGGCGTCAGCGCCGCGGTGCTGGCCAGCCGCAGCCTGGTGTTCGTGCGGATGCGGCGGGCGATCGATTCCGGCTGGATCGAGGGACGCCGCGCCATCGTGGTCGGCGATATCAGGCATCACACCGCCTTCGGCGACCGGCTCAGGATGTTCGGCATCCGCATCGTCGAAAGCCTGCCGATCGCAGCCTTTGACCGCGGCAGCCTGCGCCAGACCATCGCCGGCTGCCGCGCGCTGCACGCCGACGACATCGTCATCCTGGCGAGCCCGAACGAGCTGCGCAAGGTCGCGGCGCTGGTCGACGAACTCAGCCAGCTGCCGGTCGCCGTGCATCTCATTCCGATCGGCGTCGGCGAGTTCCTCGCCGGCTCGGCGATGTCCGGCCTCGGCGACTTCCGGACCCTGCAGCTGATCCGGCCGCCGCTGTCGCTGCTCGACATTCTCGCCAAGCGGCTGTTCGATATCGCCGCGGCGCTGATCGGCCTGGTGCTGCTGTCGCCGCTGCTGCTGGCCGTGGCGCTGGCGATCAAATGCGACACCAGGGGCCCGGTGCTGTTTCGCCAGGAGCGCAACGGCTACAACAATCGCCGGATCACGGTGCTCAAGTTCCGCTCGATGGTCGAAACCGCGGGCCACGCGCCGTTCGCGCCGGCGGCCCGCCATGATTGCCGGGTGACCCGGGTCGGCCGCTTCATCCGCCGCACCAGCATCGACGAATTGCCGCAGCTGATCAACGTGCTGCGCGGCGAAATGTCGATCGTCGGGCCCCGGCCGCACGCGACTGCGCATAATGCGATGTTCGAACAGCGCATTTCACCGTTCTCCCGGCGCCACAATGTGAAGCCCGGGATCACCGGCTGGGCCCAGATCAACCACTGCCGCGGCGAAGCCGATACGCTGCCGAAAATGCAGCGGCGGCTGGACTATGACCTGTTCTATATCGACCACTGGTCGTTCTATTTCGACATGAAGATCATCGTCCTGACGCTGCTGGCGCTGGTCTCCAAGGACGAACTCGTCAACGTCTATTGAGGCGAGGCGGGGATTATTCGCGCGCCGCCGGTTTGCTGGCGATGGCGAGCAGGTTCTGGCTGAAGATCAGATCATCGCCGCGCTCGCCGGATTCGATCATGATATAGAGCCGCAGCCCGTTTCTGAGGATTTTCCAAAGCATCAGCCGGATCAGGCTGACAAGGCCGTGGGCCGTCGGCTGATCCTCGAAGCATTCGATCGCGGCAAAGCCTGTGACCCGCAGCACCGACGCCAGCGAACGCTGCGTGAAGGCCATTTCATGGGTAAAATCGCCATAGCGGATGCGGCCGAAGAACGGCGATTGCGCATTGGGAACATGGATGATCCAGCGCCCGCCGTCGCGCAGCACGCGATGGATTTCGCCCATCACGGCCATCAGTTCCGGTTTGCTGAGATGCTCGATCACGTCAAAGGCGATCACGAGGTCATAGCTCTGCGCGGGCTGCGCCGCCAGAAACGGCATGATCTCGGCCTCCTCGATCCGCGGCAGGCCGCGGCTTCGGGCGATCTCGACCTGTTCCGGCGACAGATCGACGCCGGTGATCTGCCGGTAGCCCGCCTGCTGCGCCACAAACAGCAGCGCGCCGTCGCCGCAGCCGAGATCGAGCACGCGGGCCTGCCGGTCGGCCGGGAACAGGTTCCGCACCAGCCGTTTCAGATAGGGCGCGCGCGGGCCAACCTCGGAGCCATCCTGCGGGATCGCGACACGGGCGCCCGATGAGACATAGCTGCGGTAGATCCGCCGGTTCGGATCGTCATCGGGGGGCGGCGCGCCCGCAGCCGTCATGACGCGGCGCGCTCCGGCCAGCGCGGTCGCGGGTCGCGGGCGGCAAGGCCGACAAAATGCGGCCGCAGCACCGGGCTGCGCGCGATCGCCTCGGCCAGCCGGGATTGATTGTCATAACCGGAACAGACGGCGCGGCGATGTCCGGCGCCGGCGATCCGCTCGCGCGCCGCATCATCCTCCAGCAGCCGGATCGCCAGTTCCGCGGCTTGCTCCGGGTTGTCGAAATAGACCGCCTCCTCGCCCTCGATAAAACTCTGTTCCAGGCGCGACGAGCGTTCCGCCACGAGGCAGCCGCCGCAGGCGGTGATTTCAAAGGCGCGGTGCGATGATTCCTCCCAATTGTCCTTGGTGATGAAGGACAGGCTGAGCTTCGAGCGCCAGATCGTCTCCCGGTAGACGTCGCCCCAGGCGCCGTCGGCGATGGTTCGGAACTGGCGCTCCGCCCCGTTCAGGGCCTTGCGCCAGCCATGGCCAAAAACGCTGATTCGGCCGGGCAGGCGCCTGGCCAGTTCAAGCATCCATTCGGTTCGATGCGGGCGGATGCCGCCGCCATCCTTCAGCGCCGTGCCGATGAAGCACAGCTCATGCGGCTTGGCGAGCGGCACATCGGGGGCGAAATGCCGCTCCGGCGCAAAGCCGAAATCGACCATGGAGACCCGGGGCGCGCCGGCTTTCTCATAGCATCGGATCACCGAATATTTCGGCACCATGACCTCATCGACCAGGGCAATCAGGCGCTTGTGCAGGCGCCACAGGCCGCGCTCATGCTCGCCCCAGGGATTGTCATTGTTGAACAGAACGATCGAACCGGTCCGCGCCCGCGCCGCCTTCACGGTCGCGGGCTGCACCATCCAGGCCTTGTCGAGCCAGAGAATATCGTAGGGGCGCGCGGCCAGCCTTTCGGCGATCGCGGCATTGAGGCGCTGGATCGACGGACTGATCTGAAGCCGCGAGCTCAGCAGCCAGTCGAGCCGCCCCAGCCGGCCGCGGCGCGGATCCGGTCCGATCGCATCGACCTCGGCGCCGAGGCTTTGCAGCGCCACGGCGCGGTCCTGGGCGGTCGATCCCGGACCGAGCTCACCAACATAAAGCACACGCGGCATATCCCTCAGCCTCATTGTTCGCGGCGGCGATGCCGCCGATGCGCCGCCCGCCGCCATCGCTTCGATAACGCAAGCGCCAGGATGGCGAGCGGAGCGGTTAACAAATTGTTCTGACCCGGCGCTCGATTTGAAGGAATCATCGGACATTATCGAAATTTTTGCCGGCTATCGTCGTCTTCAACCCAGGGAGTTTCGAGATGAAAAAACTTGCGATCCTGACCGTCCTGCTCGCCTCCGGCGCCGCCCTGCCAACCGCGCAGGCGGGATTATTGGGAATGCCGCTGCATTTCAAGGCCGCCCTCGCCCACAGCGAAGCCACCGCCCCGCATCTGCTGCGCCAGCTTCCGGTCGACCAACGTCCCGACAGCGACCTGCTAATCAGCTGCTGATATAGCAGCGCAAGCCCGCGGCAGCGAGGCTCGGCACCCGGATTGACGGCGGATTCAGAATGTCCTCAAGTGGATTGGCAAGATGGCACCGATCGCGTGACCGCGGCATCGCCCGCAGGCTTCGCTTTGATGCGGCGCGGGTGAACCATGGGAATACGGCGGATCGGTTGGGGGGTGGCCGCCCAGGCCCATAGCCAAAGCGTAGCGGTCCTGTTGCAGGTCGCGGCGACGCCGCTCGTGATGGCGCGGCTCACCGCCGAAACCTGGCCTTCGCTGTGAAGGTGCTGCTCGCCACGCCCGGGCGTTTCCACAGCTTCGCGCTGGCGCGAGAACTGCAGTCGCGCGCGGCGCTTGATCACATCGTCACCGGTTTTCCCTGGTTCAAGGTGGCGCGCGAGAACTTGCCGCGGCGGCAGGTGCGGACCGCGCCCGTGCCGCAAATGCTGAGTTTCGCGCTGAAAAAGGCCGGCCTGATCCACCCGCAGCTGGATCAGCGCCTGCTGCTCGAAACCTTGTGCCAGGTCGACGGGCTGGCGCTGAAATCGGCTGGCGACGCCGATCTGTTCGTGGCGCTGTCAGGCTGCGGCCAACAGACCGGCACGCGGTTTCGCAAGCTGGGCCTGACCTATGTCTGCGACCGCGGTTCATCGCATATCCTCTACCAGCAGAAACTGCTCAATGAGGAAGCCGACCGCCATGGCGCGCCCCGCCCCTTCTTCAACGCGGCCGTGGTCCGGCGCGAATTATGCGAATATGACACCGCCGATGCCATCACCGTGCCTTCACAATTCGCCGAACAATCATTCCTCGCTTACGGCATTGCGCAGCACCGCCTGCACCGGGTTCCCTACGGCGTCAACCTCACCCGGTTTTATCCGACGACCGCGCCGGCCTCGGACCGGTTCGAGGTGCTGTTTGTCGGATCGCTCACCTTGCGCAAGGGGGTTCCCTACCTTCTCAAGGCGTTCAGGGACCTTGCGCATCCCCGCAAACGGCTGACACTGGTGGGGCCGAGGACGAGCGATACGGCGCATTTTTCGCAATTGCTGCAGCATGATGACATCCGGGTGATGGGAGCGGTCGCGAATCAGGATCTGAAGCACATCATGAGCGCCAGCCATGTCATGGTGATGCCCAGCATCGAAGAAGGCCTGGCGCTGGTTCAGGCCGAGGCGTTGGCCTGCGGCTGCCCGGTGATCGGAACCGACCATAGTGGCGCGGCGGATCTGTTCGACAATGACCGGGAAGGCTTCATCGTCCCGATTCGTTCCGATCGGGCGATCCGCGAGAAACTTGAGTTTCTTGCCGACAATCCGGATCGGCGGCAGCAGATGTCCGAGGCGGCGCGCGCCAGGGTCGCAACCATCGGCGGCTGGAGCCGCTATGGCGAACAATATTTTGGATTACTTCAAGCGCTTGTCCGTCAAACCTGACCGGCCGTCTCGGTCGGACGGATCGGGGCTGTAGACGCAGCAGACCAGCGCTGCCACCAAAGACCGGGGTCTTAAGCTTGAATATTCTGATTTATCGATTGGGAAGCCTGGGCGATACCGTGGTGGCGCTGCCTTGTTTCCACGCCATCGCCAAGGCCTTTCCTGGATCACGGCGTTTCCTGCTCACCAACGAGCCGGTCTCCGTCAAGGCAGCCCCCGCCGAACTGATCCTTGCCGGTTCCGGTCTGGTCGACGGCGTGTTCAGCTATCCGATCCGAACCAGGAGTCCGCGAAAGATCGGCAGCCTGATGGCGCAGTTGCGCGCGCAGCGGTTCGACGCGGCCGTCTATCTGACAGCGCCCCGCAGCCGGCTTTCCCTGATCAGGGACTATCTGTTTCTCAGGGCATGCGGGATCGGATCCATTCACGGGGTTCCGTTCAACCGCGATGACTACAGCAACCGGCGCGATCCTGATGGCTATTGCGAATACGAGGCGATCCGGCTGAGCCGCTGCATTCGCAGTCTGGGCCCGGTCGATCTCGAAGTGAGATCGAGCTGGGATCTGCAGCTGACCGTCGACGAGATATCGGCGGCCGATCGCGCCCTGCAGCCCGTTCAGGGACGAACGCTGCTGGCGGTCAATATTGGCGGCAAGTTGCCGGTACAGGATTGGGGCGACGCCAACTGGCGAGCGACCCTGCAGGATGTCAGCGCCAAATTGCCGCGGCTTGCGATCGTCTGCGTCGGCTCTGCGGATGAGCGGGCGCGCATCGCGCGTCTGGCGCAGGATCTGGCCAGTCCACTTCTCAATCTCTGCGGCAAGCTGACGCCTCGCGAAACCGCCGCCGTGTTCGACCGGTCAACCCTGTTCCTTGGTCACGACAGCGGCCCCATGCACCTCGCCGCCAGCCGGCAGACACGATGTGTGGCCCTGTTTGGCAGCAACAACCCGCCTCGAATATGGCATCCCTACGGATCAGGGCATATCGTATTCCACGAACACAGCGGCATCGCAGGGATACGACCCGACGCGGTGGTCGAGGCGGTTGAACGACAGCTGCGAGCAACCGGATGACCCGTCTCCGACCGAGAAAAAGGTTAACGCTGCCATGAAACTGTCGTCGAGACTGGTCTCCAAGATCAGCGCCGCCTTGCTGGTGCTAGCGATGCTGTTGCTGATATTGCCGTTTTATCCTGTCTTGATCCTGGCCGCGGCGATCGGGACCGCCGCCAGCGTGGTCCTGCTCTATTTGATCATCGACCAGCGCGAGGCGTTGCGGTTTTCATGGCTGCTGGGGACGAGCCTGTTGGTCGGATACGCCGGCGGTACGCTCAGCACCTGGCTGAGTTCGGTATCGTTCGACGATTTCTACTTTCTCAGCAAACAGCGGCCGCTGCCTTTGCTGTCGGAAACCCTGGCCTTTGTCTATGTCTGCGTCGGACTGATCCTGATAGCCGGGCGCCTGGAACCAGAGATCTTCGAATCAGAGGAAAAGCTTGCGTATGATCCAAGGTTTGCCGCGCTTGTGTCGTTGCTGGGCCTGGTCCTCATCGCGTTCGCCTATGCTGTGGGGGATCTCGGTTTCGAGGGGGTTCAAACCGATGTGAATTCTCAGCGGGTACCGGTCCTTGGCGCGGCCGCTGTTCTGATCGTCTCCCCATTGGCCGGCCTGTTCGGCTTCATGTATGGCCGCGCCGGCACCATATGGCTGCGCCTCTACAGCGCCATCGGCGGCTGCTGCGCCATCCTCGCTCTCGTTCTCGCGGGCCGCCGGCAGATCATCCTCGGCATCATCATGCTGGGGCTTGGATATTCGCTCGCGGGCGGCCTCAGGCGGTGGTCATTGCCGCGAAAATTGTCAACAGCCGCGCTGGTTCTCGGGATCGGCAGCCTGGCCAGCGCTTTCTTCTTCGCCATGCGGCTTTCGGCATGGGAATTGGGGCCCGTTTCATCGATCGGCGATCAATTGTCGCTGGCGCTTGATTTCCTGACATCACCGGCGCTGGAGAGCCGGTTCGATGCCATGCAGTATGAAAATCTGCGCGAACGCACCTTCATCCTGGGTTATCTGGCCGACCTCATCGAGGCCACCCAAAGGTCAGGTTGGCTTGATGGACAGGCGCTGCTGTTCTATCTGAAGCTGTCGATTCCATCCGTTCTCGATCCTTCGAAGGTCGACACGCTGGCGATCCGGCAGATCGAGAATTTCGCGCATCCGCAACTCGGCCTGCCGGTGATCGATCAGGCCAATACCATCCTGACCGACGGCGTCACCGATTTCGGCATGGCCGGAGGCGCCATCTACCTCGCGGCAATCGTCATCCTGCTGTTTGCCAGCGCCAGGCTATTTCGAAAGCTCGACAAGCCATTGACCAAATTGATTGTCGGCTTGACGATGATCCATCTGGCGCTCAAGCCCGAGATCACATTATCGGAATATCTGGTACCGATCAGAGACCTGATCTGGATCGTTCCAGTGTTGTTCGCCTGCGAATATCTCTGGGGCACG
>Ga0302319_10021036_pt1 | contig 11763 bp, 7 predicted proteins | sample Bog_T0_2_FD_203319 | JGI IMG/M metagenome (GOLD analysis project Ga0302319, IMG submission 203319) | Peat permafrost microbial communities from Stordalen Mire near Abisko, Sweden - Bog_T0_2 | ecosystem: Environmental > Terrestrial > Soil > Wetlands > Peat | place: Sweden: Abisko, Stordalen Mire...
GGAAGTGATCGCCCAGACCTGGAGCGAGCACTGCAAGCACAAGATCTTCAGCGCCCGGATCCTCTACAGCGACGCCGCGGGCCGGGAGGAGATCCACGGCCTCTTCAAGACCTTCATCCGGGCCACCACCCGGGAACTGGCTCCGCGTCGGCCCGACCTGGTGTCGGTGTTCACCGACAACGCCGGCGTGTTCCGGTTCGACGAAGACCATTTCGTGACCATCAAGGCCGAGACCCACAACAGCCCCTCGGCCCTGGATCCCTACGGCGGCGCCATGACGGGAATCGTCGGCGTCAACCGCGACATCCTGGGAACCGGCAAGGGGTGCCGGCCCATCTTCAACACGGACGTGTTCTGCTTCGCTCCCCCCGACTGGGACAAACCCCTGCCGCCGCGCCTGATGCATCCCAGGCGGCTGTTGCGGGGCGTGCACCGCGGCGTGAAGGACGGCGGAAACGAATCCGGGATCCCCACCGTCAACGGAAGCATCGTGTTCCACGAACGGTTCCTGGGGAAGCCCCTGGTCTTCTGCGGCACCGGCGGACTCATGCCCGCGACTCTCCCCACCCCGGAGGGCGTCTGGGAAGGTTCGGCCGAGAAGAAGGTCCGGCCCGGAGATCGGATCGTGATGGTGGGGGGACGCATCGGCAAGGACGGCATCCACGGCGCGACCTTCAGCTCCGAGGCCCTGACGGAGGCGTCGCCGGTGTCGGCCGTGCAGATCGGCGACCCCATCACCCAGAGGAAGATGACCGATTTCCTCCTGGAGGCCCGCGACCTGGGCCTCTACAGCTCGCTGACCGACAACGGCGCCGGGGGACTGAGTTCCTCCGTGGGCGAGATGGCGCGCGATTGCGGCGGGGCCGTGGTGGATCTGGAGAAGGCCCCCCTCAAGTACCCCGGGCTGGACCCGTGGGAGATCTTCGTGTCCGAGGCGCAGGAACGCATGAGCCTCGCCGTTCCCGTGGACAAGCTGGACGAGTTCCTGGAGCTGTCGCTGCGCAGGGGCGTGGAATCCACCGACCTGGGCGAGTTCGACGCCTCCGGCAGGCTGACGCTCCGCTACGCGGGCGAGGTGGTGGGCGTCCTGGACATGGATTTCCTCCACGATGGTTTGCCGGAACTCGTCATCCCGGCCCGTTGGACACCTCCCACCCATCCCGAGCCGGACTCGCTTCCCGGCGATGCCCGCTCCGACCTGCTCTCCATCCTCTCCTCCTGGAACGTATGCTCCAAGGAACCCTGGGTGAGGCAGTACGACCACGAAGTCCAAGGCCGTTCCGTGGTCAAGCCGTTCACGGGAGCGGCGAACGACGGCCCGTCCGACGCCGCCGTCCTGCGCCCCGTACCCGGTTCCTCCAAGGGACTCGCCGTGGCCCACGGCATCGCTCCGCGCTATTCGGACATCGACGCCGAAGCCATGACCGAAGCGTCGGTGGACGAAGCCGTGCGGAACCTGGTCGCGGTCGGGGCGGATCCGGCCACGGCCGTGGGTCTGGACAACTTCTGTTGGCCCGACCCCGTGGAGAGTCCGTCCAATCCCGACGGCGCCCAGAAGGCCGCGCAGCTCGTGCGCTCCAATCGAGCGCTCAAGCGCGTCTGCCTGGCGTACGGCGTGCCCCTGGTGTCCGGCAAGGACTCCATGAAGAACGACTACGGGTCCGGAGCCCAACGCATCTCCGTCCCGCCCACCTTGCTCTTCACCGCCCTGGCCACCTTGCCGGACATCTCTCGCTCCTTGACGATGGACGCCAAGGAGGCAGGAGACCTGTTGTACGTGCTGGGAACCACCCGGAACGAATGCGGCGCCTCGGAATGGTACGCGCTGCACGGATTCGTGGGGTGCTCGGTGCCGCGCCTCGCCGACGCCCAGGCGACCTTCGGACTCTACGCGGCATTCCACCTGGCCGCGCGATCCGGTCTGGTCCGTTCGGCCCACGACTGCTCCGACGGCGGCCTCGGCGTGGCGCTGGCGGAGACCGCCATGGCGGGTCGGCTGGGACTGCGGGCCGATCTCTCCAAGGTTCCCGCGCGGGAGGTCTCCGATCCCCGCCGTCTGCTCTGGAGCGAGTCGCTGGGAAGGCTGGTGGCCACCGTCCGCCTGGCGGACGCGCCGGCCTTCGAGGCCCTGCTGGGGCCCAGTTCCTTCGCCGTCGTGGGGGAGATCCTCGCCGAGCCGCGCCTGGAGATCTTCCGCGGAGAGGCCCCCGTCTTGTCGGTTTCCGTCGCAGACTGCCTCGCGGCCTGGAAGCGGCCGTTCCGGGCATGAACGAACTTCTGCCGGAAGAGGTTCCGGAACCGGACCTCGGGGAACCTCGCCCCTACGTGCTGTGCGTCGAGCACTACCGGCAGATGGAAGCCCGCCACGACGCCGAGGACTACTTCGTGGACGGCTTGGTGCTCATCCACATCCCCCTGCCCGAACGGACCGGGCGCGTCGACATCGAGACGGCGATGAAGCGGATCATCCTCCAGCTCCAAGCCCCCGACCACGCCCGGGAGATCGCCAAGTCCTTCCCCAAGTTCCAGGCGATGCGCGAGCAGGAATCGCTCTGGTGGTACCACCTGATGCGCAAGGACCGCAAGGAACGGCTGCCCCAGGACTTCCACACCAACGACTTCACCGAAGAGGAGCTGCTGGGGACCGCTCCCGCCGAAGATCCCGACATCCTGCCCATGGAAATGTGGTTCGACCGGGACGGCGATCCCATCGAGGGACCTCCGGACAGGATGATGGCCTTCCTGTACAGTTGATGGGGTCGGGATCCGCCCCTCCCCACCGGGTGAAGTAGACTTTTGTCGACGTGTCTGATCGATCCCTCACCTTCGAGCCGGGCACCAGCCTCGTATGGAACGCGTCGCTCCGTTCCCTGCACAGCGCCTTGCTGCTGACCGGGGGGCCCGATCTGGCGCGCGAATTCTGGCTGGGCCACCCGCTGGAATCCCGCGGTGCCCCGCTGACGGGAGCGGAACTCTTCGAGTACGTCTGGGAGGAGAGATCCCTGACGCCTCTCGACTACCAGTTGCGGGTGCTCGACTCCGTGGAGGCATTCTGCCTCCATCGCGACATGGACTTCGTCCCCTTCGTCCGGGAGCGGGTCTTCCAACGACAGCGGGGCACGGTGCTCTCCGCGCGCGGCACCTTGGTGCTGGCGGGGAGGATCCTCCTCCAGCTGGTGAGGACCCGCGACCTCCACCACACGATCCTGGATGTGCTCGACACCTCCCTCAAGGTGGTCGCTCCCTCCATCCTGACCCGGCTGATCCACCACGCCAGGTCGGAGCAGGGAAGCGAAGGATGGGTGCTCCAGGTGCACGACCTGGATTTCACGGGCCTCTATCCCGGCTACGATGCCGAAATCTGGCTGGGATTGCAGCTGGAACAATCCCCCGGACGTCTGGGTGCCGCGCCCTTCGAGGATGTCGAATGCGTCTGCGAGGTGCGCGGCGTCCAGCAAGTCCTGGAGGCTGTACCCCGGGGGCTGCACCCCGTCCGGAGGGAGGACGGCTGGAGCCTGGAAGGGCGACCCATCAGCCGGGCCGTCTCCTTCAGGGACTGGTTGCGCAGCCGTGGCTTGGATCCCGGCGCCCTCCGGGAAGTCCCCGACCATCCCGTGCAGGAGGTCCTGGAGGACGTCGAATGCCCCGCCCGGCGCCGCAAGGTCCTGAAGCGCGGCGCCGTCTACGGGTCGCTCTGCTACATCCTCCGCCTCCGGTGGTCGGACCGGCCCTCCCGTCCCGTGGAGGAGGGGCTCGCGCAGCTCATCCAGGAGGCCATGTCCGGGGGGGCGGACTCCCCGGGCGACATGGCCGCCGTGAGGCAGGAGGAACTCCTGGGCCAGTTCCGACGGAAATTGTCGTTCGTGTTCCACCGCCAGGACGCCACGATGTCGTGCAACGGCGAGCACCTGCTGCGCGGCGTGCCGGCCAAGATCCTCCAGAAGGTCCTGATGGCGCACACCCTGACCGGGAGGACCGTCTTCGAGCACCGCGAGTTCCGGCGCGATCCCGATCTCGGACTGGACCCGTTGAACCCGAACCTCGAAAGCAGGATCCGGATCCTTTCGGACCGGCTGGAGAACCGGCTCGAAGGAATCCGGATCGTCAAGGACGAGAAGGGACGGTTCGGCCTGGAGGCGAAGAGCCTGGTGGAGTTCACCGAGGAGTAGCGGGAATCGGGTGCGGGGCGGCTCGGCCCCGACCCTCACTCCTCCACCGACCAGACGGTGCCCTTCGCCGTGTCCTTGACGACCACATGTCGCGACGAAAGTTCGGCCCGGATCCTGTCCGAGGCCTCCCAATCCTTCCGCCCCCTCGCCGCTTCGCGTTCGGCGAGCTTGGTTACCACCCAGGCCGAAAGCTCCGCGCTCGCGTCCGGACGCGTGGGTTCCGGGATCGGCTCGGAAAGCTCCAACCCCAGGATCCGGTCCCAATCGGAAATGATCCTGCCGCGAGCGGATTCCGGGAGAGCGGTGTCGCGGGAAAGGCTCTGGGCCAAGCCCAGGGCCTTGGGCACGTTGATGTCCTGGCCGATGGCCTCCTGGAATCGGTCCCGCCACGCCCTCTCCGCCGCTGATTCGACGTGGGGAGCGTCCAGTTCGCCGGCGCGGACCGCGTTCCAAGCGGCCAGAAGCGGCGCCGCGCGGCGCCGGAAGGCGCGGTGGCCGTCGCGGGAGGCCTCCATGTTCGCCCAGGAGAAGGTCAGGAACTTGCGGTAGTGCGCCGTCGCGCAGAACCAGCGGAAATCCAGGGCATGGAAACCCCTGTCCACCAGGAGCTGGAGCGTCAGGAATTCGCCCGAGGACTTGCTCATCTTGCCGTCGGATTCCGTCTTCAGGAACTCGTTGTGGATCCAGTAGCGCGCCAGGATCTGGCCATCGTGGGCGCATTCGCTCTGGGCGATCTCGTTGGTGTGGTGGACGCGGATGTGGTCGGTCCCGCCGCAATGGATGTCCAGGGTGCGTCCGATCAGGGCCATGCCCATCGCGCTGCATTCCACATGCCAACCGGGAAATCCGGTTCCCCAGGGACTCTCCCACTCCATGGCCCGATGCACCCCCGGGGGACTGAACTTCCAAAGCGCGAAGTCCGTCGGGTGGCGCTTTTCACCGACATCCACACGCGCTCCGGCCAGCAATTGGTCCGTCTGGATTCCGGCGAAGTCTCCGTATCGGGGGAATCTTCCGGTGTCGAAGTAGATGCCGTCGCCTGTGCGGTAGGCGTAGCCCCGCTCTTCCAGCTCCCGCACGAGCGCGATCTGCTGGGAGATGAACATGGTCGCTCGCGGCCAGTGGGTGGGTTGCAGGAGGTTCAGCCGTTCCCAATCCCGGAAGAACGCCTGGGTGTAGTGTTCGGCGATCTCCCAGACCGTCCGTCCTTCGCGGGCGGCGCCCTTCTCCATCTTGTCGTCGCCTTCGTCGGCGTCGGACGTCAGGTGCCCCACGTCGGTGATGTTCACGACATGGTTGACCCTGTACCCGGCGTACTCCAGCGCCCGCCGCAGGAAATCCTCGTTGACGTAGGTCCGCAGGTTCCCGATGTGCGCGTAGTGGTAGACGGTGGGCCCGCAGCAGTACATGCCCACTCGGCCGGGCTCGAGGGATTGGAATTCCTGCAGCCGCCGCCCCAGCGTGTTGAACAGCCACAGCTTCACGGGACTCAGCCCAGGAGTCGCACGGTACGCGAGCCCTTCTCGATGCGGCCCACGGAATGCACGGTCTCGCCCGATTCCTCGAGTCTGGTCCTCAACTCGTCGGCACGCTCGGCATCGACGATCACCAGCATGCCCAAGCCCATGTTGAAGGCCCTGTCCATCTCGTCGCGATCGATCTCGCCGAGCCCGGCGATCTGGCGGAACAGGGGCGGCACCTCCCAGGTGCGGCGGTCGATGACGGCGTCCGTGTCGTTGGGAATCACCCGGGGGATGTTCCCCTGGAACCCCCCGCCGGTCAGGTGCACGAGCCCGTTGACCGCCTTTTCCTCGATCAGTGGATGAAGCGCCTTGAGGTAGGAGCGGTGCGGGGCCATCAGAGCCTCTCGCAGCGTGCCATTGAGCCCGTCGAGACGGGCGTCCAGCCCAAGCCCCGCCTTGTCGAAGAAGACCTTCCGGGCGAGGGAATAACCGTTGGTGTGCAGGCCCGAACTCGCCAATGCCAGGATGGCGTTACCGGCTCGGATCCGGGATCCGTCCAGGAGGTTTTCCTTCTCCACCACGCCCACGATGTAGCCGGCGAGATCGTATTCGCCGTCGGGGTAGAAGCCCGGCATTTCCGCGGTTTCGCCCCCGACCAGTGAGGCTCCGTTCTCGCGGCAGGCCTTGGCGACACCGTCCACGATCCCCTCGACCACCCCGTCCTGGAGGCGGCCGGTGGCGATGTAGTCCAGGAAGAACAAGGGCTTGGCACCCTGCACCAGGATGTCGTCCACGCAGTGGTTGACGATGTCCTGACCGACCGTGGTATGGATCCCCGACTGGAAGGCGAGCTTGAGCTTGGTGCCCACGCCATCGCAACTGGAGACCAGGACGGGCTCGATTCCCAGGTTGCGGGCGTCGAAACAGCCGCCGAATCCGCCGAATCCACCCATGACTCGGGGACCGAAGGTGCTCTTCACGGCGGCGGCGATGTTGTTCTTGACCTTGTCGGAGCGGTCGAGGCTGACCCCGGCTTCGGCGTAGTTCATGGTGTCGGAGCTTCCTCGGAAAAAAGGGAAACCAACATACAAAAAAGCCCAATTCCCCTGTTGCAGGCGGAATCGGGCCGGCGGGCTGTCTACCCGGATCAGTCCCTGGGGGACTTGACGCTGCTGGGCATCATGGCGAGGATGTCGTGCATGCGCCGCAGGCGATCCGAGGCGCGGTCCTCGTCGTTCATCTCCTTGGATGCGAAGGTCCAGCGGATGTCGGCGCGGACGTAGGCGGCGGAAAGGTCGATGGGGACGTTGGACTGGTTCCGGGAGATGACCTTGCCGGAACTGTCCACGGAGGTCGCCGAATAGGCTTCGACCACCTGCGTGCCGTGCCCGATGTCGATCTCGCTGGAGCTCAGCTTGCGCCATCCCAACTGGCCCTCCAGGTTGAGACGTCGGGCGAGGTTGATGCGCACTCCCACGTAGGCCGTAGCGAGGAGGAAGCTGTTCCAGTTCACGTCGTTGTGGTAGTAGGTCACGGTCGTGTGGAGGGAATCCGGTGTCGAGAACAACTGGTAGAACGGAAGCTGCAGGCCCACCAGCCCGATGCCGATGGACCCGCCCACCAAAAGGTTGACCGGGGTTTCGTTGGGTAGGAGCGCGAGATCCACGTTCACATCCACGGGGATGACCTGGTAGCGGTAGTAGTAATTGGTGGTCGTGGAGGAATCCTTGAAGTTCGGACGCCCTCCGTCCACCAACTGGTATCCCGCGTTCAGTCCCACGTGCAATCGCCCGTAGGCGACCCCCATGCTGCCACCCAGGGCCGGGAGTACGCTGGAGAAGAGGTCCTCGTTCTTCGGGCCGGCGTAGTCCAGCACTCCGTTCAAATCCTGGGTGTTCACCAGGTACATCCCGGTCCAGACGCCGAAGTAGGGCTGGATCTGGCTTTCGACGCGGTCCTCGTCCCAGGCGTTGACGCCGGAAGGCAGGGTGCAGAGGACTGCACCGGCCATGGCTAGAGGTGTGAGAAGTCCGGAAGTCAGGCGGATGCGCATGCGAGTTCTCCTGAGGAACCGAGTGTCTGAATGTTCATAATACCATGCAATTCCTGAACTTGCGAGGGAAAAGCTACCTCCGGAGCACCCGGACGAAGATCATGCTCCCGCGCTTATGGTCGTAAACATCCACCTTTTCGGGAGGCAGGTCGCCGACGTCCCCGCGCACGAATCCCAGATCCGCGAACCAGTCGGAGGTCTGGGTGGTGAGCAGGAAAACCCGATCGAAACCGCTGCGGTGGGCCTTTTCGATCAGGAATTGGACCACCTTCCTCCCGATGCCCCAGCGCCGCAGATGCTCGGAAACCGCCACGGCGGCCACCTCCGCCGAGCCGTCCGAAAAAGGGTGCAGGGCCGCGCTCCCCTGCACGAACCCGTCGACCTCGTACACCACGTAGTCCCCGATCTTTGCCTCCACCTGCTCCGCTTTTCGGAGCAGAAGTTGGCCCATGGCCACGTACGGCTCCTGGATGCGCAGGATCTCCCGCACGTCGGAGACCTCCGCCCGGCGGATGTGGTCGTATTCGTTGGCGAAGACCATGGTGCCTTGGCCGTTCTGGCTGAACACCTCGCCCAGGAGGGCCCCGTCCTCCATGCCGTCCACGATGTGCGTGCGCCGCACCCCCTTGCGGCAGGCCTCCAGCGCGCGCGACAAGTAGTCCCGGTAGGGCTGGCCGATCCGGTCTCCGTTCGCCGAGAGGAGCGTCTCCACCTGGGCGAGGTTGAGACTGGAGAGCATGCCGTCGTCCCGCACGCCGACCTCGGGAGGGAGTTCCAAGCCTTCTCCGATCCGCGGCTTTTCGTCGGAAAGGAAGAAGAGCTTGGACGCGCCCAGCTGGACCGCCAGCTCCATGGCGAGCTGGGTGGAACTCACGTTGTACGGGTGACCCGCCGAATTCCAACCGATGTTGGGAACGATGGGCACGAATTCCTGGCCCATCAGATGCCGGAGGATCTCCGTGCGCAGGCTCTGGACGCTGCCGGTGAGTTGGAAGTCGACCCCGTCCAGCACACCCAGGCCCCTGGCCTTCACCCAATTCCCGATCAAGGCGTTGACCCCGGATTCCGCGAGCAGGCTCATGATCCGGTTGCAGACGTCGAAGGCCGCCAAGGTCACGAAGGGCAGCGCCTCGTCGGTGGTCACCCGCACGCCATCCACCATGCGGGCTTCCACTTCCCAGGTTTTCAGCACCGCGTCGATCTGCCGGCGCGATCCCGGCACCACCACCACCCGGATGCCCATCCGGTGCAGGGAGGCGATGTCGCGCAGCAGGGCCGGAAAGACCGGTGCGTCCAGCAGTCCGCTCTCGATCTTGATCACGAAGACCTCGCCCCGGTACCGGGCGACGTAGCCCAAGGCCTCGCGGAGGACGGGGACGGCTTCCTGCTCGTGGAGTTCGATGGACATACGGTCGGAATTTGCATTCCCGAGCGCGATTATGGGAGACTGGACCCCGATGGAACCCAAGGTCGCCTGCCGCCACCCGCACACCAGCCGTCTCGTGGCGGTCGGAGACGTGCACGGCAATTTCGAAGGGTGGGTCCAGATCTTGCGAGTCGCGGGCCTTCTGGACCGGAAGGGGACCTGGACGGGCGGGGATGCGACGCTGGTGATGACCGGCGACGTCGTGGGCCGGGGTGGCTACCCCAAGCGGATCTACCTGTGGATCCGGCGGCTGATGCGCGAGGCCGAAGCCGCAGGCGGCAGGTTGGAATTCCTGCTGGGCAACCACGAGGCGTTGTCCATGCACCACATCCATTCCTACACCACCGTGGAAGAGTACCGCGACTTCGCACCCGCCTCGGAATTCGACCAGAGGGAGCTGAGGGAGAATCTGGCGACGCTCCCCACGCCCGGGAGCGGCGACAACCAGCGCAATGCCGCCATGCTGGATGTTTCACGCCTGCAGGAGGAGCCCTTGGGTTGGATCGAATTCCGGCGCGCCATGGCACCAAGCGGGATGGTGGGTCGCTGGCTTCTGCGCCGACCGACCCTTTTCATCGTGGGCAAGACCCTGTTCGTGCATGGCGGCGTGCACCCGCGCTATTCCATCTGGAAGCCGGAGGAATTGGAGGAGCGGATCCGAGCGGAGCTGACGCGCTGCGTCCCCTACTTCGAGCTGGACTCCCGCAACCCCGCCGTGGCGGAGGACGGTCCGCACTGGTACCGCATCGCGCTGCGCAAGGCCGAGCGCGACCTGGCCGCGGAACTCGACGAGACCCTGGGGAACTGGTCGCTGGACCGGATGGTGGTGGGGCACACGCCCACTTTCCTCATCGACCCCCGATCCGCGGGACACATTTTATCCAAGGCCTCGGGTCGACTGCTGTGCATCGACGTCGGCATCGGGAAGGCCTATGGCGCGCGGCTCGCCGCGCTGGAGATCCTGCCCGACGGAACCGCCACGGCAATCTACCCGGATCGGCGGGAGGCGCTGTAGGGGGCCAGCCATTGGGGAATCCACCATCGTGGGGGCGTAAAATTTTACGCCCCTGCATCCCGGAATCCCCAACCGGGTGGTTCAGCCCCCGAACAGCGCCCTGGGGAAGATCGCGAGCGCCACGACGGCCAGGGCAGCGAGCGGCACGGCCCATCCGAGGAGGACGGGCACCGGCTCCGGCTCCCTGGAGTTGGGAACGGGATCCGTCCAGAGCGCGACCGCGAGCTTGAAGTAGCCGGCGGCGGCGACGATCGCGAAGGCGAAGGCCCCGATGGGCACGGCGAGGAGCCATCCTTGGGAGAGGTGCTGGAGGGCGCTAGGCAGGATCCTCTGCAGGATGGCGGGGTCCAGGCTCGCGTTGAGGAACAGTTGGGACAGGATCTGGAACTTGGCGACGAACCCGGCCGTAGGGGGAAGTCCCGCCAAGGAGGCGAGCAGCACGGTGATGGACAGGCCGATCAGTGGCCGCTTGCGGGCGGCGCCTGTCAGGGAGGAGATGTGGTCGCCACCGTCCCCGGGGCCGGTCAACGCCGCGATGCCCGCCATGGTTCCAGCGGCGGCCAAGGCGTAGGCGGCCAGGTAGTACAGCGTGGGGGTCAAGAGGATGTTGGCGATGAAGATGCCCGGCAACAGGAAGCCGACGACCAGGAAGCCCGCGTTGGCGACCCCCGAATAGGCGATGAGCCGTCGCACGGAGGTCTGCCCCAGGAGCGAAAGCGAACCGATCGCGATGGAGAGGACCGCCGTGGCGCCGAAAATGGCCAGGGAATATCCGATGAAGCCCGCCACGGTGAGTCCCCTGCGGACCTGGAAGATGGTCTGCAGGATCCGCGAAAAGACCTGGAGCCCAAGCGAAATGGGTGGAAAATGGGCTCCTGCGGCCGTTCCGACCATGTAGGAAGGAAACGCGGAAAGCGACACGAGATGCCCGATCCACAGATTCCCCAGCGCCGCCACGGCACCGATCTTGACCGCACCCGACATGAAGGCGGTGACGCCCGATGGTGCACCGGCGTAGGCATCCGGACTCCAGAAATGGAAGGGCGCCGCACCGATCTTGAACAGCAGACCCACCGCCATGAGCAGGAAGCCCAGCAGCTGGACCGTTTCCCGTCCGGGCAGCACGTTCGCGGCCAGGAAGACGGTCCCAGTGGCCCCGTAGGACAGAGCCGCGCCGTAGAGGAAGATGGCCGAAAACACCGCACCCTGGGCGAAGTACTTGAGCACCGCCTCGGCGGATTCCGGCTGGTCCCGTCGACACCCCACCAACGGATAGATGGAAAGGCTCGCGAGTTCCATGCCCAGGAAGAGCGCTATGGTCTGCGAAGCCAGCACCATCAGCAGGATGCCCACGGCGGCCAGCTGCATCAGCACGTAGGGTTCGCCGCCCGGAAAGTCGTCCGAGCTCAGGTTGCGCTGGAGGGCGGCGAGCCCCAGGGCCAATACGGCCAGGAGCACCAGGACCAGGCCGGCGCGGGTGGGCTCGATGGCCAGGATCCCCCAAAGGTGCCCGGACTTCGTGAAGGCGAGAGCCACCGCGGCGAGGCCCGTGGAGACGATGCCGATCCATGGTAGAACGCGGTGCTTGTCCACGCGGGAGAGGAGGGGCTCGGCCACCAAGGTGGCCAGCGAGCCCA
>Ga0302319_10021038_pt1 | contig 11763 bp, 7 predicted proteins | sample Bog_T0_2_FD_203319 | JGI IMG/M metagenome (GOLD analysis project Ga0302319, IMG submission 203319) | Peat permafrost microbial communities from Stordalen Mire near Abisko, Sweden - Bog_T0_2 | ecosystem: Environmental > Terrestrial > Soil > Wetlands > Peat | place: Sweden: Abisko, Stordalen Mire...
TACAAAATGGTGATAATGATGCACTTGAAAAACTTACTAAAGCCAACCTGCGCTTTGTAGTATCGGTGGCCAAACAATATCAAAACAGGGGGCTTAGCCTTCAGGACCTTATTAATGAGGGTAATTTGGGCTTAATAAAAGCTGCCAAACGCTTCGACCATTCCAAGGGATTTAAGTTTATTTCCTACGCCGTGTGGTGGATACGCCAGACCATTCACCAGGCCCTGGCCGAAAATTCGAGGCTTGTACGTTTACCGGTCAATAAAATCAATGCCATACATAAAATTTCGGCGGCAACATCTCGCCTGGAACAGCAATTTGGCAGGGAACCTACCCCCGGAGAAATATCGGAAATAACCAAAATTACTGAAAGCGATATACGTTTGTCTATGCAAAACTATGCCCGTACCGTATCTATGGATGCCCCCTTTAACGGGGAAGATGCGGATGGCAATATGTACGACGTTACTGAGGACGAGGATGCAGTAAGCCCTGAGTCGGAACTGTTAAAAGAATCTCTTAAAGTAGAGATTACCAGGACTTTATCTACAATCCCCAGCCGGGAAGCCGATGTTTTAAAGTATTATTTCGGGTTGAATAACATACAAAACCCCCTTTTAATTGAAGAAATAGCCCGCCGGCTGGAAATATCACCGGAACGGGTAAGGCAGATAAAAGATAAGGCAATCAGAAGGTTACGTCATAATTCAAGGAGTAAAATTCTGAAAACATACCTCGGTTAAGCATCTGTTAGCCATTGGTAGCATATTCTTTGTTAATTTTGTAAATCTCTGATTACCTGATTTTGATTAGTTTACAAGATATACTACTTGCTATAGCAGCATACCTCATAGGCTCTATCCCCACTTCCGTATGGATTGGAAGGAGATTTTATGCCGTGGACGTGCGCGAACATGGCAGCGGCAATTCCGGAGCCACCAATTCTTTGCGGGTATTGGGCAAAAAAGCGGGAGCCATTGTTTTAATTATAGATATGCTTAAAGGCTGGCTGGCAGTCGGCATAGTATGTTTCAGCTCTTATCCTTCCGGCAGTTCGCAACGAATTCACCTGGAAGTGGCTTTAGCATGCCTGGCTATCCTGGGGCATATTTTTCCCATTTATGCCGGTTTTAAAGGAGGCAAGGGAATTGCTACGGGCATGGGTGTGATTATTGCTTTTTCGCCCATTGTGGCGTTGGCTTGTTTACTGGTTTTCATTCTAGTATTTTTCATATTTCATTATGTTTCAGTTGCTTCTATGATAGCTGCCCTCAGCTTTCCGCTATGGATGGCTGTAATGTCGAACATGCATCATAAATGGGTGGTTGCTTTTTCAATTTTTCTGCCTTTGCTCATCATTTTTATGCACAGGAAAAATATTACGCGGTTGCTGAAAAAACAGGAATCAAAAATTCAATTATTTAAAAAGCCGGAAGAATAAAAATACAATACCTTTTTTAGCGTTGAAACAGGAAAGTAGAAATAATAATAAAAGAGCAGCATAGCGGGCGCATAGCAGTTAATGAAAAAGAGATACGCATTATTTTTTTGTTTTACTGAAAAAACTGTAGGGTTTTTTATCGGACCGGTACTTGTTTCAATTTTCATTTTTTTAGCGCTGTCTCCGATTACGCTTCAGGCCCAGAACAAAACCGACCCGGCGACTGAAAAACAATTAAAGAAAGATGCGGCCAACGATTTCGATAATAACGACTTCGCGAATGCCTACTCCCTCTATTCGCAACTGCTAAGCCTTTACCCGCACGACCCCAATTACAATTATCGTTTCGGCGCCTGCATACTCAATAACTCGGGCGACAAAAAAAAAGCATTACGGTACATCCGTTATGCGCTAAAGCAACCTGCAGTTGACAACCTTGCTTACTATTACCTGGGAAGGGTACTGCATTTAAACTACCAATTTGCCGAAGCTCAAAGTGCGTACAATAAGTACGGACAAATTGCTACTCCGGCCGAATTGAAAAAATATCCGGTTGCCCGTTTAATAGAAATGTGTACTAACGGACAGACCTTATTAGCCACTTCGCAAGAATTGGACGTACTTAGAAAAACTCCCTTGAATTTTTCCAATTTCTTTCGGGCATATAATATGCATGGCAACGGAGGCAGCCTGATTTCGGAACCGGACGAATTTAAATCGAAACTGGACAAAGAGAAAAAAGTTGCCAACCTGATGTATGTGACGCCTGACAAGTCAAAGGCCTTTTTTTCAAGTTATGGAGGCGATGAAACCAAAGGGAAAGATATATATGTGATCAATAAAACAACTGATGGAACCTGGGGTGTTCCGCAAAACCTGGGAACAGTTATCAACACTATTTATGACGAGAACTATCCTGTTTACGATGCCCCGCGGCATACGCTCTATTACTCTTCCAAAGGACATAATAGTATGGGTGGCTATGACATATTCGGGTCGGTTTATAACGACTCTACCCAAACCTGGTCCGAGCCCTATAACCTTGATTTTCCAGTCAATACTCCCGATGATGATATCTTATTAGTTCCCGATACTTCGGGACAAACTGCCTATTTTGCATCCAGCCGCTCAAGCTCCCTGGGTAAAATAGATGTATACAAAATTGCTTTGCATCTGCATCCTCCGGGATCGGAAGTGATTGCTGGAACCGTTTATAAAACCGGTGGCACTGAAGGTGCATACGCCATAATCACAGTAAGAGACAGTGCAACTAATAATATAGTTGCTATTGATACTACATCAGCGGGAGACGGTCATTATTCTTTCAATTTGCCCAAGGGTGGAAAGTATAATTTTACGGTAGAAGATTCTGCGCATAAAGGCCAATCAAAGTCGGTAGTTTTGGCTATGGAAGAAGCCCGGATTGCATTGAAACAAAATATACAGTTTGATGGATCAGGTGCTTTGCAAATTACAAACCTTCCGGCAGAAACATCCAAAGATTCTAATTCAAAGCTGGCACTTCAATATATCCAGAATGAGGCGCAAATGAATGTTAATGTGGATACAAATACCATACAGACTCTTTTGACAAAGAGTACTCCTGTAAAACCATCCATTGCAATAGCTACGGCAACTACCAACAATACACAAAATGGAAAAACCGGATCACCCAGCATCGTATCTGCCGATACAACCCATATTAATTCAAATACTAATTCAACAACAAACGCAGCAAATAACAGCACGGTAGCAACTAACAATGCTACTAATTCAGGAAGCACTACATCCACCGATTCGGTTAAACTTGCTACATTAGAGCAGGAAGAACAACAATTGAACAATAAGGCAGCCAATGCCGTTGATTATGCAAGTGACAAACTGGAACAGGCCCAGCAGTTGCAGGAGCAAGCCAATGATATTGCAAATAATCCGGGCGGGAATGGCACTACAGGAGCCAATAACGATAGTATAAAGAAATTGTCAATTGAATCTAAGACATCGGCAAAAAAAGGAATGGAAGCATACCAACTTGCTGCAGAATATAAATGGGAAGCCGCCGCAAAGCAAGTAGAAATTAATAAGATTGAGAATACAAATTCTTCTTCCGGTACAAAACCCCCAATAAATAATCAAACTGCCAATAATACGAATAGTGCTGTTTCAACAACAAATGTAAGACCCGGTGATTTAATCAGGCAGCAGGCAGAGCAGGTAAAACGAGATTCGTCTGATCTTGCACAATCGAATAGTGAAGCTTCCCAAGAGATTAGCGGATTACAGCAAAAAGCGGAAGAGTATACCGTGCAGGCAGGCCAAACCAGCGACCCGCAACAAAAAGCTGCTCTTCTTCAGCAAGCCGATGACTTATCAAAAAGCAAACAACAAAAGCAAGAAGAAGCAAAGGAAAACAGTGCACAACTGACACAATTACATGACGAATATGTATGGCTAAATGCGAAAGCGCAAAAAGCAGACAGTACTTCTATTGCTTCGGGGAATGGAGGTAATAATACAATAACAGCCGCCAATCCATCATTGCAAAAAGAAATTAATGCCTATGCCGTTAGTAATGGCGCTGATACTTCTTCCGCAGGTATTGCATACAATAATAACCAGGGAAATGAAACAGCAACGAATGAAAATCAGAACCCGGCTAATACCAATGGTGTAAGAAACAACTCAAGACATACAAAACATACCCATCGCAGAGTTACTATCAAAACATCTTCCCAATCGGGCAATATAGCTGCCACCAATACGCAAGCAGGTAATACTACCGGAAATACAAATTCTGCACTTACACAGGGAAGTAATACTTCAATTACCGGAAACCCCAGCATTACATCGGGAAATACTTTAAATACTACTACTGCCAATTCTCAATCGAATAACAGCTCAAGCGGAAACCAAAACACATCACTTACAGGTAACGATAATGGCTCTTCTCCTACCAATGCAAATAATAATGCTACCGCCAATTCTCAATCGAATAACAGCTCAAGCGGAAACCAAAACACATCACTTACAGGTAATGATAATGGCTCTTCTGTTACCAATGCAAATAATAACACTACTGCCATTTCTCAACCGAATAATAGCACAGGCGGAAATCAAAATACATCACTTACAGGTAATGATAATGGCACTTCCTCCATAAGTGGAGATAATACTATAAATGGTTCAACAACTAATTATACAAACAACTATATTGATTCATTGGCATATTACAGCAAGCCCAATAGTACTTTGCTCGACTCTATTGCCAATACGTTATCCCCATTGAAAACTTCAAATAGGGTTTCGCAAAATAATTCCGTTGCACCCAGTGTGTATTCGGCTACAACTATTCAATATACGGATACAACAGCCATGCGGCTAAACCAAACATCGCAAAACTATTTTGCAGCGGCAAAACTTTTGGCTGAAAGTGCGCAAGAAACCAGGAACAAAGCCAAAACCGAAAAAAACAAAAATAAATCTGCCTATTTAATTAAAATGGCTGATTCAATAGATGTCCTTGTTCTCCAATTAAATGTAAAAGGCGATGCCATTATAGCTCGGGCAAATTCCGACCAATATTCTATTAATGCAAATCTAATTTCGAATACCGGCAATTCACAGCCATCCGAGATTCCTCAAAACAAAATTGATGCAGCCCAAAATATGGTAAAGGATGCAGATTATACTTATGTAAAATCCACGAAGGAAAGAGACAGCGCTAACAATATATCTATACCTGGCAATAAAATCAGATATATAGAATCTTCGGAAAAGGATTTGGCCATAGCCATTTTGAAACAACAGAAAGCTGCTTATTTATATTTCCAGGCCGACTCTACACAAATAGTAAATTCCGCATCCAGTTCTGAAAGCAATATCCGTTTTGGTTATTCCGATTTCCTGAAAACTGAAGGCACTAATTCTCCTAATATTATACATGTTACAATTCCGGCTAATTCCGGCAGTAGTACAGTTCAAAATTCAGCTTCTACCAATGCCACCACCAATCAAAATGCGCAAAACACTCAGACGGCAAATACCAATAGTTCTTCCGGAAATAATTCTTCTTCTTCATCAAACATAAATAACACCCAATCTACAAGCAACAATTCTACCAATACTGATTCGACAAAAAATATTCCGGTAGTATCTTCTGCAAACAACAATACTACTCCTGTTGATTCAATAAAAAATACTCCGCTAGTATCTTCTGCAAACAACAACACTACTCATGTTGATTCAATAAAAAATACTCCGGTAGTATCTTCTGTAAACAACAATGCTACTCGTGTTGATTCAATAAAAAATACTCCGCTAGTATCTTCTGCAAACAACAACACTACTCATGTTGATTCAATAAAAAATACTCCGCTAGTATCTTCTGCAAACAACAATACTACTCCTGTTGATTCAATAAAAAATACTCCGCTAGTATCTTCTGCAAACAACAACACTACTCATGTTGATTCAATAAAAAATACTCCGGTAGTATCTTCTGTAAACAACAATACTACTCATGTCGATTCAATAAAAAATACTCCGCTAATATCTTCTGTAAACAACAATACTACTCATGTTGATTCAATAAAAAATACTCCGGTAGTATCTTCTGTAAACAACAATACTACTCATGTCGATTCAATAAAAAATACTCCTGTGGTATCCTCTACAACTGCCGGAACAACTAATAACAACACTTCTACGGATAATACCCAAGCAACCGCTTTACCAGAAACAGCCACAATACTTAAGAATATACATAAGTCAGCCTATTCGGCTGCAAAGCCTATTCCGATAGACCCACCTTTGCCCACAGGTGTAACTTTTGGAGTACAGGTTGGAGCATTCCGCAATTCTATTCCACCAAATTTATTTAAAGGATTTAGACCTATTATCGGTTTAAAAGCAGCAGAGGGATATGTTCGCTACATTGCAGGACTATTTAACTCTTTCGACTTGGCAAAAGATGCAGAAGGAAAAATCCGCAATCTTGGTTATCCGGAAGCATTTATTGTGGCGTTTTACAATGGTCAGCGCATCAGTGTAAAAGACGCTATGGCAAAACTTGGAACCTCCGGATCGCCAATTGTTGCAACATCCGAAAACACGCAAACAAACACCACCGGCCAGGTAACACAGCCACTTAACCAAACAAACAGCCAAGCAACCCAAACAATTACCCAACCTATTGACACAGCATCCTTACAAGGGGTCCGTTCGGTTTCCGTTCCAGTAATTGCAGGCAATACTATCATTCCTTCATTAGAAACATTGATTGATACCAAAAAGAAATTTATCAGGGCTGTTAAGGACACGGTGCCTCCCTCGGCTAAATCAATTAGCGACATAAAGGGATTGGTATATACAGTTCAAGTCGGGTCATTTTCATCACATAAAGGTTTTACCCGGCTCCGGAAAATAAATCAACTTTATTCATGGACCGATGCAAGAGGGACTATAAAATACAACAGCGGAACATATAACAGCACGGCTGATGCAAGAGCAGCAAAGGACATTATAGTTGCCAATACCTCTGTAAAGGATGCATTTGTAACGGCTTATTATAACGGAAAGAGAATTACTATTGCAGAAGCAAGAAACTTATCAAGTAACGGAGCAGATCCGGTAAATACATCAACCGAAAACACTGCAACTATTGCTACTCCGGCTGATACAAGCAAACCGGCTACCAGCATATATAAAGAAGTGGATAGCAGCTCGTTTGCTTTAGCCAGCCAAACGAAAGTCATTTACACAGTTCGGATAGCCACCTTTACCGGATCATTGCCTGTTGACACTGTAAATAAATTATTAACATATGCCAGCGAAGGAATAGAACCCTATAAAGAACAAACCGGAGCCACTGCATACTATGCCGGCAAATTCTCAGATTACGCAGAAGCCACCATACTTCTGCAAAAGTTTGTTAAGGGCGGTTTTCCCAAAGCTGCTATTATGGCCTACGATAAGGGAAAGAAAATTTCATTGCAAGAAGCCCTGACGATAACAAACAAATAATGCGCATATATTAATATTGAATATATTTGTGGCGAATTTACTATCCATGAAAGGAGCAGAAACCAAAAGAAAAGTATATAAGCTAATGTTATCTAACGATGATATACATACGTTTGAGTATGTTATAGATTCGCTAGTAAAAGCATGCGGACATAGCCATGAACAAGCAGAGCAATGTGCTTATCTTATACACCTTAAAGGAAAGTGCGACGTAAAACGAGGAAGCCTGAAGGAACTAACAAATATACTTACGGCTTTGAGTAAATTAGAATTGACAGCCACAATAGAAAAATAAGATGCTTCCGATTCAAAAATTATTCTCCTCTAATGAGCGGATATTTAAAACTAATTTTGAAGGCATAACGCATGAAGAGAGTTTAAGGGAAATGCACAATTGTAATTCTGCGAATTGGATTTTAGGACATTTGGTTCTTTATCGGAACAATATATTGTCTCAAGTGGGACTTGCACCGCTTGCCGATGAAAGGATGAAAGAAATTTACGGAAGAGGAGTTGTGAAACCTGATATGTCAAAAGCTATACTAATAGACACGCTAAAAAAAATGTACGAAGAATCCCAACCCCAAATTATGCAAGGTGTTGAAGAAATAAAAGATGAAGCAGCACTGGAGCAGCTTACATTTATGGGCTTTCACGAAGCATATCACTTGGGGCAGATAGGATTAATACGTAAAATGCTGGGCAAAGAAGGCGCAATTAAATAAAATAAAGGTCCCGTAGCTTAACTGGATAGAGCATCTGACTACGGATCAGAAGGTTGGGGGTTCGACTCTCTCCGGGACCACTCTAAAATACAGGCACTTAAGGGCTAAAGCCTTTAGGTGCTTTTTAATTTAATACCTACAAAAATACCTACACGATAAGAATTTCGTAATATTTGAAAATCAATATTTATTTATATGTTTGTTAAAATATTTAAACGTTAAAGAAATGGCAAACAAAAAACGAGTATTTATAAGTTATGATTACGAAAATGATAAACACTATAAGAATTTATTATTAAGCAGTACAAGAAGAAGATTCAAATATTGGTTGGGCTAACTAAAATAGACCAATTGAGACAATTCAGGGGTTTAAATTTTGAACCACTGAAGGGAAACAGAGAAGGTGAATGCTCAATAAGATTAAATGACCAGTATCGCCTACTATATTGAGATAAAGAACAAACATGAAATTGAAATTATATTGATTAACGAAATATCCAAGCACTATGAAAGATAAAATAAAAAAATCAGCAAACGAAATTATACCAGGGGATATATTTCATCCTGGCGAGCATATTAAGGACGAACTTGAAGCAAGGGAACTTAACCAGCAGTATCTGGTTGAGAAGATGGGGCTGAGCAAATCTGAGATAAGTCTTCTTATTCATGGGCACAGAAACATTACACCAGAAATTGCTGTATTATTGGAAAAGGCATTGGGAATAGATGCTGAATTGTGGATGAATCTTCAGGTTAAGTATGATCTTGACCGTGTTAGGAAAAGAGCGCAACAATCAATAAAACGTTCCAATCTATCCCCGGCAAAGAAAAGCAAACTACGAGAACATATTGCGGCAGCTTAAGCATCTACCCTACCAATTAAATACAGGAATAATATTCACCGATATAAAATTACAGGCTAATGATTTTTACTCAGTTCGAATATTCGTACAGTTTTATGCTGCTTCTCCATTGTAAATTTTCAGCATAAAGTGGACTAAAAATAGTTAAAAATAAGATAGTGTTTCCAAAAACTATTAACTTTAAATAATTATGGAAACAAAGAGTAAACAAACATCCGAGAACTTCATTAAAGAAATAAGAAGAAAGACACGCAGAGTGTTTAGTTCAGAACAAAAAATAGCCATTGTAATGGAAGCCCTCCGTGCAGAAACATCAGTTGCGGAGCTTTGCAGGAAGCATTCCATCTTTGAAGCACAATTCTACAAGTGGAACAAAGAGTTTTTAGAAGCCGGAAAGAAACGCTTATCGGGCGATACTGTTAGAGAAGCCACCAGCGATGAAGTTGCCGAACTCAGAAAAGAGAATCTAAAGCTAAAGGAAACAGTCGCCGATTTAGTGCTTCGGTATGATATTGTAAAAAAAAGCTTGAACATCCTGGATTAGCTGTAAAATTCAAAAAGTATATGAGATTTACAGCATCCGAAAAACAAGAGCTTATTCACTTGGTGGTCCGCTCAGAGATTGGAGTAAATAGAACACTACGTGAAATAGGGTTGAATAAAAGCACTTTTTACAATTGGTATAAAGCATATTCCGATGAGGGTATTGATGGTTTAGCACCTAGCAAAAGAGCCTCAAACAGGCAATGGAACAGCATACCTCAGGAACAAAAGAATCTGGTGGTAGAAGTTGCCTTGGAATATCCGCATCTGTCGTCGAGGGAACTGGCTTTTAAGCTGACGGACGAACAGCAGATTTTTATTTCTGAATCAAGCGTATACAGGATATTAAAAGCAAGGGGATTAATTACAGCGCCTGCTCATATTTTCCTTTCGGCAGCAGATGAATTTACTAATAAGACCGGCTTTGTTCACCAGATGTGGCAAACCGATTTTACCTACTTTAAAATACTGGGTTGGGGATGGTATTACTTAAGTACTGTTCTGGATGATTACAGCAGGTATATCGTGCACTGGGAGCTTTGTTCAGGCATGAAGGCCGAAGATGTAAAAAGAACCGTTGACAGGGCCATTGTTAAAGCCAGGATTGTAACTAAACAACGCCCCAGATTATTATCCGATAACGGCTCCTGCTACATTTCATCTGAACTGGAAGGCTACTTAAAGAAACATCATAATATCGAACAAGTGCATGGACGGCCATTACATCCACAAACACAGGGTAAGATTGAACGATACCACAGAACAATGAAAAATGTGGTAAAGCTTGATAATTATTATTGCCCCGAAGAACTCGAAAGGGCACTGGAGAAATTTGTACATAGGTACAACAATGAAAGATACCACGAATCGCTCCAAAACCTAACTCCTGCCGATGTTTATTACGGAAGGGGGGATGCTATCTTAAGCGAAAGGAAAAGAATAAAAAACAACGCAATAAGTGAAAGGAGGTTGTACTATCAAAATTTAAAATTGAGCCAGAATAAAAAAATTAACCTAAATTTGAATTAACAAGAAACACTATCTAAGCATAAGTACAGTTTAGCTTGAAGACATACAATTTTTAAGCGGCTTATGCTGTTCGTTTGAGCCACATACATCTGAATATACGGTGCTTGGAGGGTCGAACAATGAAAGTAAGGCACGAGTTGCATAAACACCATTGCCGTCCCAATAAGGACATTTATTAGCAAGGGTTACTACTTCTCTATCACCATTTTCCCACTCCCAACCAAGTCCCCATTTTCTTCAATAACCCGGTAAAAATAAACCCCGTTTGACTGACCGTTTAAACTCAACACGGTATTAGTTGGATTCAATTTGGTTTTATAGATGTTTTCACCAAGCATATTATAAACCTCCACTTGTGCCGGTTCATTTACATTTTGTAAAGCAAGGGTAAAACTGCCATTGTTAGGATTGGGATACAAAACAACTTGTCCTATAGGCTTTACGTCTTGAATCCCTGCATAAATAACATTAGGATTACACTCCTCCCAACGGGCAGCAAAGGGAAAACCATTTCCTCCTGAAGGTGCTGGTATAGAAAAAGGATTGACCGTATCTTTTCCGAATATTACAGGAGTTAATGCCGTAGCCCCAAAATAAACATAGTTCCCTGATGTGTCGGATGCAATAGCATTAGGTTGCTGAGCACCACCCGCAGGGACAATAGAACTACATATTGCATTTCCATTGGAATCAAGTTTAAAAATAACCGAAGCTGCATCCCTTGAAGCCGTATCGTACATACTTAATGTATCACCTCCAAATGCAATTTTGCATGTATGGTATCCCCCACCGACTGACAAATAGAGATGTTTGTAATTATCAATGGAAAGGCTCCAGGCATTCCAACTATTGTTATCTAATATTTTTGGCTCTTTTACCCATAATAGATTTCCATTAGGGTCATATTTTGCGATAAAAAAACTTGATAATCTTGCTGGTGCCATTAAAGTATCATGTCCAAATATGATACTGTCTGTAAATTGCCCCAGAGCATAAACATTTCCAGTTAAGTCAGCAGCCAAAGAAACGCCCACAGCAATACCACTGCCTATTTCGATATTTTTTTTTACCCATTTTACATTGCCATTTGAGTCATATTTTACAACATAAAAATCACCATTTTCGCCCCCAATTAACTGAT
>Ga0302319_10021040_pt1 | contig 11762 bp, 9 predicted proteins | sample Bog_T0_2_FD_203319 | JGI IMG/M metagenome (GOLD analysis project Ga0302319, IMG submission 203319) | Peat permafrost microbial communities from Stordalen Mire near Abisko, Sweden - Bog_T0_2 | ecosystem: Environmental > Terrestrial > Soil > Wetlands > Peat | place: Sweden: Abisko, Stordalen Mire...
ATGATCCATCTGGCGCTCAAGCCCGAGATCACATTATCGGAATATCTGGTACCGATCAGAGACCTGATCTGGATCGTTCCAGTGTTGTTCGCCTGCGAATATCTCTGGGGCACGACATTCTCATCGCGCTTGGTTCAGCCGCGATAGGGCGCTGCAAACGTCACGGCATTTGCGCCACAGCGTCGTGGCGGCCGCAGCCTTGACGATGAGCGCATCGGTTCGCGCGAGGTTTCCTGCTCGGACAAAGGTCGCGACCGCTATCGACGGATGTTGAGTAGTCGTTCCGTGGCCGGTCACGGCGCGTTCGCTTGTTAGGTCGCCATCACAAGCCGGTGGCCCGACGCTGAGACTATTTAACGCCAGGGACGTGATCCACCGGGAGCCACACCGGGAATAGCGAGTTCCACGCCCCGCTCACGGAGCCGCGATGCAAAGTCGACGCGTTGCGGCTCATCCACCGTTTGCAGACGCGCCAGTAATTGTTCACGGATCGCCCAGCCCGGACCGAGCAGAGTATCGACCGTCACGTCATACAGTCGGTTCTGGACCAGTTCAGCGAACTCCTGCACAGCCATTTCGGCGATTTCTGGAGGCAGCAGCGGATAAATCGCGAGCACAACCCGGTTGCGCCGTACCGCGATCCAGGCTTCGTGCGGACCGAGACGATAGGATTGCCGGATGTAATCCAGATAGGCCGGACGAAACCCGTTTCTCTCGCTTTCGATCGAGAACAGCACGATCCAGAGGAAGGGATCCGCAGGCGCGCAAGCCAGAGAATGACGAGCCGCCCGATCCGCGGCGTTGATACGATCGTCAAGCCGGGACAGCTCATCGGGTGCAAAGCCGTCCTCCATCATCCGCAACAGGACAACAGCCGCGCCGTGAAGCGCTCGTGGCTCGCAACCCGGCTCGGCCTCGATCCTGTCAATCACGGGAAGCAGTTCGCCCAAGGCGGAAGCTGAGTAGGGAATACGACCCACGACATCCTGAGCGACCGCGTCGAACGGCTGGCTTCGCCAGAACGCCGGGAATTCGACGATCCCCCAGATCATGGCCAGAGCGCCCACCGCAACAAGGATCGGGCGAACCAGCGTGTCGCCCTTCATCGTCAATCCGAATAGCCGTAGCGGCTGTAATAGCTGTTTTGATAATAGCCATCATTGCCATAGCGGCCGATGCGGCCAATGTCAGCCTTGTTCAGGACGACGCCGAGCATCTGTTCCCGCACTCCCTTGGCGATATTCAAGGCATGCTCGACGATTTCGATTTTGGTCTGTTCCCACTCGACCACGAACACATAGGAGTCGATGAACTTCGAGGTGACCCTGACATCCACCACGGGCGCGAGCGGCGATAGATCGACAATCACATAATCATAGGTCTGCAGCAGAGTATTGAACATATCGCGCATCGCATCCGAACCGATCGCCTCGCTGGAGTGAGCAAAACGTTCTTTTACAACCGCCGGAAGGAAGTCGAGGCCGGTCGAGTGATCGGTCCAGATCATCTCGCTGATCGGCGCCTGGCCCGAAAGGTACTCCAGGATCCCCAATTTTGCGCCGGCTGCCAACGAACGCGTCAGCGATGGATTGCGCAAATCGCAATCGACCAGCAGGGTGCGCACTCCGGATTTGGCGAGCAGTTCAGCGAATGAGCCGGCAATCGTCGACTTCCCCTCATTGGGCAGGGTCGACGTGAACCCGATGACCTTGTTCTGCTTGCTCGGATTCTGCAGATCGGCCGCGACTTTCAGCGAACGAATGGATTCGGAGAACCGCGAAAACGGCTCATCAATGACATGCCAGAACAGGTCCTGATTGCGCTCGATCGCACGGATCCGGCCGCTGCCGGCGGCGATCGGAAGATTTTGCTTGGAATCCTTCCGTGCGATCTTCGGAAGCACCGCAAGACAATCCGTCTGCAGAATCGTCTCGACCTGCTCGGTGGTGCGGAACACCCGATCCGACAGATCCCTGAGGCGGGCCAGCCCCAGCCCGAAAAACAAGCCCGCCGCACCGGAAATGGCGAGAACCAAGAGCGGCCTGGGAGCGCTTGGCCGCAGCGGACGCGAGGCATTGGTAATCACCCGGGCCTCGGTAATCGGAAATGACTGTTGCTGAACGGACTCCATATAACGCTGGAGAAAATTATCATACAGCGCGCGATAGGTCTGGGCCGAGCTTTCCAGATCGCGCAGCGAGACCTGCGCCTGATTGGTGACCTGAGACTGAGATACCGTCGTCGAGAGCTCCTGCTGAATGCTGGATTCACGCTGGGTGGCGATCTCGAAATCGCTCTTGTAGGATTCCGCGAGCCGACGCAATTCGTCGAGGATCGACGCTCTGATACCCTGCATCTGCGCGCGAAGGCCGATGGTTGCCTGATGAAACACGCCATAACGTTTCGACCAGTCGGCTTCCCGGCTGGCCAGTTCCAGGTATTGGGAACGCAGCTTGGTCACAACCGGGCTGTTCAACGTATCCGTCACGGTCTCATCAACGGTCGCGTCCGACGCCCCCGAATTCAGAATGGATTGGATCCGATCAAGCCGGGCGCGCGCCTCCGAAACCTGAGCTCTCGCCGTCACCAGCTGGCTGTTGAGTTCGGCCAGTTGCTGCTCGTTCATCAGCCGGCCGCCGGACTCGACAATATTGTTCTTGGTCTTGAACTCCACCACCGACCGCTCGGCAACCGAGGCCTGATCCCGCAGTTCCTTGATCCGGTCCTTCAACCAGAACCCTGCCCGCCGGGTTGCCTGATACTTCGCTTCCAGCTGATCCACCACATACGCATCCGCGATCGCATTCGCGATTTGCGCCGCGCGGTCCGCTGAAATTGAACTGAAACCGATCTCGATGATGTAGGTCAATCCGACCCGGCGCACCGTCAGCCGATTGCCAAAGGCCTCGACCGTCCGGCGCGTCACCTCATAGTCGGAACTTGGCGTACCGCCGCTGAACAGACCGTATATTCCGCCCAGCATCGCGCCGAGCAGTCCGCCGCCCGATCCGCTGAATTCGGGCTCGTCCGCCAGATGCAAATCCCGGATGACCGCCAGGGCGATCGATTCGGATTTCAGAATCTGGACCTGGCTTTCAACCGACGAACTGTCGATCGGAATGTCGCCAAGGACAGACTGCTGCTGGAACAACTGGTTCTTGCGAGAATCGATGATGAGAGTCGCCGTTGCTGTGTAGATCGGCCGCGCATTGATCAAATAGATGGCGCCGAGCCCCATCGCTACGACGACAGCGCCAATGATCAACCAATATTGCTGGCGCAGGAAACCGACAAAATTGGACAGCAATTCAGCCGAAGACGCCTCATGCGTTTCGACCCGGCTCGAAGGTGGCTGTCGCTCAATCTTCTGCAGCATGGTCGTTTCTAATCAGAGAGACCTGAATCTACTCATAACAAATCGAATCAAACGCTGGCGCGCCAAAAAGCGCCGTCTCTGATAAATCAGGGGCTGACGCTGACATTTATGACGTTGTTGGCGCCGTTAACGACAAGCGTCGTCGGCGCCGCAGCAGTCGTCCCCGCAGTGGTCGTCGGCCCCGCCGTAGTCGTCGTTGTGCTGCCGGCGCCAGACACGGAACTCGTGTAGCTGAAAGCACTTGTGGGGGTGCTGCTTCCCGTGATCGCCTGCGCAGCGCCGGTGCCGGTTGTAGCGCCGAAGGCGCTGGTCTGCCCGCCGCTCGCACCGCCGCTCCCCGCGCCGGCACCGCCCGCCGCGCCAATCGGAACGTCACCCGCGGCGCCCGCATAGGCCAGGATGAAATCCTGATCTTTGGTGTCGGCAATCGCCTGCTGGATTTGGGTGGCGTAGGGCGGATTGTTCTTGACGACGATCTTCGCGGCTTGGGCTAGTCCCGATGCGATCGCGCTTTTTTGTTCCTTGGAGGCCCCACCCAAAAGGCCGATAATGGACGTCAGGGTCGCAGGATTGGCGATGGTAAGATCGCGGACTTGAGAGACCAGCGTCGCGTCACCTGCAGAGTTATCCTTCAGCAGGTTCGCTGGGTTAGCAAGAAACGTCTGAACATTAACCTGGGCCAGGACGGGGCCGATCCCGTCGATCAATACCAGCGTCACCAACCCGGCTGCAGCCAACCGCAGCACTGTTATTAATTTTAATCGCAATGCCATGGAACTCTCCGCTCATTCTGTAAATAAGATTTGGATTATCATGATTTTGGCATCGCGCCAACGCCTATAAGGACAGTTTATTAAAAGGACAATTAATTGTTAATGTCGTTCGTAACCGGGTCGGCCGCGCGATCGCTGGCTGCCGGGACAGCCCTGCGGAAGGACTGCGCCAGCCCGCAGCCCACGATTCCGGCCACGGTTATCGCGAATCCAGGAATCTGCAGGGAAAAATCGATGCCCGAATGCAACAGCGCCAGGATCGCGACCAGGCAGCCGGCGATCGGTAAAATAAGGTCCCGACGGCGCTCGCGAACGCCCTTGATGAGCACCAGGAGCGCGACGATCCAAGCCGAAGTCACAAGCAGGGCAAGTGGAACTCCGACCTCCGAGGCGAGTTCAAGCAGGCTGTCATGGGCCCGGTCCCATACCCCCCAGGTCGAAATGGAACCGCTTCGATAGGCCGGGAATACCCAGGGGAATGTACCCAGTCCGGTTCCCAGCCAGGGATGGTCAGCGATGATGTGAATGGTCGACCGGTAAGTTTCCAGACGGCCGCCATCGGCCAGCCGGTCCAGGTCAAAGCGGGAACTGACGCCGGATCCAAGCGTCTCCAATATACCAAGAGCCAGCCCTGCGCCCGACGCGAGCACCCAGGCGAGACGTCCTGTGCGCGATAATCGCCTGCGAAAAAACACCGCCGGAGCCGCGACCATGATGGCCAACGACCCCACCACACCGGCACGCGACCCCGTCAGGAACATGGCGGCCAGGCACAAGACGAACATCGATACCGCGACCAGCATTTTCCTGGAAGCGGTGAAAGCCACACGGCGAAGCAGCTGGGTTGCCGTTAATCCTGAACTCGCGCTTGCCGGCGGCAACCGCTTCTCGATCGCTTCAAGGATCAATAGCTGCCAGATCAGGGCACAGGCGCCAAAATAGACTGCTGTCGTATTGCGGTTGACAAAGGTCGCCGTGAGCACGGTGGCGTAGGCCTGTTTGGTGCGCCACAGCAATTTGGTCGGATCCATAATGTACGATGCGATCCCGAAGACCGCATAGGCGGCGCCCGACCATGCAACGACTGAGATCAGTTGACGCGCGCGGTCGCGTTGGATGCAAATGAGAAACGCACAGACCAGCGACAACATCGAAGACAGCGGAGCACCGAGCGCCAGGATTGGCTGGTCCTGCACCATCGTGACGACGGAAGGGAGTGACGTCTGCAGAAGCCTCGAACTTTCCAGCCACAACGGGCTCGGAGACGACAGCCGGAACCAGGCATGCACACTGAGCTGCTCGTGCAGCACGATCGCATAACCGGCGACCACGGAACCGGCGAGGCCAAGCAGGAGAAAGTGAGCACGGCGCAAGCTGACGGGATGCACCACGACCAAGGCCAGCCCGAGCACCACGCACCAAACCGAAATCATCGCCGGATCGGTCGATCCAAATGGCAAAGGCGCCAGCGCGATCGTCGAAAAGAGAAACAGGGATGCGAACCTGTTAGTCGTGGGACCGTGGCCCAAATTCAGCCTTCTTTATTTAAAGCGCGCTCGGCGGGTGGAAAACCGCTATTGCGCCCAAGCACCGGACGGATCGCGCGATCCGTCGAAAATGGTACTTTAGTAATACAATTACGGTATCCCAGTAATATTACGGCGACAGCTTGATCGTATTGCGCAGCACCACGGCATTGGTCGCCGCAACGATCGGATCATTGGCCGTCGCCGTAATCAGCCGGATATACTGCATCGCCTTGGCTGCTTCCACACCATAGGCATTCGATACGTAGATCACATCCTTGTTTCGCATCTGCAACTTGGTAGCGAGAAAATAGCCGGCAGGATCCCGGAAGTTGATGTTGTAGATCACAGGAATAACGGGGCCCGGGTAACGCGACACGTCGATCCCCAGGCGTTCAGCCGCTTCACGGGTTTCACCTCGGTATAGAAACACGGAGGCTGGATCGGCGGACGAATCGTTCAACCCCCCGGCTTTGGCGACGCCTTCCGCGAGCGAGATACGCCAGGCATCGAACGTAAAAAGCCCCTGCGCACCCGACTGGCCAAACGCAACGAAGGTCTGCGGTTCCCGATAAACATAAATGGTGTCGTTCGGTTTGACATAGATATTGTTGGGCGGCTCGTAGACCAGCTGTCCGAACGGAATGGTTGTCCGGTGACCGGCGCGCTCAAGCATGACCCAGGTGTCGTATCCCTGGCCTTTCGGACCGCCGGCGCGCGTGATGGCATCAAGGATATGCTCGCCCGCGGCATTGGCCGGAAAGCGCGTCGGGGTGTTGACCTCGCCCAGAACGCTGATCAGGGATGTCCGCTGCTCGACCAGGGCGACGACAACCTGCGGCTCGATGGCGCGGTTCTTCAAGGCGCTCACAATGGCGGTCTGCACCTCAGACGGCGTTCGCCCCTTGGCGATCACAGCCCCTGCATAGGGAACCGAAATATTGCCGGCACTATCAACGTTCTGATTGGGCAGCGTGATGAAGTTGCCCGGCCGGACACCGGCCTCAATCGGGATGAACAGACCGCCGGCGGCAGCTTCAAAAATCGTGACGCTGACGACATCGCCAATGCCGAACCGGATGTCGGTAGGCGACGGACCTTCCGCGGCGATCGCACCATTTCCCGCCGTCAATCGCGGCGTAAATTGCGCGATCACGCGTTCGACCTCCGGTGTCAGCTTGACCATCGCATAGGGTAGCAGATCCGGTGTCTCCGGTTGCACCGCGCGAATGTCGGAACTGAACGGCCCAGCGGTCGGCAATTGCGTGCACGCGGCCATTGTGAACGCCAAGGAAATCGCAACTGCGAATGAATTTGGACAACGAATGGTCATAATAGCCCCAATTGAGGCATTTGCTACCATACGAATCAATCCGGTCATACAGCAACCAGCCCCCGCGCCGCCGATCCGAGACGACATCGACCGCAACTGTTGCATCATTGCAACACATGGGATCGCCTCAGCCGCTCTCGCGCAGCCCCCACGATACGCTGGCAAAAGTTGAATATTTTGCCTTAACCAATGTTACCTCACCCGGCCTGCGTTAACGTTCCGTTCCGTTGACGCGCTCAATTCGAAGCGAAATGACATCCCGCGCCTAACGCGGCCGAAACGCGTGGCGTGTATCCGTTTGATCCATCGAATTCGGGGGATCAATTGAGATGCGTCATCTCGTTAGAATAGCCGCTGCAGCATCCGTGCTGGTCGCTGCGCTCGCCGGCAGCGCCCAGGCAGCCTTCATAAGTGCTCCGATGGGCCTCGGCCAGCAACTCGATCATATCCGGTTCGAAACGCCGACTCTTGCGCCGATGGCCTATACGAGATTTTGCATCGAATATCCGGAAGACTGCAAGCTCCCCAAAATCATGTTCCGCGGCGGCCGCGTCAAGCTGACTGCGGAGCGGCTTCGCGAACTGGTGGCGGTCAATGCCAGGGTCAATGCGGCGATCCGACCCGAGCCCAACTTGTTGGGGGTTGCCGGTGAAAAATGGGTGATCGCCCCGTCGGCAGGAGATTGTAATGATTACGCGGTGACCAAGCGCCATCAACTGTTGGCAAACGGCTGGCCGCCGCGGTCGCTGTTGCTCGCTGAAGTGATAACCCATTGGGGCGAGCACCATCTCGTCGTCGTGGTTCGAACGCAGAGCGGCGATCTGGTGATCGACAACCTGAACGCAAACATCAAGCCGTGGACGAGGACGAATTATACCTGGGTTCGGATTCAAACCCCGAACAACCCGATGTTTTGGGCTAAGGTCGGCGAGCGTAGCGTCTGACCGGCGACCTGCCGGGCGCCGCGGCTTTCGGCGACTTCGGGGTTGGCCCACAGCGCTCTTGTCGCCGACAGCGCGGGATCAGTTTCTTTGAGGACCGCGATGCTGAGAGCAAGTTCGACCACCTGCTGACGTAGCGCTTGATTAAGTTCAAGAAGCGAAGACAGCGTCGGCTCCTGATCCGGATTTGCCGGCGATATCTGATCTGATATCTGGCCTGGGCTCGTCTGCATTTTGCCGACCTCTGCGACATGGGCTTAATTCGCGCAATTCCGCTGGGCTTTGCTGAGCGTCCTCGGAACCCGCAAAACCCAGATTGCACGATCTCGGCGCGGGGCGCTGTGAACCATCTCACAAAACATAAAATAGCATCTTCCCGGACCCACTTGATTAGCTGAAGCCCCTGATTTATATCTATTTAATGTGAATGCGGCCGACGCCGAGGCTGGAGATCAGCCGGGCGCGAACGGCTCGCTTTGACTGCTTTCCCAACGTTCCCCGCCTCTGGAAGACCATGCGGTGGCACAGTTTGTTATGCCTGTCGCCAGCCGTCGCTTGGCACCTCAGCCGATGGCCGTTGGACTTTTCGCAACCTGTTGCTTTCCCGGCTGGGAGATACCCGAACGTGCAAGAAGGGAATGTCCCGCCGCGCTTTGAACCGTGATTTTTCTGAACGTACTGCACCGGATCTTTTCCCTTGGCAGGGATGACGACAGGCCGACGCTCTGGCGGACAACGATCAACTTAACATGATTTAGGATTCGTTTGACCACGTATGGTGCTGGATTAACGGGGCCTTTCGCGATACCACTAAATCCGTTAAAAATTTAATTGCGAGATTTTTTCGAATGAAAAGAACAGCTCTTGTCTGCGGCGCCGGCGGTTTTATCGGATCCCATCTGGTACAGCGGCTGAAGCGCGAAGGATTCTGGGTGCGGGGGGTCGACATCAAGCACCCGGAATTTGAATCTTCGCATGCCGACGATTTCGTTCGTGCGGATTTGCGGGAGCAGGATCAGTGCCGCGCGCTTTTCGATCGCCAATATCAATATGATGAAATCTATCAGTTGGCTGCGGACATGGGCGGCGCTGGTTACATTTTCACTGGCAAGAATGACGCCGAGATCATGCACAATTCCGCCAGCATAAATCTCAATGTGCTTGAAGCAGCCCGCAAACGCGGCTGTGCGAGGATTTTCTACTCGTCGTCTGCCTGCATCTATCCCGAGCACAATCAGGAAGATCCTAATGCTCCGGTCACAAACGAAGCGAGCGCGTACCCTGCCAACCCCGACAGCGATTACGGCTGGGAAAAATTGTTCAGCGAACGCCTGTTTCAAGCGTATGCACGGAATCATGGAATGGAAGTCCGGATCGCAAGATATCACAATATCTTTGGGCCGCTCGGGACATGGACCGGCGGACGTGAAAAAGCTCCAGCCGCGGTTTGCCGCAAGGTAGCCGAAGCAGCCGACGGCAGTGAAATCGAGATATGGGGAAATGGCAACCAGACGCGTTCGTTTCTTTATATTGACGAGTGTCTGGATGGCACGCTGCGTCTCACTCGCTCGGATCAAAGCGGTCCCTTCAATATTGGTTCGGAAGAAATGGTCACGATCAACGAACTCGCCGCAATGGCCATGGAGATCGCCGGCAAGAAGCTACGCCTAAGGCACGTGCCGGGGCCGACCGGGGTCAGAGGTCGCAATTCGGATAATGCTTTGATCCGTCGGTCGCTAGGATGGGCACCGTCGCGTCCGCTGCGGGAAGGAATGGAAAAGACCTTTGCCTGGATTGACGAGCAAGTGCGACGCCAGGTCAAGCTGCTCGCCGTCCCCTGTTAGCTGCGGATTTTTCAGAATACCTGCGTGGCCGGCGGGAACATGATCCCGGTTGGTGGTTGGAGGATGCATTGCGCTTTGCCATCTGCGACTATTCCGGGCACCCGTTCCAGGCCCAGCTTAGCCGCGAACTTGCGCGACGCGGCCATGCCATGTTGCATCTGCATTTTGCAGAATTTCAGACCCCAAAAGGCCGCCTGTCGGTAGGTCCGGAAGATCCACAGACGCTTGCGATTGAATCGGTTTCGCTGGACCGGCCTTTCGCCAAGTACTCGCTTTTCAGGCGGCGTTTCCAGGAAATTGAGATCGGGCGGCGGATTGCGAAGCGGATCTTGTCATTTCAGCCGGACGTTGTCGTCGGATGCAATCTGCCGCTCGATACGCTGCAAAGGCTGGTAAGTTCCTGCCAGAAGCAAGGATTGCCATTCGTGTTCTGGCAGCAAGATATCTATTCCGATGCGATCGCCCGGATTTTGACCAGAAAATTTGGGCTGGTCGGACGGCTGCTCGGGATACACTATAAGCGGATTGAGCGCCGGGTTCTGAATGCCAGTTCCGCCATCGTGGTGATCGCCGATGAGTTCATTTCGGCACTGGCAAAAGATTTCGGGATCGCCGTCGAAGTCGCGCACGTTATAGAGAACTGGGCTCCCCTCGATGAACTGCCGCCGCGGTCAAAGTCCAACGCCTGGACTGTTTCACATGGTTTCGATAGCTCGGACGTCGTCCTCTACACTGGAACGCTCGGGCTGAAACACGACGTCACAAAGCTGCTCGCGGTCGCGCAAGCCATGCTTTCCCGGCCCAACGCACTGCTTATTGTCACATCCGAAGGCTTCTCGGCAGACTGGCTTGCCGCTGAAGTCCAGCGGATCGGCCTGCCGAATGTGAGAGTTCTGCCCTTTCAATCTTTCGAAGACTATCCGGACGTCCTTGGGTGCGCCGATATCCTGATTGCAATTCTGGAAAAAGATGCCGGCGAATTTTCCGTGCCATCGAAGGTTCTGAGCTATCTTTGCGCGGAGCGGGCAATTATCCTATCTGCTCCCGAGAACAATCTTGCATCCCGAATTGTAACAAGATGTGGCGCCGGAATCGTGGTAGCGCCTGACGATATAACAGGCTTCACCAGGGCGATTCTTCGAATGCTGGATGATCGAGCCGCGCAAAGATCTGCCGCCGAGAATGGAAGGCGCTATGCTGAAAAGAGTTTTGAAATAATTTCTATCGGGAATCGATTCGAAGCGATCCTTGTTGACGCTACGCGTGCCGGAAAGAGCGAAAACCAGGGTCGCTGAGTCAACATCCCACACTCCGATTCGAGGATATTTCCGATCAAGGTTGGTGCGGCGCTGCCCGGGAACTTTTCTAGTCATGAGCAAACCAAGAGTCCTGATCGTTTACCACAGCTATCTGCCGAGCGAATTCGCCATGGGGCCGGTCAGCGCCATTCGCTATCTGATCGACTGCATGAGCCACGACTATGAGATCACGTTACTGACGCTCAACCATGACTTCATCACCGGTAAAAAGTTATTTGTAAACGATCATCACGTCGTATCGGCAGATCGGGTAACCATTGAATACCTTCCCAGGGGATTTTGCGGATTGAGACTCCTGTTGCAGCGCCTGCGGGAGCCTCACGACGTACTGGAAATCCATAGCGGTTTCGACCGTCACCTTGCGATCCCGGCGCTTGTCCTGACCCGGATGGGAGTCGTCAATGGAAACAGGGCATTTCATAGTCCGCACGGAGTTTTCCTTCCGATCGATATGTCAAGGGGTGCCTTCAAGAAGAGGCTATATTGCGCGATTGCCGATATCGTAAATCTCTATAAAAATGTCGTGCACCTCGCATCGTCGCCCGGAGAGGTTGCCGATATTCGCAGGTGGCATAGGCGTCCGCAGCGGATTATCGAAATGCCGCATTTTGTCGATGCTCACGCTGGAATACAGAGGGTACCGCCGCGAT
>Ga0302319_10021042_pt1 | contig 11761 bp, 10 predicted proteins | sample Bog_T0_2_FD_203319 | JGI IMG/M metagenome (GOLD analysis project Ga0302319, IMG submission 203319) | Peat permafrost microbial communities from Stordalen Mire near Abisko, Sweden - Bog_T0_2 | ecosystem: Environmental > Terrestrial > Soil > Wetlands > Peat | place: Sweden: Abisko, Stordalen Mire...
GGTACAGGCGTAACTTTCGCGCTCCAATCAGGCGACATGAACCGGCCCATTGAGCTTGCGTAGTATCTGGCCCCGAAGTAGTCGTTGCCTGATTCGGTGTCGCGTTCTTTGCCGGTATAGCGTGATCGGATGCGCTCCAGATGCAACGCTGCTCGGAAGCCTAATGCAGTTGTGGAGTTGCAGGCTTCATGCACCTGATGCAGTGCAGGATTTTTACTCGAAAACCCCAGATGCGGTTTTTCTCTTAGCTGCGGCATTGCAGCTAGTGGCGGTTCGTGCAGCGCCGGGATTTGGGCTGACTCCATTGCATCCGATTGTACGACTTGAGGGCTGCATTGCGCAGCAGGTTGCGCGCGGCATTGCGCACAGACTGCACGGCGGCAGTGCGGCGGATTGTGCGCAGCATTGCGAACGGATTGCACGGCGGAAGTGCGGCGTACCGTGCGCGACATTGCACACAGATTGCGCGACGGAAGGGCGGCAGATTGCAGCGCAGATCGCGCATCGGGGGCCGGTTCCGGGACGGAAGCGGCCCCTCTTTAGCAGCTAAAGAAGCTACTAAAAGAAGAACTGCGCGCGCGTTATTCGCGTTCTTCTTCGGCCTCCGCCGCAAGCATCTGGGAGAGTGCTTCGGCGTCGGGAGTTGTGGCTTTTGTGGCCGGGTTCTCGCCCTTTTCGAGCATGGCTCCGGGATGGGTTGCGGCGTGGACTTGTTGCAGGGTTCGGATGGCAACCTGCGTGTAAATCTGCGTGGTCTTGATGTCCTCGTGACCGAGCATCTGCTGGATAAAGCGGATGTCCGCGCCGCCCTCGTGCATCAACGTGGCCATCGTGTGCCGGAAGAGATGGCAGGAGCCGGTCTTTCCCAGCTGCGCCGCCTCGATGCGTTCCTTGACCGCGAAGCTGAGATGATCGCGGCTGAACGGCTCGCCCTGGGCCGTGAGGAACACGGTCATGTCGTCCGGCTCCGATGCAAGCAGGGGACGGCCCTCCTGGATGTATTTTTGCAGCCATGCTATCGCTCGCTCGCCGATGGGAACGTATCGGTCCTTCTGGCCCTTGCCCAGGCGAACGAGCAGCAGTCCACGGTCGAGCGAGAGGTCGTACAGCTTGAGCGCGATCATCTCCATGCGGCGGAGGCCGGTCGAGTACAGCACTTCGAGGATGGCGCGGTCGCGCAAGCCGATTGGCTCCTCGATCTCGCACAGTTGCATGATGCGCTCGACCTCCTGAACGGAGAAGATGTTCTTGGGCAGGGCGCGACCCAGCCGGGGAAGCTCCAACTCCGAAGCCGGGTTATGCAGGATGTGATTCTGCCTGGTCATCCATCGGAACCAGACGCGCAACGGGACCAGGCACGAGTGCTGCGAACGGAAGCTCAACGGCTCGCCGTTCTTCTTGCGGTAGTGGAACAAGTGCCGCTGATACCGCTCCAGTACAGGCCGCGTAATCTCGACCGGCTCGGTCAAGCCGCGCTCCTTGCACCACTGGAGGAAAAAGCCGATGTGGACCTGTCGATTGCGCACCGTGTGGATGGAGTAGTTCTGCACGGCCAGGGTGCGCAGATGGTCCAGCATCAGCGATTCCAGCAGCGTCTCCGGGAGCGCCTGCGGTTTACGGGTTTTGGTTATTCGCGCCATTCGTGCGCCTCCTTTCTGCTCTGAACATGGTTACGATGGAGCGGAGTTTCTGCTTGCCCCGTATATGTGTTTTTTCGCGTTCTCGCGGCGAATCGCATAAAGCCCGCGTCAGCATTGGCGAAGAGTGGCATTTATGCAACCCGACACCCCGCCGACTTGGGGCCGACTTGGCCCCGACTTCTCGCCCTCCGACCCCGACTTCTTTTCGTCGTAGTCATTTTTTGCCCAGCTTTTCAACGTCGATCAGCCCGCCAAGTACCGGCTTTCCGCCGTCGGCGGGCCGCGTGAACATCAGCTCGTAAACGATGCTCTGGCCCCGGCCGCCGCGATGAACCAACAGGTATTCCAACTCCTCCAGCCGGTGCAAGTGGGTCTTCAACTGCGTATCGCCCCAGCCGGTGGCCTCGCGCACGTCGCGCCGGGAGAAGCGATAATCGGACCGCTCCATCTTCTGCCGCTTGCACTCGGCTGTAACCATCTCGTCCACGGTCAAGAGCAAGCGCCTGGTCTGCGGCGGCAACTCGTCCAGCGAGCGGCCTAGTATTTCATGCGCGAGCCGGTTGGCAACGGCGATGTCATCAAGCGTGACCTCGATATACTCGACCGCGCGGCCATTGTGCTGGACTGTCTTCGCTGGCCGCTGATACTGATGCAACAGCGCAACGCTGCGGATGAGCGTCAGATACTTCATGTGGTCGCGCCGGGTCCGCGTCTGCGAGTCGTGGAAGGTCAGTTCCCGCGCGTAGGGATTGACGACCGGGACCGGCTTCAAGAGCCGCTGTGCGTTGCGATGCACGGCAAGCACCGCGTCGCGGTCCCGCCGCCGCAACAGCCCTTCGACCGTCTGCGCCTCGCGCTGCACTCGATGGATGGCCTGGGTCTGCGCCCGGTCTTCATTGACGGAGAGAACAAGGCAACGGTTCAACATTTCCTCGTCAAGATCGATGGCCGTGGTCGTCAAGAAGATCATCACCGGGCCTTCGACTCTATATTGATGGGTCAGCAAGCGGCCCGTCGCCGGGTCTTTGCCGGTGCTGGCGATGGTCAGCACACCTTCGGACTGCAACAGCTTCAACGCATAGGCCGCTGTGTGCGCGCCCTCCTCCTCCACGATGGCCAGTACCTTGTGTTTCAAGTCTTGTTCGCCCATGTAGAAGAGTGACTGCCCCGTCATGGCGGAGTATTGAACGCGCTGCTCTTCGGGCAGGAACGCGAGTACGGCTTCCATCAGCGAACTTTTGCCCGCCGCCGATGACGATTGCACGATCACCGCGAGCGGCGCTTCCAAGTGCCGCGAGACCACGCCCAGATAGCCCACGAGTTTATTGGTCTCCTCGCCCACGACGCCGCACCGGGCGAAGTCCTCGACGATCCGCTCCAACAGGCGCGGATCGCGCAACAGCTTGAGCGCCTCGGCCTGGTCGTGGTCGGTCATTGCGACCGTCTCGTCCTTCGGCGCGAGCGCCTGTTTGATCTGCGCGTCCTGCATCTCCTCCAGTTTCATCAGCACTCGGCCCAGGTCGCGGCGCAACACCTCTTCCTTGATGCCAAGCTCTTCGGCGGCTTGCTTCGTAAAGCCGCTGCGTTGCCGCGCTGAGTAAAGGTCCAGCGTGTCCACATGGAAGGCCGACTCGCCGCGCGTTGTCTTGCCGGAGAGAAGCACGTTGACCTTCATCAGTTCGTAACTCAGATTCTTGTGAAGGCCACGGATGCGGTAACGCCGCTCGCCCTGCTGCAAGAAGATGTCTTCGCCGCGCATCTCGACGGGAACATCTATCGTCGGCGCGGGCGCTGCTGGGCCTGGCTCCGGCTCGGTCGGCGCAACCGGCTCCGGGATCGGCTCCGGTTTGGCGGCTAAGGAAAAAACCTGTTCTTCGATCTCGGCGGGGATGGATGCGGCGGGGGCTGGCTCTGGAGTTGCTTCGATGATTTTTTCTTTAGCTGCTGCTTTTGTCTCTGCTGGCAGTGGCTCCGTGTCTGGCTCCGTGCTTGGCTCCGGCTCGGCCTCGATGATAGGCTCCAACCCGCGCGGCTCTGGCCGCTGGCCCTTGCCCAGCCACTCCGCCTTATTCAGCATCACGCCCAGACTCTTCGCCGCTGGCTGCACCTTCAAGGCGTAGGCGTTCGCGTCCATGTCTTTCGGGAAGAGCACACGGAAGCACTCGATTCCCATTTGCATCAGATCCTCGGCCAGCTTCGCCGCCGCGCTGTTTCCGGCCTCGTCGCGGTCGTATGCGATGTAAACCCGCTCGGTGCCGTGCTGGGCGAAGGCCGCGCGATGGTCCGCTGTAAAGCCGTTCACGCCGTAACTCGCCGTGACATTGCGGAACCCCGCAACCCAAAAGGTCAAGGCATCTATCAGCGCCTCGCACAGGATGACTTCTTTCGATGCGGACAGCGCCTCTTCGTTCCACACGCCCCGATGCTCGCCCGGTAGATACAGGTGGTTCGGCGTTCCCTCGCGCAGGTTCGACGTGACCTTCCGCCCGTACATCTCCATCACGTCACCCGCTGGATTGATGACCGGGATAACCAGCGAGCCGTTGAAGTGCTCGTGACCGCTCTCCCGCAAGATGCCCAGCTTTTGCAAACGTCCGCGCATCTCCGCGCCGGCGGCGCGGTTCTTCGCCGGCAGGCGATAACCCAGCGTCCGGTTGGCGAAGCCAAGCCGGAAGCGGTCGATGATCTCGGAAGATTTCAGGCCGCGCGACTCCAGATACCGCATTGCCTCCGGCGACTGTTTCAGCGTCTCGCTGTAGTAGCTCACGACCTGCAACAGCAACTCGCGGTCGTCCGCGTCCCGCGCCACGGGCGGCGGCAGCTTGCGCACCGTGCCGTGCTTGACCGGCTGGACCGGATCGGCAACTAAAGGAAGATGGTCCTCTCTGAGAAGCTCGACGGCATGGCGGAAGCTCACGCCGTTGGCCTTCATTACCCAGTCGATCACCGTGCCGCCCTCGTTGCAGGCTCCAAGGCAGTGCCAGAGATTCTTCGCCGGAGTGATGACCAGCGACGGGCTGCGGTCGTCGTGGAACGGGCAGAGGCCCAACAGGTCGGCACCGTGCCGGTGCAACTTGATGCCCCGCGCCTCGGCCAACCGCTGCACCGATACCTCCCGTTTCAGCCGTTCGACCTCGTGTTCCGGGATTCGCGCCATTTCGACCGCCTTCCTGAAAAACCTGTCAAGAGGAAAATGAACTTTTTAACGCCTGCAAAAATACTGTATCATAGCTTACGCGGTCAAGCCGTATTCCCGGTAAGCAATAGACTGACATTGCCATGCCAAGAAAACCAACACGACAACTTCCCCCGCTCGACTACGGAAACGAAACCGTAGGCCAGCGCCTTGCTCGGCTGCGCAAGGAACGCGGTTACACCCAAGTCGATCTCGCCAAAAAGATCGGGATCATTCAGACGCTCATCTCCGATTACGAACTGGACAAGCTGCGCCTGTCGGCTGAGATGGCCGTGCGGTATTCCATGGCTCTGGACATCACCGTCGATGACTTGCTGGCCCCCAAGACGGCAGCTAATCGAAAAAATGGCAAGCAGCCAAGCCTTAAGCTCGTGCGCCGCATGGAAGAGATTGAGAAGCTGCCGCCACGTCAACAGACACTCGTATTGAGCGCACTCGATTCCATGCTGCGCGGGGCGGCGGTCGCGCGATGAGTGGCCGGAGAGTGCAGGTTTCCGTGGAAACATGAAAAGAAGACATTCTTTTCATAGCTGAAAAACATCCGTAGCGGAGGCATCAGTCAAGGCCGCGAAGCGCCGCCGCAGCGGGCGGAGCGAAGCGGAGAGCCTTTACGGATGCCGGAGCGGAGGATATAGCCGCGTCAGCGGCTAAAGACTGTATCCCTGATCGAACTCATGCGCGTGAGTGGGCACCGGCTCGATCTGCCGCGCCGTGTCCGGCTGGGTAGGTGTCTGCTGCTGCATCCCCTCTGGCTGGATGGCTGACTGATGCGACACGTCCCGGCTCAACGCATGGCCCAGCGTCCCGGCATCATTGGTATACATCTGCACATCGAACTGCGCCCGCGACACAGAGACATAAGCCATGCGGCTGTTGAGAAGCTGGCTGTGCGCCTGCTCCAAGTCCACATGGACGAGCACACGGTCGGCGGTCTGGCCCTGGCTGCTGTGACTCGTCACCGCATAGCCGTAATCGAGATGCGGATGCTGCCGTGCGTTGAACTCGACCTCACGGCCTGAGTCCATCTTCAGTTTCAGATTGCCGTCGCCGTCGATCTTCTCAACCGTGCCCAGCTCGCGGCTGGCGAGTTTCTGCGCATGATACGGGGCCGTCAGTTGTACGCGGTCACCCTCGGCGAAGCTATGCTCCGCCTCCCGGTAGACCGTCACGCCCTGCTGCCGCCGTGGATCGTAGCTCACTTGCTCGCCGCTCTTCCGCTCCACCGTGACCGTGTTCGCGGCGCTGTCCACGCGCGCAACGCGCGCGTACTCTCCGGCCTCGAAGCCGTGCGCCTTGCTGCTCTTCGCATAACGCACGATGTCGCCCTGTTCATAGTTCTGCGCCCATTGCCGGTCTGCGCCGGTCAACTCCTGCCGCGCATTCAACACCCGTACCGGATGCTCAACGCCCGCGACCTGGCCCGCGTCCTGCATCGCACGATGGATGTGCTGGTTGATCTCGCGGCGGGATTCATTGTCGGGCGAGACGACAAGCGTATTCTCCGGCTGGCGCACATACTCGCGGGCTATCGCGCGGATGCGCTCGCTGCGGTCGCCGATCTCATGCACTCGGCCCTGGCTGTCGAGATTGGCGATTGCCTCTTTCACTTCGCCCCGCGCAAGCTGCTCCACGGCTTCTTTCAACGCCGGGTCTTTCTGCCGGATGATTTCGTCAAGCCGCGCCGTGCGCATCCCGGCCTCTTGTAACTGCGCGTATGGCCGTCCAGCTTCGACCGCCTCATGCTGCCGCACATCGCCCACGAACAGCACACGATCATTTTCCTTTAGCCGCTCTACGAACGTGTGCATCTGCTTGGTGCTGGCCATGCTCGATTCATCGACCACATAGAGCCGCTTCTGTCCGTCGTCCGCGCGGTCGCCGCGCGTCAAGTGCCGCTGCAAGGTTTCCGTCTCCATGCCCGACTCGCCCAGCTTTTTCGCCGCGCCGGACGTGGGCGCAAGCCCCTTTACCTCATAGCCCGAACTTACGGCCGCTTCCCGGATGGCGGCTAAAGAAGTAGTCTTTCCGCCTCCGGCAACGCCCTCAAGTGCCATCATGCGGTCGCGGTTTTCGAGCACGTCTTCGACCGCCCGCCGCTGGCTCACGCTCAGATGCGGATGGTTCGCCTCGACCTGCTGCCGGACCTGGCCATCGGCCAACACTTCGCGGTTGCCCTGGCCCGCGCGCATCCGCTCGATGATCTCGCGCTCGTAACCCTGCATCTCGCCGGTTGTGAACGCACGGCCCGCAAGTCCTGGCCTGCGCTCGACCTCGATCAGCTCACGCGCGGCGACGCGCCGCTCGAACTCGGCCCGCACCTCCGGCAACCTGGTTGCGCCCATGCCGTGCTTCAACGCATCGCGCATCAGCGTCCGTTCATCGACCACGGCCTCGCGCTCGGTGCCACGCTCCCGCGCATAACTCACGGAAGCCTGCGCCACGCGCCGCGACGCTTCCGGCTGCAACTCAACACCGCGCCGATGCTGCGCCTCCTCGATCACGCGCTGCGGTTGATGCCCGTATTCTGCGGCCATTGCCTTATGCTGCGCCTGCACCTGCTCCGGCGTTAAATCGAGTTTCGCTTCGCGCGTCTTGTGCGCCGCGATCTGCGCCGCCTCCGCCCCGGAGCGGCCCTGTTCCGCAAGTTGTTCCGTGATCTGCTGACGCCGCGGACTCGACGCCTCCAAGTATTCCCGCGTGTAGCCCTTGATCTCCGGCTGTCCATGCTCGCCGCGCTCGATCTCGTAACCCAACTGCTGCAACCGCGCCGACAACTCCGAACGGTAAACCGCCGTCGCGTACTGCTGCGTCTTGTAAAGCTCCTGCGGCTGCAACGCTCGCGTGGTCCCGTCGGCGGTCTCGGCGATATTGAAAATCACCGTGTGCGTGTGCAACTGCGGTGCGGCGTAGCCGTCCACTGGACGGCTGCTGTCGTGCTCGAACTTGGCTACAACCCATGCGCCCGTCGTCTCTGCCGGTGCGTTGCCGCCGATGCGCGCCTGTGCGTACTTCTCCATCTCATTGAGCGCCGTCCGCACACTATCCCGATGGGCTTCTTTCACCCGGTCATCGCCGCCAACCAACGCGGTCAACGAGACAGATTTCGGAGCCGAGAACGTCGCATCCCAGCCCGCCCGGTGCTCCATCGTGCGCATTGTCTGGCCCTGCTCGTTCACATACTCCCGCGCCGTCTGATGCCGTACCAACTGCTCGCCCGTCGCCGGATGCTGGCCCTCACTCAACCGCGCGAACTGCTCTTCATTCACTTCGCCATGCAGTCCGTAACGCTGGGCAAGCTGGCCCTGCCACTCGCCGCGCACATGGTCGCCCTCGGTGTAATAGTTGTCCCGCGCATTGGCGAACTCTTCTTTGTGATACTCTCGCGCCTGGCTCGCGCTGATCGGTTTGGACATCGTAATCATGGTTGTCTACTCGAATCGGGGACGTGGTTTCTTCGCTGCGGCGGGACGCGCCTCTGGCGGTTTTGCCGCTACAACCGGCGGCGGAACTGGCGCCGCAACCGGCGGTTTTACAGGGTGCGCAGCGGCCTTTGCCTGAGCCGCCGCGCGCCGCCTGCGCTCGATAAAATCCATCAGCTTTTGCCACTGCTTTTCGTAGGAGAACTGCGGCCAACGATCCTTCGGAACGGCCATCGGCAACAGCAACGCCAGCAGCGCCAACGCACAGAAAAACGGCCTCCGGGCCGACTCGTAAAGATCGTCGTGGAAGATCCACTGGCGCAAAAAATAATGCAGCTTGCGGTCGTTGTATTCATGCCTCTGCCACTCCAGCCGCACAAACGCACGGCTGCCCTCCGCCGTCAACTGGTACGTCGGCTCGCCATTCTCCCCCGCCGCCGCCTCCATCTCGTCGCCCGTAACCAACAGCGTCTGCTTCTTCGCCGTCACTCCTTCAAGCAGCCGATAGCTCGTAAGAGATTGCTCCGAGAGACTGCCCCACACTCCGCTCTCCAGATAAACCCACAGGTCTACTCGCTCCGCCGCGCTCCACTCGTTCCGGTAAGACTGAACGTAGAGAACGCAGAAGAAAACGCCCGCCGCAATCAGCGACCAGCGCGTCCACTTCCAGTACCGGCGCGGAGCGAACCAGTCCTTCATCGCGCCGCCTCGCTCGCCTTTTTCTGCGCCGCCAACCGCTCCCGCGCGCGCTGCATCTTGGTCGCATCCACCCGCGCGATCTCCGCCCGTACCTCCGCCTCGCCCGGAAGAGCATGATCGGGAAGCGGGCGAAGATTCAAGAACAACGCCCGCAACGCAAGAACCTCCGACAGCAAAACTTCGCCCAAAAGATCGTCCGCTGCCCCGCCACCGTCCGGCTCAAGCAACCGCGCCCGCATCCACTCCGAGAGCGTCAGATTCTCCGCCCGCGCTCGCGCCTCAAGCGCCGCGTACTCCTCGTCGCTGACTTTCGTGCCTACAGATTTTGTTCGCAGAGAAGCCTTCACCATGCCGTCACTCCTTCGCCTTGTAGCTGTTCATCCCCGCAACCATCCGCGTGATGTATTCCTCGACCGCTGCCGATCGGCGCAAGCGCGGGCGCTCGTTGGACGCTGGCGGCGGCGCTTTTGTTGGCTCCGGTTGGCTCGCCAGGAACGGCTTCATCTGGTCCATGGATTCCTCCGCTTTCGTGGCTGCGGACAGCGGTTTTCAGCTAAAGGCAGGAAAATCATCAAGTTACCCGACAGCAACCTGCGCGTGTTTATAGAATAGACCGGCTTACGCCATTTTTACTTTTAGTCGCTTGTTTTCTTATGGTTCGCGCTCGGTAACCTGTAAACACCTTATTTTTAGAGAGTTTTCCTTTTAGCTGCCTGATTATAAAGTGGTTCCCGCACAGTAACCGAAGGTTACTGTGCAGCTCCCATTCTGGGGTGATGTGTCCCCCTAATTCCGATGCGGAGCAGCGCGGCCTTTTGCTGATGTGCCGAGGACGCCGGATGGAAGCCCAAGATGCAGCAAGCCGCCCCGGAAGGCGGCTTGCGGTTGGATCGGAACGGCTGCTAGGGAAGCTGAACGGTATTGCTCTCCACGATGGTTCCCTCGCGGACAAGGGCATCGTATGGGCTGTGCTTGCAACTACTATCGAAGAACTTCTTTGCCTCCTCGACCACGGTGTAAGGGTCGCCGAAGATTGCTATGCGCATTGAGACGTTCGTCTTCGGGGCAAGCTCAAGCCGACTGTCTATGAAATCGCCGTGGATCGTTCGCCCTGGCGCTACCACCAACAGGAGAACAGGTGCAACGCGATTCGGAGGACAGCTTGGCTCCTCCCGCGACGGCGCGGTTCCCAACACCGTTCGGTTCTCGCTTTGCTCGTTCCAGTGACCAGGCCCCCACAGAAAAAAGTCATAGACGTAAACCGCCAGCTTCGAGTTGTTGGTGAGGCTCCAGTTCACCAACACTTTTCCTGTTGGGTCCGGCTGGATTTCAAAACGCACATCCGTGGCCTGCGGCTTCTGAGCTGCCGCACTCAAGGACAAGAGACACAGGAGAACTGCAATCGCTTTGTGCATGGCTGTTCCTTTCCTCTTATGGCTCATTGTCCAAACGCGGCCCTGTAATCGGACCGTTCGGATGCGCTTGTTGGTACTCAGGACGCAGCACGTTGTTTTCATACTGGAAGACGGGGGAACCTGGGCCATCACGATTGGCGTCTGGAATTCCCAACATTCCCATTCGAGCATGACCAAGGATTTCGTGCCCTGCAATAATCTCCAAACTGTTCCCATTCCTCAGCGGAGCGACACGGTCAAGCGCCGTCACATTTGTCGCAAGGTTCACTGTGAAGTGGCCGTTGCCGTCAAAGCGAGTAGTGTTGCTATCGTTGTTCACGAGATTTACGTCAACGACATCCTTGTTATTGATGGTTTGCACGATGTCTTTGAAGCCTTGCGAATGCCCGCCTGCCCACTTCCCAGCCGCATCTTTATCCAAGGTCATCGTCGTTTTCCCGCTCTTATCAGTACTCGTCTTAAACAGAGACGATTCCTTCATCCCGTTCTTGTCTGTCCGGGTCGCATTCGCCGCTAACCTGCGCTGTTCTTCCGCCTTTTGTTTGTCCGTTCCGTTGAGGTCAACTTCATGGCCGTCTGGATCATTCCTCGAAAGCGGGTTATTCCAAACATAGCTGTACAGGTTCAGCGATTGAGGATTCTCGATCTTTGCATACGGTACAGGTTCCATTTTGGCGGACCAATCGGGCGATAAGAAACGCCCCATTGAACTTGCGTAGTATCTAGCCCCGAAGTAGTCATTGCCGGATTCGGTATCGCGTTCTTTGCCGGTATAGCGTGATCGGATGCGCTCCAGATGCAACGCTGCTCGGAAGCCTAATGCAGTTGTGGAGTTGCAGGCTTCATGCACCTGATGCAGTGCAGGATTTTTACTCGAAAACCCCAGATGCGGTTTTTCTCTTAGCTGCGGCATTGCAGCTAGTGGCGGTTCGTGCAGCGCCGGGATTTGGGCTGACTCCATTGCATCCGATTGTACGACTTGAGGGCTGCATTGCGCAGCAGGTTGCGCGCGGCATTGCGCACAGACTGCACGGCGGCAGTGCGGCGGATTGTGCGCAGCATTGCGAACGGATTGCACGGCGGAAGTGCGGCGTACCGTGCGCGACATTGCACACAGATTGCGCGACGGAAGGGCGGCAGATTGCAGCGCAGATCGCGCATCGGGGGCCGGTTCCGGGACGGAAGCGGCCCCTCTTTAGCAGCTAAAGAAGCTACTAAAAGAAGAACTGCGCGCGCGTTATTCGCGTTCTTCTTCGGCCTCCGCCGCAAGCATCTGGGAGAGTGCTTCGGCGTCGGGAGTTGTGGCTTTTGTGGCCGGGTTCTCGCCCTTTTCGAGCATGGCTCCGGGATGGGTTGCGGCGTGGACTTGTTGCAGGGTTCGGATGGCAACCT
>Ga0302319_10021044_pt1 | contig 11761 bp, 5 predicted proteins | sample Bog_T0_2_FD_203319 | JGI IMG/M metagenome (GOLD analysis project Ga0302319, IMG submission 203319) | Peat permafrost microbial communities from Stordalen Mire near Abisko, Sweden - Bog_T0_2 | ecosystem: Environmental > Terrestrial > Soil > Wetlands > Peat | place: Sweden: Abisko, Stordalen Mire...
GAGAAAGTGCAACTATTTGCATAATGATGGAGAATTTTGTCACCAATTTGTACGGATTCTGTCATCAAACTCGACAACTAGCGACGGCGGTTTCGGCGAAAAACAGGGGGATGTACAATGGAGGCTTCGGCCGACCAATGAAGCTGCTCATCGTTGAAGACGAAGCGAAGACTGCCAGTTTCCTGAAGCGTGGCTTCGGCGAAGCGGGCTTTCTGGTGCATGTTACCTCTGACGGCTTCGAGGCCAAAGATCAAATCGAAACGGGTTCTTATGAGCTCATCGTGCTCGATATTCTGCTACCCGGAATGGACGGCTGGTCGATACTGACCTGGGCTCGCAGAGCCGGAATTCAGACTCCTATTCTGCTGTTGACGGCACGGGATTCGGTTGCCGACCGGGTGCGGGGCCTTGAACTCGGAGCCGATGACTACCTGGTAAAGCCATTCGCTTTTTCTGAGCTGCTGGCGCGAGTGCGGACCATCTTGCGCCGGCCTCCCCTGCGGGAGGCAGCCAAGATCAGGGTTGCGGATTTGGAGCTTGATTTGGCCGGCCACAGAGCTACCCGGGGTGGCCAGTCGCTGGATCTGACAGCCCGAGAGTTCACTCTGCTTTCCCTGCTCGGGCGACGAGCCGGTGAAGTGCTGACACGAACCTCGATCGCCGAGTCGGTATGGGGAATGACTTCTGAGGGAGATACGAATGTGGTCGATGTGAACCTGCGACGGCTTCGCACCAAGCTGGATGACCCCTTCCCGCGAAAACTGCTGCGCACGGTCAGGGGGGTGGGCTATGTCCTCGAAGACCCCGATCGACAGTAGGCGGCGCACACGTAGGTGGGGCGGCGCATCGCTTGCATTGCTGCTTACCGTTTGGTACACCACGGCATCCTTGCTTGTGGTTGCGGCGGCGACAGGGCTGCTCTACTTGGCGTTGGCCGACAACCTCAGAAAAATCTCCGAACAGTCACTCCAAGACGAGTTGGACGTGTGCCGTGCGCTGGTCCACGAAGTGAATGGTGATTCGCATGCCCTGTACGAGGAGGTGGAGGTTGATTCGGCTGTCCGTCGATATCAGAAATTCTACATCCGCGTGCTTGATGCGCGCGGTGCAGAAATGTCGACGACACCTGGCATGGATAGGGACCTGAGCGCTTCCGTTGTTGCGCAGGAGGCGGAAAAGCACCATGGCATCTTCAAGATTGATTCGCCTGGAGGAGCGTCGTATCGAATGATCGTGGCCTCCGTGCCGCGCGACGGCGATGGAGAGAATGTTTGGACCCTCCAGGTAGCGGTGGATCTGACCCAAGAGCAAGTCGTGCTTGGCCGGCAACGCGTGTGGGTATGGACGCTGCTGGCAGCGGCTCTTGTCTTTTGTCCGGCCATGGGATTCCTGATCGCCCGCAGGAGCACGCGGCCCCTGCGCGAGGTTGCAGAAACCGCCCGTCAGATCGGCTCCAGCACGTTGAATGAGCGTATCAACGCCGAAGGGTATCCGGTGGAAATTCGGGTTCTGGCAGATTCATTCAATGCCATGCTCGAGCGCCTGGAAGAGTCATTCGCGCGGCTCTCGCGCTTCTCTGCCGACATTGCTCACGAACTGCGGACGCCGGTTAACAACATGCGCGGCGAAGCGGAAGTGGCGTTGGCGCGCGCACGTACCCCTGAAGAGTATATGGAGGTTGTTGGTTCGTGCCTGGAAGAAACGGTGCGGCTTTCCGAGCTGATCGAGTCGCTGCTCTTCCTGGCACGATCAGAGAGCCCGGGAGACAATCTCAAGCGCTCGCACGAGGATCTTAGCCGACTTCTCGCAGACCTTCGCGACTACTACGAAGCTACGGCCGCCGAGATTGGCGTGACGTTATCGGTGTATCCCGAATATGGTGAGATTATGGCGAATGTCGACCGCGCGCTGCTCCTGCGGGCCATCGGCAATCTGATATCCAACGCACTGGCGCATTGCTCAACGGGGGGCGTGGTCTCTTTAAGCGCGCAGCGGCAGGGCGAGCAGATTTGCATTCTGGTTCGCGATACCGGATCGGGAATCTCCGTCAGTGCCCTGCCCCATGTGTTTGACCGCTTCTTCCGCGCCGATCCAGCTCGTTCGCGCAACTCGGGAGGCGTTGGATTGGGCCTGGCTATCGTTCAGCAGATCGCGTTCATGCATGGAGGACAGGTGAAGATCGATAGCGCGCCCGGAGCCGGCACAAAGGTATCGATCTTTCTGCCGGCCTCTTAACAGTTCCCTCATCGCATGACGCAATCCAACCGCGGCACTCCGTTCGCAGCGCGCTGTTGTCAGAATGACAGCCGCGCCGCGAACTGGAGCTGGCGCTGATTGTAGTCGCCTGTCGAAGAGATCACGCCGAAGTTCGACTGGCCCTGGAAGGTCCCGGGCAAAGCAAGGTTGGGACGGTTGAAGAGGTTGAAGGCCTGCGCCTCTACGGTGAGCGTAGCCCTCTCAGGCAGTGTAAAGCGACGCAGCAGTGACATATCGAACGAGGCATAATCCGGTCCGAGAAGCGAGTTACGCCCTGCATCGCCATACATATTCATCGGCGCGGGTTCAAACGCGCAGGGATTGAACCACTGACCGGCAGTGTGGGTTGATCCCGCGGGCGCCACGCATGACGGGTTTGCTGCAATGGAACCGCTCTGATAGGGATTGCCAACTAGATTGGGGCGGTCCGAGCCAGCCTGCTGCCCAGTATTTCCGGTGTTGCTGTTGTCAACGCCCAGAGGAAGAGTCGGTGTGAATGGCTGCCCGCTCTCCGCCGTAGCGATGCCTTGAAATTCGGTGTTGCGGGTCCAGCGATTACTGTGCGGCAAGGCAAGAACGTAGGCCGCAACAAAGCGTTGTCTCATATCGAAGCTCGACGGGGCGCGCTCCGCTGACAGATTGTGGCTGTTCTGCGGGAAATTTGGATCTGCAGTATCCCCGAGGAATGCCGATTGATCGTCGATGGAGTGAGAGTAGGTGTAAGCGCCCCACACCGAGATCGACGGAGTGATGTGACCCGTGTAGCGCACTTCCATCGCATTGAAGTCGGACGAGCCTTCACTCGCAACATAGAAGATACTGCTGTATTGCGGATAAGGACGGCGCATCTGCAAATTATCCTGGCTCCCCGTAGAGGAAAGCGTGGGTTGATTCAAATCGCTCTCCCGAATCAGGCGCGAGCCGCTGGAGCCAACATAGCTGAGAGTCAGTGTGCCTCGCTTGCCAAGAGTGCCTTCCGTGGTGAAATTCCATTGTTGGATGTAAGGAGTGATGGTATTGGGGTTGAGGACGCTGAGCGATGCGGGCGGCGTATACCCTGCATTGGTCGGGAAAGGATTCTGCAACGTCAACAGGCCTGCGGCCGAGGGAAAGAATACGCTGAGCGTGAACTGCGGGGGGTTGAAGTAGGCTACCGAGCCGGTGATGAACATCCCGGCGTCGTAGAAGACGCCGTAGCCCGCGCGAACGACAAAATTCGGAGCAGCATGCCACGCAATACCGGCTCGGGGAGCAAAATTCTTGTAGTCGGGATGGATGCCGGAATCGGTCACTCCATCGGTGCCAACCGGGACAAGCTGGCCGGTCTGGAGGTTGAGTTCCGTCATGTTGTTGGTCGGGTCGGTGGCGGGACTGTTGAACTCATAGCGGCCACCGAGGGTGAAGACCAGATTCTGGCGAAGCCGCCAGTCGTCCTGGAAGTAAGCATCTGAGCTCATGGAGCGGAGACGAATGGGGTTGTTCGCATATGCCTGGAGACCGAACGTGGGGTAACCGAGCAACAGGTCGCCCAGCGAAGAGCCTGAAATGGCTCCAGAGAAAGTAAGAGATCCCCGCACCAGTTCATCGAGACGCCCGTTCAATTGCAGTTTGCGAAGATCCACGCCGGTCTTGAACGTGTTCTTCCCGCGGATGAACGTGAAGCTATCTGCAATTTGATAGGTGTTGGTATGCCTGAGATTGGGGAATGCACCATCGTCTCCGACCTGAGAATACCCAGTGACCGAAATCGTTGGGTAACCATAATCCCGCGGGGGAAGATTCAACCAGTTCACGCCCCACAGGGTGCCCACGTCGGTTTGGCTATTTTGCACGACAAAGTCGCGTGAGAAGCGATTGAACGCGACCAAAAATGAATTGATTGCATTGGCGCCGAAAGTGTGCTGCTCGCGAATCATCGCGTTATGGGTGTGATCGTAATCGTGGTCTCCGAAACCGGGCACGGCGCCGTCGGTAGAGACGCCCTCGGGGTAGGGCTGAAAGATGTTGACGTCACCCATGGAATACCGGAGCGTGAGACTGTCGTTGGGAGTAAGCTGGTGATCCCCTCTAAACGTATTCTGAACATGATTCTCGGGCTGGGACGGCTGGCCGAGGTAGTTATCCGTCGAGCCGGTGAGGTTCGGCTCCGGATACAGTTTCAGGATGTCGGTCGCAATGGACGAGATGCTTCCGGGGGGGATAGTGTCGTTCTGAAAGGGCATTCCCGTCAAGGGATTGACCGCGACAATGCCCGTGCCGGTCAAATTTCCAGCGCGTTCGGCGTCGGTGGGCACCACGGCTTCCTGGCTCTGCGCCTCTCGTTGCCGGTAGAAATCGGTATTGGCAAAGAAAAAGGTCTTGTCGCGCCGAATGGGGCCGCCGACGGCCACGCCAAACTGATTCCGTATAAAGGGCGGCTTGATAAAGCCGACCTGATCGAAGTAATTGCGCGCGTCCAGCACCTTGTTGCGCAGATACTCGTATCCGGTACCATGGAATTCGTTGGTTCCCCGGCGCGTGATTACGTTGACCTGGCCTGCGGCGCTACGACCGTATTCAGCGTCGTAGCTGCTGGTCACCATCTTGAATTCCTGCACGCTGTCTACGGAAGGCTCGACAACATAACCATTGATATAGGGGTCGTTGTTATCGGCTCCATCGAGCAGAAAATTGTTGTATTCCTCTCGCCCGCCGTTCACTTCCAGCGAGTTACCTCCATTGGAAGACAGTTGGGACCCTGCCACGGGCGGAAACGCGCCGGGAGCAAGCAGTGCAAGCTGCAAGAAACTACGCGCGTTCAATGGGAGGGTCTGGGTAAATTGCTGATCGATTACCGCCCCGAGGTCGGCAGTCTCCGTTTGCAGTACCGGGGTCGGCGCGGTCACTTCGATGCGCGTCTCCGGCCCTCCGACAACGAGATCAATGTCGAGGTTCATTGCCGTGTCCACGTCGAGCGACACATTGGGCCGCGTCAACTTCGCGAATCCCGGAGCACTGACGGAAATCGAGTAAGAAGTCGGAGCCAGGCCAATGAAGGAATACCGTCCTGCTCCATCCGCGTACAGCTTCCGAACCAGGCCGTCCAGTTTGTTGGTCAGCGTGACCTGCGCACCAGGAATCACTTTTCCCGCGGCATCGGACACATGACCGGAAATGGAACTGGAGGTGACTTGTGCCGGAAGTTTGCCGGCAAAAGCCAGAAGCAGAAGCAATGAAAGAATGATGGCGACGTATTTCGATTTTGAGCTCATTTAAAACCTCATCAGAATGTCGTTATCTACAATGAGAGCCTGGAGCGAACCAGGCCCTCTTAAAATTCCTTGTTCGAAGCCCGCCTACCGCGTACTGGTTGAAATGACCGCAGGGATTTGCAACGGTGCGGGCTTCACCGTCCACGTCGCTCCCACATCCTCGAGCGAGCGCGTCTTGGGAAAGAGGGTAGCGGTTCCAACTGTCATGTAAGTCATTCTCACTCTGAGCTTCGAATCCGGAGTGGGATCTACCAGTGCCTGTGCCATCAGGCGCAAAAACTGGGCTGCGTTGATCGTAGTTCCGTCGACGGTGACGAGGGTCGGCACGACGTTCTTAGGCATGGGGTAACCTGAGTCGTCATGTAATCCGGCGGCAATCTCTGCGCAAGCTTTCGCCACGCCGCCGACCGTGGTATCGCCGAGATTCGGGCCGTGTCCAAGAGCCATCTTCATGGGTCCATAGACATGGACGACCTTGACCGACCGGGGAAGATTTCCTGTGCGGCTCAATTCCGCCAAGGCATCGGTCATCACCTGAAATGCTTCCGCCAGGCTCAGGTAATGTTCTCCCACTTTGAAGTAAGAAGGCGGATATGTGTCGGTACCCCACCGTTCAATCTCATTCTTCAACGCCGCGCGCAGTTCATCGACCGGGATGGAGAATCCGGTGCTCTCTCCTGCCATGCGCTTAAGATCGCCATTCGACACAAAACGGCCGCCTGGATTTGCATTGAAAATGTTCGTAATCACCCAATTCAATGAAGTTTCTTCTTTGGCGTGCGCGCTGTTAACTTCATCCGGGCTCAACAGGTCCTCCGCAGGCACCTTGGGACTGTCAGGATGCGCATAGGCATAGGCGAGTGCAGCATTGGGCGGTGTTTTGGCGAAGTCCGGCTTCAGGTAGTCGTTCTCGCTGGCAAGTTCCATGTGAACGATGCGCAGCCTCGATCTGTCCATCTTGGCGAGGAAAGCGAGGAAGTCGTTCGGCGTGTTATAGCCGTGGAAGACCCGGCCCCCGTCCGCCCCTGATTCCGAAGCCCGTAAAATACCGTCCTCCCAGAAGAGCTCCGGCGAAGACTGGAGCACAGGGCTCATCAATCTACCGAGTTCAGTCGCCCCGCCACCGAAGCCGGGGATATGGGCGGGATTGGAAGCCGGAATACCAGCGAGTATGGCATCCGTGTTGTAGCGGCGGAGCAGAGGCACGATTTCCCAGTCGCCGATCTCCGGCGTGACGGTCGGGATGGCGCCCGCGCCCGGCATGTTGGGATGTGTCGCTCCTTCAGGATGGTCGATACCTACGCTGACGCCCGTAATGTACTCGGCTTTCCCGAAGACCTCTTGCATCGCCTTCAGGCCGCCGACAGTGCCCGGCTCAGGAGCGCCCGTGAGCGGATTTCTGCCTTCGGTCAGGAATTTCTCGTCTTCGCTTGCCCGCTCAGACCAGCGCTCCTTGAAATCCAGGTCGTTGATGGTGCGCGGCACAGTAGGACGATTGGTGTAGGTAGGCTCGTCCGTTCCGTCGTAACCTACTTCAATGATGCCCCTTTTCTTGTAGCCGAGAACAAAGTCCTTGATATGGGTTTGGGCATTTCTTTTCGCCAGGGCCTCGCTTGATGCGCCGGAAAACAGAATGGTGGCGGAAACGTGGGCCTCGGGATGTTCGTTGCGGAACTTCTCGATCATCGGCAACAGCCGGCGCAGTCGGTCTTCGCTGATGTCCAGGTTCACCTGATCGGTGATGCGGGCGTAGAGGTAGATGTAGACCAGCTGGGGCGGAGGAGCCGGACGCTCCGGAAATGCAGGCGGCGGCGGATGGAACGGAGGGAATTGCGGCGATTGAGTAATGGGGGTCTGTGGTCCGGTTGGCGAGGCAGTGTTCTGTGCTGCCAGAAGCGGTGCGATAAACAGGAAAAGAGCGAGACTGCAATAAACGCGTTTCATTAGTTTCTCCGGATAGGCCAGGTTGCCCTGCCTCACAATTTGCCTAGTGTAATTTTCAAAGCTTACCAGCTTAACGCTTCGATCTTCAACGTTTACAGGACGGGACGGCAACTCCAAAGTACCCCAATCGCCAACAAGCCTTCGGGATGTCCCGAAGGCTTGTTGAATGAGCCAGTTACCGAGCATTTAGCGCGGGCTGGGAATGGCGATGGTAGCTTGATTCGACTGGCAGATCGCACCGGAGTTGTTGACGGGTTGCAGAACGTAGTAGTAGGTCTTCCCGTTACTCAGACCAGTTCGATCTGAATACGAGTCGGTGGCGGTGCTACCGACCATGGTGTAAGGCCCGCCGCTTGTCGTCGAGCGCAACACGTCGTAGCCGGTTACGTTGGGAATTCCAGTCCAGGTCAAGTCAATTCTGGCAGCAGCGGCTCCGCTTGCGGTTCCTTTGCCTCCCAGGTTGTTGACGCAGGTGACAAATACGGTTTTCTGCAACATGATCAGCGACCAGGCGGTTTCATAGTAGTTCTGGTAGCTGTAGTAGTTGTCGTTGAACCAGAAGCCGGGAGTCGCATTGGCGTAGTTTGCCCCATAGGCGTTGGGGGCGTTGTTTGGCCCGTACTGTCTCTCGATAATGGTCTGGGCGACACCGTCGCAGGCATCGGTACCGCCGTATGCAGACGATAGTGCCGAATACCAGTCGATGGTGTTGGCAGGTTGGCCCGGAGCCGGATTGCTGTTCGGAAATACACCCGGTGTCTGGGTCCGAAGGTATTGGATGGGAGTGAGCACGCCGCCCGGATTGTGAAGCAGCATGGACTTAGTGAACGAGAACATGCCGTAGGTGTAATTCCGCGGCGTGTAATAGGCGCTGGTGTAAGCTCCGGAAGTCGTGCTGTTGCAGAAGTTGTCCGCATAGAACGTTTCCGCATTGTTGAAACGCTGGTCCGGGGCGTTCGATCCATCGCCAAACGCGGTATTAGTGCCTCTGCCAACCCCGTCCATCGCCATCTGCACCATTCCGGAAGGCGTGGTCGCAAAGGGACCCCAAGCATCGGAGTAGTAGAGCGACCCGTTGTAACCGTACGCTCCGTACGCGTCGTTGTAGTTGTTCTGAGCTGGGTTGCTTACCACAGGCTTCGCGGCCTGCAGGTCCTGGCTGGACGTAATCCACATATTGTTGGCATCGGTAACGATCTTGGGAATGGCGAGGCCGAAACCGCTCTTCGCCCCGATCAAGCCGATGCTGGCCCATTGGGAGACGGAGTTGTCGCCGCCCTCCTGGCAGTTGTACCACCAGCCGCCACCCTGATACGGCTCGTCGCCTCGGGTGTAGCCGTTTTCGACATCATAAGGGTCGCCCGGATACTGGCAGTAGGCAGCAGCGTCGGCGATATCTTGAACGATATTCTTGTAGGTCTCACCGCTGACCGCACCGCTGGAGGCCACGCCTGCCGGGTTGCCGCTGGCAACGATGGCATCGGCGTACTGGCCGTCCTCATAGCCCCAGGTATAGCCCTGCTGCGTCGCGTAAACGGCCAACCCATTGCCATTTCCGTCAAAGGTGTACGTGCCGCCGTTGATGCCGCCAGGATTGTAGAAGACCTTGGTGGCCGCGCCGTCGCAGGCGCCGGTTGTGAGCGGAGCTGTTCCGTCGCTGCAGCCGTAGTTATATGTCGCGGTGTTGTAGGTGTAGGTCTTGGAGACAGGCGTCTGGGTGCTCAAATAGCCCCACATCGCAGCCAGACCTTCTTGAACGTCGGTGGTGTAAGGATCGGTAGCTGGGCCGGTAGCCAGATGTCCGCTGACCTCCATGGCCTGGACATTGGCGGCAGTCACAGAGCCGTAGCCGAGGCCGCAGGCATAGTTGTATCCCGAGGCGCAACTGGTCCAGTTGCCTTGACCGGCCGCCGGGTGATACATGCTCTGATGCAGGAACCAGAGGCCCCAATCGATGGAAACGTTGGCGCGCCACTGCAGGGCCGTGAGGTTATTGGGTTGCCAGACGACCAGGTAGTTCCCGGTGTACTGCGCATGGGTTGTGGTGTCCGTCACGGTGACAACCGCCGTCCAGGTTTGGTTGACGGAAGTCCCTGCGTAGATGTGAGTTGAAGAAATGTCGTTTGGATTCGTGAGGGCGAGGGCGCTGCCTACGGGCGACCCATCCCCATAATTCCATACGTAGGTGAACGAATCAGCCGAACCGGCCTTGTTGAAAATAGCCCCCAGGACAATGGTTGCTCCCGCGTAAGCGGTGTGCGGAGACGCGGGATTGGTCGGATCCCAGGGCACTGTGTTCACCGACTGTGCGCTCGCAATCGGCGCGATAACCAGCCCGGCGATCAAAACTGCCAGACCTGAAAGGAGCTTGCCGGGAACCTTGAACTGGAAACGGCGGCGCAAACGCGCCGCCCCAGCTGCCAGGCCCGTCAACATAAGCAGCCAAGCGCTCGGCTCAGGAGTCGAAGGCGGCGGTGGTTGATTGCCGTTCGGGACCTGCTCGGCGCTCAGGCTGAAATAGACGTTTCCGACATATCCCGTGCCATCCTCGTTGGGATTCGTCTGATCCAAGTAGAATCCGCTGGTCGGCGCCGTTTGAGAGACCTTGAGAGTAATGATCTCTTCGTCGCCAGACGCCACATTGAACGAGTAGCCCAAAGCCGTGGTCGCGTCGCCATTGCAAGCCCCGGCACCTGGGTCGCAGCCACCGAGGAAATTATCTGCCCCTTCCGGCAAATAGTTGGTGTCGGTCAGAGAGCCAGCTGCGGCATCGTTGAAAATGTTGGACAGAAAGTTGTCGCCGATTTCCCAGGTTTCGTTGGGGTCACCCAAAGCTGCGCCGGGCGTCGAGCCGAATTCATTGAAGAAGGGCACGCCGACTTCCTCGTCCCACCAGGTGTTGAAGTATCCCGCGCCGGTGTTGAGATCGGTGAACGTGATTGTTCCTAATCCGGTTGACATGTTGTAGCCGCCGAGGCTGACGCCGGGGGCCGAGAGTTCAGTTGACGATCCATTGACGTTGAACCAAATATCCTGGAGCGATGGGGTATCTTGAGCAAGCGCTCTTGATGCTCCCATACCCGCAAGCAGGATCACCGCACACATAAGAAACAAGTTCCGTTTCACCGTTTCACCTCCCCTAAAGGTGGTTAATTACGTCACCGCACCGGCTGGATCAAGCCCAGCCCACCAGATGTACCAGCTCAATTGGGCATCCCAGCCGAGAGGGTACAAGATTCGAGATTTTGAAGCCCGGAAGAACAAACCAACTTGAACCAAACCACGCCGGCCTGAGCAAAATCTCAACAGGTGCGGCCATTCCAACAAATTGGTTATTGCGGCAAGACCGGTAGAAATCCACGGGGAACAGGAAGCGGTCAGGGCACTAACACAAAAAGGTTACGTTGCTCACAGTGTGCAATCGGCTGGCCATTTCTAATTGGTAGCAAATGCAGCTGAATCAATCACCTATCGATTTTAACCTCGCGCCAAAGTGCAAACTCCTGCACACACGAGGTGGCAATAATGTTCCATTCAAGACGTCTTTCCGGAAGCTCCATAGTCGGTTTTATAGGAAGCTCATGGGCCAGAGGCGCCAAGCTCCATTTGCCTCATTGATCCTGAGTAATAAGCTCCCTGGAGATGTTGACTTTAGGTAACCACCATCCGTGAGGGAAGTTCTTCTGCACGGCTCCGACTCGCGGGAAACTGAAAGGTCGACGAAAGCCTCCGATTTTGCCGGTGACAGGGATGGATGGACAGGGCATAATAGGCGAATCCCGCCGGTCAACCGGGAAAAATGCTGGAGATCCGGCGACGGTCTTCCCTAACAGGTCAGTGGGATTCGACATTTGACAATCCGCTGCTTGAAAAGTCGATCGCGGAGGCGCCGCCTCTTGACCGTCTTTGACTGTTGAGCACCTGGTGAAGGATAACTGTGCCGACGCGAACCATGAGCAAAGGGAAGACATCTCAAAAGCTGCGCGCGCTTCCAATGATCCTGGCGGCGGTCCTCAGCGCCTTCTGCCTGCTACCTCGCTCCCTGGCGGATCGGAATTTGCAGTTATCGATCGGGCTTGCGGCCGCAGCTTTGTTGGCATTTGCCTGGCTACTGCGGCGGCGCCTGATTGCATCCGGCCGCGAACCGAGAATCGAGTTCGTCCCCAGGCGGGTGCATTACGTACAGTTGACGATGCATTCCTGCCTTTACGCCTATTGGGGCTGGTATTGGCGCGAGGTCTACGGATATGTGCCCTTGATTCTGGCCCAGATCGTCTTCGCCTATGCGTTGGATATGCTTGTGTGCTGGT
>Ga0302319_10021045_pt1 | contig 11761 bp, 12 predicted proteins | sample Bog_T0_2_FD_203319 | JGI IMG/M metagenome (GOLD analysis project Ga0302319, IMG submission 203319) | Peat permafrost microbial communities from Stordalen Mire near Abisko, Sweden - Bog_T0_2 | ecosystem: Environmental > Terrestrial > Soil > Wetlands > Peat | place: Sweden: Abisko, Stordalen Mire...
CAATGGAAAGATAGGCGCTTTCACCGCAAAGGCCGCCAGCAGCCCAAAGAAGATGAACATTTGATCGCGCCCGCTGAACGGCGTTTGCCCATTCGCGATCATTTTGACGATATCCACGTAATCAAACGAATTCGTCAAAGTGTGCAGATAAAGAATGGAACCGAGCATGAGCACGGAACCAGCCATGGTGTAAACAAAAAACTTGACTGATACTTTGAACGCATTCGAGCCGCCCCAGGCCCCCACCATCAGGTACATCGGAACCAGCGCGACTTCCCAAAACACGTAAAACACCACCATGTCGAGAGCTGAAAAAACACCAATCAGCCCAAACTCAAACAGCATCAGCATGGCAAAGAAACTCTTGCGGCGCTGCCGCACCATTCTTTCGGTGGCCCAAACCGCCACTGGTACCAGCAGGGTCGTCAGCAGAATGAGCCAGAGGCTGATGCCATCCACACCCATATGCAGGCGGATCAGACTAGACATCCAAGGTTCGTCAATTTGTGAAGTGAAGCTTCCCGGTTGGGCAAGCGCCGGGCGGATCAGTCGGAGCGCCGCCAGAAAAGCGCCGAGCGAAGAAACCATGGCATAAAAGAACGGCAGCCGCGAAGTCCGCGGGCAAGCCGTCACGATAAAGAACCCAATGAGAGGAATGCAGAGGGTCAACGCCAGATAGTTGATCGAAAGCACTGAAGAGAGGAAGGAGTCCATGCTAGCGCGCCGCCCCCAGTCCAAGAATAAAGATCAGTAACAACGATCCGGCCAGAATCCAAGTGGCCGAATTGCGAATACTGCCTGATTGCCAGCGCCGCGCGACAGAACCAAAAGCCTCTATCACTTTCCCCAATCCATTGACTAATCCGGTATCAATCAATCCTTGATCCACTCCGCGCCAAAGCACAGTTCTCGAAACTAAAATCAACGGCCGCACAATGACAGCCGAATAAAGTTCGTCAATGTAATATTTGTTCGCCAGCAGCGTGTAAATGGGTCCAGACGCCGATTTAACGCCATCGCTCAACCCCGGCGCCAGGACATACATGACATAGGCAAGTACGATGCCGCCTACACCGAAGCCCACCGAGATCAGCATCGGCGTCAAGTCGACACCGTGTTCGGTAAGCGGGAACATGGGCGCCAACCACTGCGGAACACTCAAAAAACCACCGCCAATCGAAAGCGCGGCCAGCACCATGAGAGGGAAAGTCATCACTAAGGGCGATTCGTGCGGGTGATGATGGCCACGATACTTGCCAAGAAACGTGAGGAAGTAAGCGCGGAACACGTAAAACGCAGTCAGTCCTGCCGTGCCCGCTCCCACCCAGAACATCCAGGGCCACTGACTCTCGTACGCCGCCGCTAAAATGGCATCCTTGCTATAAAAGCCCGACAGAAAAGGAACACCCGAAATGGTCAAGCTCGCAATGCCAAGCGTTACAAACGTGATCGGCATCGCCTTGCGCAAGCCGCCCATATGGCGCAGATCCTGTTCGCCGCTCAAGCCGTGAATCACGCTACCTGCGCCTAGAAACAACAGCGCTTTAAAGAACGCGTGCGTCATCAAGTGAAAAATACCCGCCGAATATGCGCCCAAACCCAAAGCTAGAAACATGTAGCCAAGTTGCGAGACGGTTGAATAAGCAAAAACTTTCTTGATATCGTTCTGCGCCAAGCCTATCGTGGCCGCAAATACAGCCGTCGCCAAGCCGACGATCGCCACAATGTGCATGGCGCTCGGAGCGTGGTCATAAAGGAAAGAAACGCGCGCTACCATATAGACGCCCGCCGTCACCATCGTGGCGGCATGTATCAGCGCGGATACGGGAGTCGGACCCGCCATCGCGTCCGGCAGCCAAACATAGAGCGGAAGTTGAGCCGACTTTCCGCAGGCGCCCACAAACAGCAATAGCGTAATCACAGTCAACGTGCCGCCAATAGACGTTTCTATTGGCATCGTCTTCACCGCGGCGGCGATCGAAACGAAATCCAGCGTCTTAAACTGGATCAGCAGCAGAAAGATACCCAGCATGAACCCGAAGTCGCCAATCCGGTTCACTATGAAAGCTTTGTTGGCGGCATCGCCCGCAAACTTCTCTTTGAAATAGAAGCCCACCAGCAAGTAACTGCACAACCCAACGCCTTCCCAACCCACAAAGACCAGCAACAAGTTCGAGGCCATCACCAACACCAACATGAAAAACATGAACAGATTGAGGAAGGCGAAAAATCTGCCATATCCTTCTTCGTGATCCATGTAGCCGATGGAATATAGATGAATGAGCAAACCGACTCCGGTGACGACCAGCAACATCACTGCCGTCAGCCGGTCCACCGTCAAATCGAAACCGACTTTCAGAAAGCCACTCTGAATCCAAGTAAAATCGTGCTCGGTGACGGGCGTATCAACCGGATATATTTGCGCCAGAAGAAAGAGGACCAAGCCGAACGAAACGGCCACAGAGCCTACGCAAACGATATTCACTAACTGCTTGGGCAATCGTTTGCCCAACAATCCGCTCAACAGAAATCCAATCAGCGGGCAAAGAGGTATCAGCCAAAGGTTCATGATGGGTTGGTTATAGCTTCATCGAATCGATGTCGTCGATTTGCAGCGTGCCTCGGTTCTTGAAAATAGTCAAAATGATTGCCAGTCCGACAGCCGCCTCCGCCGCCGCAACCACCATCACGAAAAAAGAATAGATATGACCGTCGATGTTCCGGTTCTGATACGAGAACGTCACGAAAGTTAAATTCACGGCGTTCAGCATAAGCTCAATCGACATAAAGACTGTGATCACGCTTTTGCGGTAAATAAACCCAGCTACGCCCATGCCAAACAAAATAGCGCTCAGTGTCAGATACCAGGAAACAGGAATGTGATCCATTAGTCGACCTCCTTTTGTGCCAGCACTACGGCGCCTAAGATCGCAATCAGAATCAAGACGGAGACGACTTCAAAAGGCAGCAGAAATTGGCTGAAAAGCTTCATGCCAATCGCTTCGGCTGTTCCCCCCACCCAAGATCCGAACTTTACGTCCAGAATTCTCGATGGGAATTGTGTCTCTCTGATCAAGAAGGCCAGGAGCACCACCAGGACTGCCAAGAGAGGAAAGCCGGCAATTTGTGCAAACAAGGATTTATCACTGCGCTTTTCAGTCCCTGCATTGAGGAGCATAATCACGAAGATGAACAGCACCATCACTGCTCCGCCGTAGACGATCATCTGCGCCATCGCGATAAACTCAGCGCCCAGCAACAGGTACAGCAGCGCCAAAGACGACATCACGCCAATCAACGAGAGCGCGCTGGAAATGGGATGCTTCTGCAACACCAGGTTCAACCCGCAGCCGATGGCAGCCACCGCCGCGATAATGAATAAAATCGAGTCCATATTACTTTTGATTCGGGAACAAGGCCACCATGAGAGCCGTTAGTAATAAGTTGACCAGCGCGCACGGGAACAAAAACGTCCAAGCAAAGTGCATCAGTTGGTCATAACGAAAACGCGGCAAGGTTCCGCGAATCCAAATATAGGTAAAGAGGATGAATCCCGCCTTCGCCCCAAACCAAAAAATCGGCACCAAGTAGGCCTGAAGAAACGGAATCGCGAATAGCAGCGCCAACCCTACCGCGGCGAATCCAAAAATCGGAAACGTAATGTGATCACCCTTGCGGCCAATCTTAGTAGATTGCACGAACAACCAAAGCGCCACCAACAAGAACATTACTGTCGGTACCCAGTTTGAGTACGGCGCAGGAAACAACGGATGCCAGCCGCCAAGAAATAAAATCGTCGCAACGCAGGAAATTGTCACCATGTTGGCGTATTCCGCCATAAAGAAGCAGGCGAACTTCATACTGCTGTATTCGGTGTGAAATCCAGCAACTAGCTCGTTTTCTGCTTCCGGTAAATCGAACGGAATGCGATTCGTTTCCGCAAACCCCGCGATCATAAAGATGAGGAAGCCGAAAATCTGCGGGAACGGTAGCTGAAAAATACTCCAGCGCGGAATCGCGTCCCAATAGTAACCCGCCTGAGAGTCCGCAATAGCTCTAAAACTCAAATGGTTTGCCAGCAACAGCGGCGAAACAATAACGAGCGTGAATGGCAACTCATAACTGATCATTTGCGCGCTACTGCGCAAGCCGCCCATCAAAGAATACTTGTTGTTGGATGACCAGCCGGCTAGGGCAATGCCGTAGACGCTAACCGCCGCGACTGCCAAAACGAATAAAATTCCAACGTTTAAGTCACCAACCTGCATGAAGGTATTTCCGCCGGGCACGGCCACTTGCGGCCCAAACGGAATAATAGAGATGGAAACTAATGCCAAAGCCACCGCCATAAAGGGAGCCAGCAAATAAAAAAATTTGCTCGCGTGGGGTGGCATCAGATCTTCTTTGGTGAGCAGTTTGAACACGTCCGCCAAAGGCTGCAACAATCCGTGCGGCCCGACACGCAATGGTCCGGTGCGCGATTGAATATGCGCTAACACCTTGCGTTCTACCCACTGCAAGTAGGCGAGTGTGGTCATGAAGACCGCGAACACAATGGCGATCTTGACCAGCGTGATGATCAGAAAGAAGGTCATTATTTCTGTGCCGCTGGCGCCACCGGAGCGCTCTCCTGAGTCTTTTTGTTCGGATCGCGGTACAACGCGCCGGGAGACTCCATAACCGCGTTCAGCATTTGCGAATATTTGCTCATCGTCCCCGAAGTAAATAGTGTGTTACCGGAAGATCGCACCAACTCTGGCTGCGCTCGGAACGTTAGTTCGCCCGTTGCGGGAGTGGTTGTGGCCACACCGCCCGTTTCTACTACCGCCAAGGGCAAATCATACCCTAACACTAGTCGCCGGATCTCCTGGAACACCGTATCCACCGTAGGTGTCACCCACTCGCAGCGCATTTCTCGCGCTAGCAGCGTGATGATCTCGAGATCTGATTTCGCCCCCATCGTCTTTGCAGCCTTGGTCAACCTCTGCAAACCGCCGCAAACGTTGGTGAACGTACCGTTCTTCTCATAAGCCGAGGCCGCTGGAAGTACAACGTTGGCGCGCTTGGCCGTTTCGGTTAAGAATAAATCTTGAACTACGATAAACGCGTTCGCCGAAGCTAACGGCCTCTTGGACAGCGGATTTGAGCCAATCACCCAGAGCGCGTCCAAGTTAGACGCCGAGAGCATCTCATCCAAATTCAAGCCCGGTGATAGACCGCCATCTGCAATATTGTGGTACCCGGGAAGCAGATCGGGCAGCACGCCCATGTCGGATGCGCCGCGTGAATTTGCATAGTCTAGCAGGCAAACGTACTTTACGGGAATGCCAAGCGAATCGCCAAACGCCACCAGCTTCGCCACCGCCGGACCCTTGATCGCGGGACCGAAAAGAATAACCAATTCCGCTTCAGCCGCCAGCGCATCCTTTAATTGATCCAGCGCCTTAAATTCTTCGCCCAACGCGGCGCGCTTCACATTCGCGTAACTATCTTCACGCACCGGACCCGGCGTCACCGCCCAAACTTTAGCCTTGTTTAAGCGGTTATTCGTGCGCAGCAGATACGCCAACAGGGGATGCTCTTGCGACAGATCTGTATCAATCACCAGCGCAGCTTTCGTGGTCGAAAGATCGGCCGTCGTTGCCAAGGTATTCTTGCGGCCACGCAACGCCGCCAGCAAACCTAGCAAGTCGCCAGTACGGTGATGATCTAGATTCGAGGTCTTCAAAACCTGCCGCGCGAACTTCTGCAGCAAATAGTTCTCTTCGTTGGTCGTGTGATTTGAACCAACCACGCCGAACCGTCCACCCTTGGCCACAAATTCGGAAAAACGCTTGGCGACTGTGGCCAAAGCAACGGCCCAGGAAACCGAGCGCAATTCGCCATTCGCCGTCTTCAACAAGGGCGACGTCAAGCGGCTCGGACTCTGATTGAAATCGAAGCCGTAGCGGCCTTTCACACAAAGAAACTCGCCGTTCACGCCAGACTTGTCGCGATTGTTCGCGCGAATAATTTCGCCGTTCCGAATACCGAGCGTGGTTTTGCAGCCATTTGAGCAATGCGCGCAGATGGTGCCCACATGCTCCATCTCCCAGGGCCGCGTCTTATAGCGATACGTACCGGAAGTTAGCGCACCCACCGGACAAATATCGATACAAGCACCGCACTCATCGCACTCCAGGTGGTCGCCTTTGTTGGGAATAATTTCAGAGTGCGACCCGCGGTTACCGATGCCTAATGCATTCACACCCAAGCCTTCACCGCAAATACGCACGCAGCGATAGCAGAGAATGCAACGCGGCGCGTCATAGAAAACCACGGGCGACCACTGCTTTTCATCCTCATGCTGCTTCGTCTCGCGGAAACGGCTCTCGCCCGCGCCATAACGAAACACCATGTCCTGCAGTTCACACTCGCCGCCCTTGTCGCAGACTGGACAATCGAGCGGGTGATTCGTGAGTAAGAACTCGAGCGTGCCCTTGCGCGCTTGCCGAACCGTTGCCGAGTCCGTGTGAACAATCATCCCCTCGGCCACCGGCAGCGTACACGCTACTTGCAGTTTCGGCGTTTTTTCGACTTCTACTAAACACATGCGGCAGGCGGCCTGCAAGGAAAGTCCGTCGTAGTAGCAGAACGCCGGAATAGCAATCCCCGCCTGTTTTGCTGCGTTAATTAGCAACGTCCCGGGCTGCGACTGCACTTCCTGGCCATCGATCGTAAATTTGATTGGGTCAGCCATCTTATTCGTAAATTGGGTTTGCTTACACCACTACTAAGTCCGGCGCTTTCTTTGTCGCTCGGGTCTGCTTTAGTTTGGCTTCGAACTCATCGCGGAATTTGGCCACGAATGCGCCTATTGGCATGGCTGCGGCATCGCCCAGCGGACAAAAGGTCCGTCCCAACATATTCGCAGCCAATTCGCCAATAAGATCGATGTCGCTTGCCACCCCGCCGCCCTCGTGGAAACGGGTCAAGATCTTTTTCAACCAGGTTGTGCCCTCGCGGCAAGGAATGCACCAGCCGCAGCTTTCGTGCGCGTAAAACTTGATCGTACGCAGTGCTACCGAAACGATATCCGTGTCTTCATCCAGAATCACAAGGCCGCCCGAGCCGGCCATCGTTTTCGCTTTCGCCATGGCATCGAAATCCAGCGTAAGTTCGGCGCATTCCTCGGCCTTCAAAACCGGCGAAGACGAACCACCCGGAATCACCGCTTTCAACTTCTTGCCGTTCCGCATGCCGCCGCAAACTTCGTTGATCAGCTTCATCATAGGGAAACCAAGCGGCAGTTCATAAACGCCTGGCTTGTTCACATGACCCGATACGCAAGTCAAACGCGTACCACCAGCCTTCGGAACGCCCAGGTTCGAGTACCATTCGGCGCCCTTGCGGAAAATCACCGGAATGGACGAAAATGTCTCGGAGTTATTCAAAATTGTCGGCGACTGAAACGCACCCACAACGGCCGGAAACGGTGGTTTCAAACGCGGAATACCGCGCTTGCCTTCAAGCGACTCTAACAGTGCGGACTCCTCGCCACATTCATAGGCCCCCGCTCCGGTATGCGTGTAAAGATCAAAATCCCAACCGCTGCCCAATATGTTTTTGCCGAGAAAACCCTTCTTATAGGCCTCGTCCAGCGCCTTATCGACGATATCGATTAGATACCTGTATTCGCCGCGTATATAGATGTAGCCTTTATTCGACTTGATGGTAAACCCGCCAATGATCATGCCCTCAATCAACTGGTGGGGATCTTTCTCCATCAACAGCCGGTCTTTACAAGTACCCGGTTCGCTTTCATCCGAGTTACAAATGACGTAAGTTGGCTTGCCCGTTGTTCTCGGAACGAAACTCCATTTCATTCCGGTGGGGAAACCCGCACCACCGCGCCCGCGCAAGTTCGAAGCTTTCACCGTATCAATGATGGCTTCAGGCGTCATCGTGATCGCCTTCTTCAGCCCTTCGTAACCTTCCGTCGCCAGATACGTGTCCATCGAGGCCGAATTCGGCAAGTTGAAACGCTGCGAAATGACTTTCACTTCCAGCGGACTCGGTTCGTTGTACTTGATCGCCATGGTTAGTCTAGGACACCCTCTTGCCGTAACTGCCGTCGCGCAACGACGCCATCAGCTTGTCGAAATCCCCATTCGTAACGAAATGATGGAAATCGTAGTTAATCTGGATGGCCGGCGCCCACGAACAAGCGCCCATACATTCCACTTCCTCAAGCGAAATCAGCCCGTCGCCGGAAACTTCTTTATTCTTCAGTTTTAAGGTTTCACAAGCATGCTGCCACAAATCTTCAGCCCCTACCGCCTGACAGGCAATATTGGTACACACCTGCACATGAAACTTTCCAAGCGGTTTGCGATGCAGCATTGAATAATAGCCGATCACCTCATCCACTTGCAGCGGAGTTACGCCACAACGGCGCGCCACTTCCTCCACCACTTCCTGGTTCACGCAGCCAACTTCATCCTGTGCGTAGAGAAGCATCGGAACAACGGCCGAACGCTGCCGGCCTGCCGGATAAATAGTCAGTAGCTTTGCGAATCGCGCTTCCAGCGCCGTTGAAAAAGTCATACGATTAGCGATCGACATCTCCCAGCACGAAATCCATGCTACCCATGATGGCAATGGAATCGGCAATCGGCACACCTTCTAAAAGCGCGCCCAACGCTTGCAGATTCCCGAAACTGGGAGTCCGCATAAACACGCGATGTGGTTTCGCAGTGCCATCGCTCACCACGTAGAAACCGAGTTCACCCCGCGGCGATTCGGTTATTTGATAGACCGACCCTTCCGGGACTCGGAAGCCTTCGGTGACAATTTTAAAATGATAGATGAGCGACTCCATCTGAGTCTTCATCTTTTCTCTCTCCGGCAACAATACGTGCGGCGCATCGGCCTGCCAGGGGCCCGCCGGCATACCATCCAACGCTTGCTTCACAATCCGCAAGCTCTGACGCATTTCTTCCATGCGTACTTCGTAGCGCGCATACACATCGTTTTCGCTGCGAGTGGGAACTTCGAAATCGAATTTTTCGTAACTACTGTATGGCTCATCTTTGCGTACGTCCGTTTTTATCCCGGCCGCACGAATCATGGGCCCGGTCACACCTAGATCCATCATCACCTCGACCGGCAAACCACCAACGCCCTTTGTCCGGTCTACAAAAATCGGATTCGATGATAAAAGGTTGTGATACTCCGCAATGCCCTTTTCCAACCGTCCAATCACATTGCCCACAACTTTTTGCCAACCACGCGGCGGCTCCAAGGCAAGTCCGCCGATACGGATATAACTCGTCATCATCCGCTGGCCCGAAAACATTTCGAAGATCTTCAAAATCTCTTCGCGTTCCCGGAAGCAATAGAAGTAGACCGACATGGCGCCTAAATCGAGAGCGTGCGTACCCAGCCATGTCAAATGGCTGCTCACCCGCGACAACTCACATAGCATCACCCGCATCCATTGCGCCATGGGCGGAATTTCCAGTTGCAACAAACGCTCTACGGCGAGCGAGTAACCAAGATTATTCCCCAAGTTCGACAAATAATCGACCCGGTCTGTAAGCGGGATGCCTTGCTGATACTTCTTGACTTCGAATTCCTTCTCAATACCCGTATGCAGATAGCCTATTTCGGGCCTCGCCGTTAAAATAGTTTCCCCATCCAGCTCGAGAACCACTCGCAAGACACCGTGCGTAGAGGGGTGCTGCGGCCCCATGTTCAGCGTCATCTTGCGCGCTGTGCTGGATGGCTCGTAAGGTATTTCTAAACCCGATGGATCAGCTACTTGCAGCTCATGCTGCGGATCCAGTGATTCGACGTGCGTCGTGCCTTCTTTCATCGCTGGCTATTCATCCTGATAAGAATACTTATGTCCGTGAACCGGATAATCTTTGCGTAACGGATAGCCTTCCCAATCTGCCGGCATCATGATCCGCTCTAAGTTTGGGTGATTGAAAAACTGCACCCCGAACAAATCGAACACTTCCCGTTCGTACCAATTGGCGCTGCGCCAAATACGCGAAACCGACTCAATGGAATCCGATTCTTTGGCCCGCACAATCACTCGCAACCGCGTGTTTTTAGCAATCGAATGCAAAAAGTAAACAATCTCAAATCGCGGCTCGCGGGGCCACCAGTCCACCGCCGTCACAGCCGATAGCCGTGCAAACCCGGCCACATCGCGTAAGTGCTTCGCAACAGCAACAATGGACGAACCCGCCACATACAAAACCGGGCCATCCAACTCCGTCTTCAAATCCACTACCGCACCGGGAATTCCCTTTTCCAATTCCACTGCGATTGGATTCTGGGCCGCAACCTCAGGCAGCACGTTTAGTCTCCCTTCGCATCGGCCGGTTCTGCGCATCGGAAGCCCAATTCAACACGCCCTTCTTCCAGATGTAGAAATAACCACAGAGCACCAAAACGATGAACAACAACATTTCAAAAAATCCAAAGAGCCCCAGCTTGCGGTAAACCACCGCCCAGGGATACAGAAAAATCGCTTCTATATCAAATAGGATGAACACCATGGCCACGAGATAGAATTTGACAGAAAATCTTTCTCGGGCGTTACCAACCGGTTTCATGCCCGATTCATACGGACTTGATTTTACTGAATCGCGCACGCGCTGGCCGAGGATAGCGGAGAACCCAATCATCGCCCCAGCAACGCCTAAAGCGATCACAATCTGCACTAATACGGGAAACCAAGTCTCAGGATAATGTTCTGGCATTGTTCTCAAGTGGCACCGGCCACAAAGTGTAATTATTAGAGTAGCAATGAATCCAGCGCAAAGGAGAACAATCGCCGCCAATGCCCGCGGAATCCATTCGTGTCCATATTAACGGTGAACCGCACAGCGTGCCGTCGCAACAAACGGTAACCGCTCTGTTGAGCACTCTCCACATTCCCGCCGAACGAGTCGCTATTGAACTCAACAAATCCATCGTCCGCAAACGCGAATGGGAGACGACAGTGGTTGGCGAAGGCGCCCAAATCGAAATCGTTGAGTTCGTCGGCGGCGGATAATTCCTGTTGACTCTCGTTCCAGGTCTAGTACAATCTTCTAAGGCCGTAAACTTCACAACACAAACCGGGCGTTATGTTCAAAACAAGGAAAGTCCGTATTGATTTGCCGCGAGACCAGCGGACATTCACCAGCACAGATGTGGCAAAGATTGCCCAAGTCAGCCTCCGTCAGTTGCAATGGTGGGATGAGCGCAAAGTCGTTTCTCCCCGCCACGAAGGCCATAAACGGATCTACCTCGCTGAAGAAGTGATCGAAATAACCGTCATTGCCGAACTGCGCCGCAAGGGCTTTTCGCTGCAGAAAATCCGCCGCGTGCTGCGCTTCCTGCAACGCGAAATGGGGCGCCGCCTGGCGGACATGATGTCCACCGATTCGCGTCTTCATTTGTTAACGGATGGCAAGTCCATTTATCTTGAAGACCAGCAAGACCGCATCATCGATCTGTTGAAGAACGCCCGTCAGCCTATGTTCCTTGTCTGCGTGAGCGACCAGGCAAAGCGCCTTGACGAAGCTCCTCCTAAAAAGGGCGTCCGTTCGGAAACTGGTCTGGCAGCCCGCCGCGTGCGCGCCGCCAGCTAATTACTCCGGCGGTTCCAACCGTCTAGCCAATCTCGTTCATGCCCAAACGGCGACGACACCCAGCAATTCGTTCGGAACAGAAGAGCCGCCCTGGCGCTCTTTGGTTCGTTATAGGCTTGGTCGTACTGATC
>Ga0302319_10021048_pt1 | contig 11759 bp, 7 predicted proteins | sample Bog_T0_2_FD_203319 | JGI IMG/M metagenome (GOLD analysis project Ga0302319, IMG submission 203319) | Peat permafrost microbial communities from Stordalen Mire near Abisko, Sweden - Bog_T0_2 | ecosystem: Environmental > Terrestrial > Soil > Wetlands > Peat | place: Sweden: Abisko, Stordalen Mire...
TGGCGGGAAAGCCGGGCGATGAAAACTCGATGCTGGAACCGGGAAAGATTTCTCCCGTTCGCTCGGAGTTGGACCATGTTGCAACGAATTTTTCCGCGCAGTTTCAAGCTCACTCGCTGACCCTTTTACGGATTAAAGCGCAGTGAAGCAGGTCAGTGAATGCGAATCGCCGGTATGGAATTAAGTCAGAACTATCGCAAATGTTTTGAAATGCACGCGGCCAAATTGGTCGCGCTGTTGGCCGGACTGTTACAAATGCAGATTTGTTTTGCGCAAGACGCAAATACCATCGTTTCGAACCGTCCGGCCATGGATCACCGGGTCGTCCGGGACGTCCCCTACGGCAGTCGCGGCATTCGGGCGCATGATCCTTCCACCATCATCAAATGCGGGAACGAGTTTTGGGTTTTTTACACCGGCCGCGGAATTCCTTCGTACCATTCAAAGGATTTGCTGGATTGGTCTCCGGGCCCGCGTGTGTTTACCAATGCCCCGGCATGGACCACAAACGCCGTTCCGGGACATCGCGGAAATAATTTTTGGGCGCCGGACATAATTTCGATTGGCGGCCGGTATCTGCTTTATTATGCGGTTTCCACATTCGGAAAGAACGTTTCCGCCATTGGTTTGGCAACCAATCCAACGCTTGATACCGGCAGTCCGCAGTTTCAATGGTCGGATTGCGGGCTGGTGGTTCAATCCCGCGACACAGACGATTTTAACGCGATTGATCCTGCCATTTCCCAGGACGCTGAGGGCAGGCTGTGGCTGGCGTTCGGCTCCTTTTGGCGCGGGATCAAATTGGTGGAACTGGATGGAAGAACCGGGAAACGAATTGCCGACGACTCGCCGATATATTCGCTCGCCGAAAATAATTCGATCGAGGCTTCTTACATTTATCGGCACGAGGATTATTACTATCTATTTGTAAACTGGGGCTTGTGCTGCCGGGGCACGAACAGCACCTACGAAATCCGGGTTGGCCGAAGCGGAAAAATAACCGGCCCCTATTTTGACGCCGCCGGCGTCAATTTGCTGAACGAGGGCGGCAGCGAGTTTTTGAAAAGCGAAGGAGCGTTTATCGGACCGGGACATGCCGGAATCATTTCTGAACAAGGCACGAATTGGTTCAGCTGCCATTTCTATGATGGCGCTCGCGCCGGCGCGCCCACCCTCGCCCTGCTGCCACTGCGGTGGAGAACCAATGGCTGGCCGGAAATCGTGCCGCGATGATTTGATAAGAAAGATTAACATTACGTCGATCATGATCGAGATAAGACCGAAAGCTTGGAGTTGGGGTTGCCGGAGCCTAATTCCGGCGAGTCCAAAGTCCGGGATATCGGCCGACATTTCCAAACAATGCTTGACGGCTGGATTCATTTTGTAGTTTTATTAATTAAATGATTTTCTCACCCTCGCGCATGGGCCGTTTGAACAAACGCGCCTTGATCCGGCAACTCCAAAAGGTCGGGGTATCCTCGCGTGCCGGTCTGGCTAAATCGCTGGGCATGAGCCAGCCGACGGCGGGCAAAATTGTGGACGAGCTGCTGGACCTGAAAATCCTGGAAGAGGTCGGGCTGACGAGTGAGGTTAACGAAGCGGGCATGGTTCAACCGGGGCGTCCGCGGCGGCAAATCCGGTTGAACCGTTCGCGCTCAAGTTTCCTGGGAATCCAGATGGGGGTGGCCGAAACGTGTGTAGCGGAGCTTCCCTTGGGCGTTACCGATGTGGATGAATGGCACATTTTCTTTGAGACCTCGCCCGCCAGCGGCAACTCGGCGAAGGAGTGGACCCAACAATTGCGCAAAGCGAAGGAGAAGCTGCGCACGAAGAGTTTTTCCGGCGTGATTCTCAGTGTTCCCGGGGTCGTGGATGAAGGCGCCGGACGGGTTCTCTTTTCCCCGAATGTGCACTGGAGTGAAGCGGCCGATTTGGTGGCTCTGGTGCGCGGAATTTGGAACGTGCCGGTTGTTTTGGTGCAAGAGGAGCGGGCGCTTGCATTGGGGCATCAAATCAACTGTCCCGAATGTGAGGATTTTTTGCTGGTGGATTTCGGCGAGGGAGTAGGGGGCGCGGTGATTGTTAACGGCAAGCCTTTTGCCAATCCGTTGCCCATCAGCGGCGAGCTGGGCCACACCCCTGTGCTGGGCAATCAGCGTCGCTGCGGCTGCGGCGCCGTTGGCTGTGTTGAAACGTTGGTGTCCACCCGCGGGTTGCTGGAGAGTTTCGCCGCTGCCGTTGCGGACAAACCCAAAAGCTGGAACGTTCTAAAAAGTCATCTGGAAGCGAACGGTGTGGAACCATGGCTGGCGCGGTCACTCGATGCGGCGGCCGTGGCGATCGCCGGCGCGTTAAATGTGCTGGGCCTGCGCCAGGTGGTCATCACCGGCGCCTTGACCGAACTGGCGCCGGCCGCGCTGAAATACCTTTCGGTGGCCGTCGCCACCGGCTCCATGTGGGCTCGATTTGGCGAGGTGATCTGTATCGGCGCGCCGCGCCGTCGCGCGGCGGGGCTGGCGGCGGTGGGGATTGATCGTTTGGTGGTGCCGGAAATGGAAATCGACGCGGCGCCGGGGACCGTTTCAAAAACACCGGCTCGGTTCCGGTCGCGGGCGCGAAAATCAGCGAAATTATCGCAATATTTGTGAAATAAGAGCGGCAATACTGAAAATGGCCCAGCCTTGGCGGCGGGTGCGTCCTATTTTTGGCCGAATTAATTGGTATTACTAAGTATTAATCAATGTCATTTTATTTATGAGCATAAATCTAAAACAACTTGATGTCTGGTTTGTCACCGGCAGCCAGCACCTTTATGGTCCCGAAACCTTGAAGCAGGTCGCTGTTCATTCCCAGGAAATTGCCCGGGCGTTGAACGATTCGCCCGCGATACCGGTAAAAGTGGTGTTTAAGCCGGTATTAACCACTCCGGATGCCGTCACCGAATTGTGCCAGGCCGCGAACAACGCCGCCAAATGCGTCGGCTTGATCACCTGGTGCCACACTTTTTCGCCCTCGAAAATGTGGATCAACGGGCTGAAGCAACTGCGCAAGCCGGTGGCGCACCTGCACACCCAGCATAACCGCGACATTCCCTGGGCGAGCATCGACATGGATTTCATGAATATGAACCAGGCGGCTCACGGCGATCGTGAACATGGTTTCATCTGGAGCCGCTTGCGCCTCAATCGAAAGGTGGTGGTCGGTTTCTGGCAGGAATCCTCCGTCCAACTGAAATTGGGCGCGTGGGCCCGGGCGGCGGCGGCCTGGAATGACTGGCAGGGCGCTAAATTTGCGCGCTTTGGCGACAATATGCGCGAGGTCGCGGTAACCGAAGGGAACAAGGTTTCGGCCCAATATAAATTCGGCTATTCCGTGAATGGATATGGCGTTGGCGATCTGGTGGCGGCGGTCAGCCAGGCGTCTGACGCTGATATCGATGCTCTGATAAAGGAATACGAATCCGTCTATGACGTGGCGGCTGATTTGCGCAAGGGGGGTCGCCGCCAAAAATCCGTCCGGGAAGCGGCTCGCATCGAGGTCGGTCTCCGCGCATTTCTGACCGCCGGTAATTTTAAAGGTTTTACGACGACGTTTGAGGATCTTAACGGCCTGGTCCAGTTGCCCGGGCTGGCCCCGCAGCGCTTAATGGCGGAAGGATATGGATTCGGCGCGGAAGGTGATTGGAAGACGGCCGCGTTGTTGCGGGCGATGAAGGTTATGGCTGCCGGATTACCCGGCGGGACCTCGTTCATGGAAGATTACACCTACCATTTGAATCCGGCTGGCAAGTGCGTGTTGGGCGCTCACATGCTGGAAATCTGCCCGTCCATTGCCGCTGGCAAGCCTTCGCTGCAGGTGCATCCGTTGGGGATTGGCGGCAAGGCCGATCCGGCCCGGCTGGTGTTCAATACTTCGGCGGGCCCCGGATTAAACGCCTCAATGATTGATTTGGGCAATCGCTTTCGGCTGCTCGTCAATGAAGTGGATGTGGTCGCGCCGGAGCAACCCATGCCGAAATTGCCGGTGGCCCAGGCTGTCTGGAAATGTCGTCCTAATTTCGAAGATGCCTGTGCCTCGTGGATCTATGCGGGCGGAGCGCACCACACCGGGTTTAGCCAGGCGGTCACCACGGAAATGCTGGAAGATTTCGCGACCATTGCGGGCATCGAGCTTGTGGTCATCGATGCGGACACCAAAGTGCGGCAATTCCGCCAGGAGCTGGCCTGGAATGACGTCGCCTATGGACTCAAAAATGGTTGGGCGTGCTAACCCGGACGATTTCAGCGATGCCCTCTCAAAAGAACAAATTATGAAAAAGACGAGTATAATAAGTTGGATGGGCGGTCTAGGCGCCGCCACGGCCTTGACGCTCAATGCTGCGCCCGCCACGATTTCCATACGGGTGGACCAGCCCGGGCATGCCATCCCTCCTACGTTGTGGGGCATCTTTTTCGAGGACATCAATCTTTCAGCCGATGGCGGCATCTATCCGGAACTGGTCCGCAATCGTTCTTTTGAGGACGGCGCCAATCCTGATTATTGGACTTTGATGAATACGTTGGGCGGGAACTCCACAATGGCGGTGACTGATGCCAAACCCTTGAATCCGTTCAATCGTCATAGTCTGCAGATCAAGGTGAACGGGGCGTTTACTTTGGAAAACGCCGGTTATTGGGGAATGAATTTTGTCCAGGGTGAAAGTTACAACGTTAGGTTCGCTGCCCAGGCTGCCGACGGCTTTTCGGAAAAGGTCACGGTCAAACTATTGAGTTCCACCGGCGCTGAACTCGCCAGCGCCAATTCCGCGGAAATTCAGGATCATTGGAGGTATCACACGCTGGAGTTGACGCCCTCAGGCAGTGATCCGAAAGGCAGCTTGCAGATTTCCTCTCGCGGCCGCGGAACATTGCTATTGGACATGGTGTCGGTTCTCCCAAAAAAAACCTGGAAAGATCACGGATTGCGCCCTGACCTGGCGGAATCGATCAACGAATTGCATCCGTCATTCATGCGATTTCCGGGTGGTTGCTGGGTGGAAGGCGATGATTTCGCCCACATGAACCACTGGAAGAATACCATCGGCGATATTGACACGCGAATTCCCTTGTGGAACTTGTGGAATTACTACGGCACGCAAGGATTGGGCCTGTACGAATATCTGCAGCTGGTCGAGGACATGAAAGCTGTGCCATTGTTTTGCATCAACATCGGGATGTCGCACCATGAAACCGTGCCGATGGATAAAATGGATCAGTGGGTGCAGGATGGGTTGGATGTGATCGAATACGCCAACGGTCCCACCAATACCGTTTGGGGCGCACGTCGTGCCGCTGCCGGTCACCCGGACTCGTTCAACCTAAAGTATATGGAAATCGGCAACGAAAACGGCGGTTTTCCCGGATACGTTGGCCATTGGCAGTTATTCTACAAGGCCATCAAGGACAAATATCCCGACATGAAACTCGTGGCCGACGGCTGGGATGATTTCGGTGACATGCAGCCGGACATCGTGGATGACCACTATTATGACACCCCGGAGTGGTTCATGCGGAATTCGACCCTCTACGACAAGCATGATCGCAATGGTCCCAAGGTATTCGTGGGCGAATATGCGGTGACCCGAGATTGCGGTCTCGGGAATTTGCGTGGCGCCTTGGGCGAAGCGGCATTCATGACCGGTCTGGAACGAAATTCCGATCTGGTCGTCATGGCGAGCTATGCCCCTTTGTTTGTAAACTTGAATCACCGGGCTTGGAACCCGGACCTCATCAATTTTGACAGCTCCCGCTGGTACGGTCTGCCAAGCTATTTTGTGCAGCAGATGTTCAGCCAAAACCGGGGTGATTTCACGCTGCCGACGGTTGTTAACTCTCCCGTGGTTCAACCCGCGCCCAAAGGCGGCAAGATTGGCGTCGGAACCTGGTTGACTCAGGCCGAGTATAATGACGTCAAGGTAACCGCTCCGGATGGCACGGTTTTATTTGCCTCGGATTCTACCGATCCCAAAAAAGGCTGGGATTTCCACGGCGGCAGCTGGGATGCCGATGGCGATGCGTTGCGTCAAAATGCCGGTGGCGAGTTTATCCGCGCCCTGGCGGGTGAGGTTTCTTGGGGCGACTACACCATCAACCTCAAGGCGCGCAAGCTCGGCGGCAACGAGGGTTTTCTCATTCTATTCCACATCAACGGCGCGGAGGACCGCACTTGGTGGAACATCGGCGGCTGGGGCAACACCCGTGATGCCGTGGAATGCGGGAGCACCCTCGATTCCAAGCCGGGCGCCGTGGAAACCGGACATTGGTACGACGTCAAGGTGGAGGTCACCGGGGGCCACGTGAAATGTTATCTCGATGGCCAGCTGATTCATGATCTGGACATCGATGCCTCCAAACAATTAGACAGCATCTACGCCAACGCCTCCCATGATGAAAAGACGGGAGACGTCATTCTGAAAGTGGTGAATGTCAATACGAACGCCTTGGAGACAGAAATCGACCTGACCGGCGCCAAAAATCTGACCGGCGCCGGGACGGCCGTGGTATTGACCTCGGATAATGGCACGGATGAAAATGATATCGACCATCCCACCAAAGTTTCGCCCAAAACCGCCGGCGTTGATTTTACCGGGAACATCCTGACCCGCACCTTTCCCGGAAATTCGTTTACTATTTTGCGTTTAAAAACCGGCAGCTGATTTTGAATGAATCAATAACATCTTCACGAAGCTTTACGGTGTCTATGAGCCGAAATATTTGGAAACTGAAATCTGATCAATGAATGCATCTTACACAATAGGATTGGACTACGGCACGAATTCCGTTCGGGCCTTGATTGTCGATGTAGCGAATGGAGCGGAAATTGCCGCTGCCGTCTGGGGCTACGAGCACGGAACGCAGGGAGTGGTTTTGTCGCGCGACCCGAATCTGGCTCGCCAGCATCCCTCTGATTATATCACCGGGGCGGAAGTCACCATTAAGCTGGCATTGAATTTGGCGGCGAAAAAGGTTCGCGGATTTCGGCGGGATCAGGTCATCGGCATCGGCGTCGATACAACGGGCAGCACGCCTTTGCCTGTCGACGCCGACGGTCAGCCGTTGGCCTTTCAAAAAAAATATGCGAAAAATCCAGCGGCCCTTGCCTGGTTGTGGAAAGACCATACCGGCATTATGGAAGCCGCTGAGATTACCACGCTCGCCCGAAAGATTCGTCCGCAGTACCTCGCGAAATGCGGCGGAACTTATTCCAGCGAATGGTTCTGGAGTAAAATCCTAAAATGCCGGCGCTCGGCTGCTGGCGTATTCGAAGCCGCTTATGCCTGGGTTGAACTTGCCGACTATGTTCCGGCCGCTTTGACCGGCACGGAGCATCCTTCACTGTTTATTGCCGGCGTTTGCGCGGCCGGGCACAAAGCCATGTGGAATGCCGCTTGGGACGGCTATCCCGATAAAAAATTTCTCGCTAAATTGGATCCCAAACTCGGCGAATTGCGAGACCGCCTGACGACGCGGGTTTTCTCCGTGAACCGAACCGTGGGTGGGCTGACGCCGGCGTGGGCGAAAAGGACCGGTTTGGTCGCGGGCATTCCCGTAGCGGTGGGCGCTTTTGATGCCCATCTGGGGGCAATCGGATCCGGCGTGGCGCCGGGGACACTGGTCAAAATTATCGGCACCAGCACCTGTGATATCGCCATCGCCGCCAATACGAAAAAGCTGGCGGACATTCCCGGCCTTTGCGGCATCGTCGATGGCAGCGTGCTCCCCGGCTACTATGGTTTGGAAGCGGGCCAATCGGCGGTGGGTGATATTTTTAACTGGTGGGTCGATTACATTCAGCCCGGAGGAAAAGAACCTCTTTCTCACCGCGATCTGGATGCCGCAGCCGCCAAATTGCAGCCAGGAGAATCCGGCGTGCTGGCCTTGGATTGGAACAATGGCAACCGGACGATTCTGGTGGATCAGCAACTGACCGGGTTAATGCTGGGGCAGACACTCTACACGACGCCGGTCGAAATTTATCGCGCTCTCGTCGAAGCCACTGCTTTTGGCGCCTTGACGATCATCAACCGGTTTGAGGAATATGGGGTCAAGATTTCCCAGATAGTCAATTGCGGCGGCATTGCGGAAAAGAGTCCTTTGACCATGCAGATCTATGCGAATGTTACAGGCCGGCCGATGAAGATTTCACGGTCGGCGCAAACCTGCGCCTTAGGCTCCGCTATTGCGGCGGCCGTCGTTGCCGGCGCGCATAAGGATTTTGCCGCCGCCCAAAAGAAAATGACCGGATTGAAGGCCACGGTTTATCGGCCGGATCCGAAAGCGCATGCCGTCTACAAGGAACTATATGTCCTGTACAAGCAATTGCATGACGCTTTTGGCACGCCGAACGGCCGGGAAAACCTTTTTGGCGTGATGAAGAAACTGATCCAAATCCGGCGTCAAAGCCGTTTGTAGCATGGCGATTGAATACCGCTTTAAATCATCCCTGAAATATGCTTGAGCAACTGAAAAGCGAGGTGTGCGCCGCCAATCTTGATTTGGTCAAAGAGGGATTGGTGATCCAGACTTGGGGCAATGTCAGCGGAATTGATCGCGAACGCGGTTTGGTGATAATTAAACCAAGCGGCGTGCCCTATTCGGACATGAAGCCAAATCACATGGTGGTGGTGTCGCTCGTCGACGGAAAAGTGGTGGAGGGCGATCTGAAGCCGAGCTCGGACACTCCGACTCATCTCGTTCTTTATCGTGCGTTTGCCGGGATTGGCGGGGTGGTGCATACGCATAGTCTCTACGCCACCGCCTGGGCGCAGGCGTGTCGGGAATTGCCCGCCTATGGAACGACTCAGGCCGATTACTGGTACGGCGATGTACCATGCACGCGCAAACTCACCGCTGCCGAAATAAAGAAGGATTACGAGGCGAACACCGGCAAAGTGATTTTGGAATTATTCCGAAAAAAGAATCCGTTAGAGCATCCAGCGGTTTTAGTTGCCAGCCATGGCCCCTTTACGTGGGGCAAGGATGCCCACGACGCCGTTCACAACGCCTGCGTTCTGGAGTTTGTGGCGCGACTGGCCGGCGAAACGTTGCGGATAAATCCGAAAACCAAGCCCCTGCAGCCGGTATTGTTAGACAAGCATTTCCTGAGAAAGCATGGTCCCGGCGCTTATTACGGCCAGAAGTAAAAGCCTGTTGCCACCGCAGATATAAATATAGATCTACGCCGCTGGCACGGCCTGGAATAACAGCGCGTCGTATTCGGTAGATTGCAGATCGGTGATTTGAGATCAGATAATTTCCGTAACCAATGACAAAACAACTATGAATGAAATAGCAACCAATACGGCGACCGTTGTGACCAATGCGGTGGCGGCCGCCGCGTCGACGGCCTCTCAGGAACCCGTTTTTAATGGAATGGATTGGTGCGTGATCCTCTTTTTTGCGATTGGCATGGTGCTGACCGTGCTGTTTTCCATGCGCAAAAAAAATGAATCCGGAAAAGATTACTTCCTGTCCGGGCGTGATGCGAACTGGCTGCAGATCGGGTCCTCCATTTTTTCGTCCAACATCGGTTCCGAACATCTGGTGGGGCTGGCGGGCGCGGGTTTTGCGACCGGCATGGCGATGGCGCACTGGGAAATGCATGCCTATTGGATTCTCATACTTGGCTGGGCTTTTGTGCCTTTGTATGACCGCATGAAGGTGTTCACGATGCCGGAATTTCTGGAACTCCGCTTTAGCCGTGGTTCTCGAAACGTGCTGAGTCTTCTGACTATGGCGAGTTTGGTTTTGACCAAGATCGCGGCAACCATTTACGCGGGAGACGTGGTGATTCGTACGCTGCTAAATGTGCAGTCGGTAAATATTTTTGGTTATCAACTTGACGTATTCTGGGTCATTGCTCTTGGACTGGCCTTCACCACCGGGGTATATACGATTTTTGGCGGCATGCGCGTCATCATGTACACGGCGGTTTTGCAGGCGCCGGTGTTGATCTTCGGTTCGCTCTGCATTTTGTACACGGGGCTGCACGTGCTGGGGCACGGCAGTTTGATTGCAGGCTGGCACGCAACCACCGACGCGGTGGGTTCCAATATTCACCTGATTCGTTCGGTTCATGATCCCGAGTGGGCCTGGACGGCCGTGTTGCCGGCCTCCGCAATCATTGGTTTTTGGTATTGGTGTACGGATCAGTATATCGTGCAACGTGTGCTCGCCGGTAAGAATCAGCAAGAATCCCGCCGTGGCACCATCTTGGCCGGTTTCTTCAAGCTGACTCCCGTGTTCATTTTTCTTGTTCCCGGCATGATCGCCTTCGCGCTGACCAAAACGCCGGGTGTCGGTTTCGCCACCAGCGGTGACGCCGCTTACACCTCTTTGGTGGCCCAAATTCTGCCGCACGGTTTGCGTGGCCTGGTGGCTTGCGGAATGATCGTTGCCCTGATGGCGTCGTTGGGGTCCAAATTCAATGCTTCAGCTACGCTCTTCACCATGGATTTCTATCGGGAATGGAACCCTAATGCGTCCGGCCGGACCGAGGTATTTGTCGGCCGGGTGGCGACGGCGGTAATTGTTCTGCTCGGTATCTGCTGGGTATTGGTGATGAAGAAGCTGAGCAACAATTTGTATGAATATCTGCAAAGTGTTCAATCCTATCTTTCGCCGGCCATCGCGGTTTTGTTTGTGACCGGTGTTTTCTGGAAGCGCGCCACGGCGCCGGCGGCGTTGTGGTCGTTTTCGATCGGCGTTATCGGCGGATTTGCGCGGTTGGCGGCGGATATTATCATGCGCACCGACGGACCGGCGGTTAAAACGGCCAAGGAACAACTCTATCAGAAGCTGATTTCCATCGATCAATTCAATGCGGTTGTCGGTCCGATTCATCAAAAATATGGTCTGCTTTTCAGTTTGTGGAACATCAACTGGCTTTATTACTGCCAGATTTTGTTCGTCCTTACGGCGGTTCTAATGGTTGGGATCAGCTTGATGACCAAAGCGCCGGATCCGAAGACCGTCAAGTACACTTGGTACGGCGCCACACCGGCCGAGAAAGCGGCGACGCGCGCCAGTTGGGGAGCCATGGATGTTGTTCTTTCATTGATCGTCCTGGCTTGCGTGGTGCTCTTTTATATCAAGTTCTTTTAGGACAAGCATAAGAACCGGCGGCGATGCCAGCAGACATCGCCGCACCTTTTCGTTTGGTGCATTTAATGAATTACAATCTCTGGTCGTCGGGGCCGCTTATGAAGATAAATATGCAGCTTATTTTTGCCGTTGGGTTCTTTTTATCGATCCTGTCAGCCCCAGTTGACGCCGCAGATGCCGTATCGCCGGATCCCGATCGAGCCTTCGCTCCGCCGATGGGCTGGAACAGCTGGGACGGCTTTGCCACGACCGTCACCGAAGGTCAAACCCGTGCCCAGGCTGATTTCATGTCGGCGAATCTTCGCCAGCATGGCTGGCAGTATATCGTTGTCGACATTCAATGGTATGAGCCTCAAGCAAATGGTTTTAACTATCGCAAAGGAGCGAAGCTCGAAATGGACGAGTGGGGGAGGTTGTTGCCCGCGACCAATAAATTCCCGTCGGCAATGGAAGGCCGGGAGTTCACCCCACTCGCCGATTATGTGCATGGCTTGGGACTGAAATTTGGTTTGCATCTGATGCGGGGAATTCCGCGTCAAGCCGTAACGGCCCGGACTTCCATCAATGGCGCCCCATATACGGCTGCGGATATCGCCGACACCAACAGCCTTTGCCGGT
>Ga0302319_10021049_pt1 | contig 11759 bp, 11 predicted proteins | sample Bog_T0_2_FD_203319 | JGI IMG/M metagenome (GOLD analysis project Ga0302319, IMG submission 203319) | Peat permafrost microbial communities from Stordalen Mire near Abisko, Sweden - Bog_T0_2 | ecosystem: Environmental > Terrestrial > Soil > Wetlands > Peat | place: Sweden: Abisko, Stordalen Mire...
TGCTCATGCAGCTCAATATTAGGATTATCTAACAAATTTTGATGTAGCTGCTTACTGCCGACATCAACGGCTATTACTTTTAGTGCTTTATGTTTTAAGGCGTAATCAGTAAAACCACCGGTGCTGCTACCAACATCTAATATAACTTTATCTTTAAAATCTAAACCAAGCTTATCTGCCACACTTTTAAGTTTTAAAGCAGCTCGGCTAACATATTGATCCGTCACATTTAGAATTAAGTCATCTATGGAGTTAACAAAATACCCAGGTTTTGTGATAACTTGTCGATTAACCAGTACTAAACCAAGCTTAATATAACTCTCGGCTTGTGATCTAGTTGCAACAATTCCTTTCCTGACTAATTCATTATCTAAACGTACTTTCATGAAAGTTTATAATCCTTTGCCAGTTCTTTAATCATTGTTCCAGTAACTTTTAATCTAAGTTGTTTAATAAGAGAAAAATAGTTTACGTTAATTTTCTGGCCTGTAATATATTTTGATTCCATTTTATATATAAAGTGGGGTTTATATGCATCCCCAAGATATTCCTTTTGATGGATTGGAAACCCATTTGTTTCTAAAGTATTGAAAATATCTAGATGTAACTGCTTTAGGTCATTATTTGGTTTAATTAGTTGGGCTAAAAATTCTTTTCCATGCCAACCAAAACTGGCGATCTCACCCACTTCCAAACAAAACTTATAATGTTTATTAGTAATATCACTTAGTAATTTATCTAGTTTTGGATAATCTTCACTAGGACAGTTAAACCAAGGGACAATTGTGATATGTAGAGGCCAATTAACAAATTTATTATATTTAGCTAATGGTTCTACAGGTAATACAATGAGATGCTCATTTTTTGCGCTCACGGTAACTGCCATCCTCGGTGCTAATACTAATTTCATCACCTTGTTTTATAAAAGCTGGCACCTTAATAGTAATACCGGTCTCAAGTTCAGCATCTTTTAATACATTGCTGGTGGTATCACCTTTAACAATATTTTCTGTATATGTAACTTTAAGATATACGTTCTTTGGTAACTCAATATTTATAACCTTCCCATCAAAAATTTGAGCTTTTACAACATCACCTTCTCTTAAATACCCAATACTATCACCAAGCATATCTATACTGACTTCAATTTGTTCATAGCTGTCGTTATTCATGAAGTATAGTTTTTGGCTATCTTTATAAAGATATTGAACATTTTGATAAGTTACATCAGCGGGTTCAACAGCTTCATTCCCTTTGAATGTCTTCTGTAATACCTTGCCGTCAATTAGACTTTTTATTCGAACATTTACTATAGAACCACCCCTACCCATAACTTTTTGGGCATAGTCAACCACCTTATATGGATGATTATCTAATTGAAATACGGTACCTTTTTTTAAATCTGTTATACCAAATGCCATTTATTAATCCTTTGACTTAACGACTTACAAAAGGAAGCAAAGCTATATGTCGAGAACGCTTTATTGCCTTAGCTAAACGACGTTGTTGCATTTCAGTTAATCCAGTTCTTTTTCGGGTTTCAATCTGACCAAACTGATTAACATATCTTTGAAGATTTTTTACATCTTTATAGTCAAAATATATAGTACCTGTTACTGGTTTTCTTTTATTACTTGCCATTAAATTCTCCTAATTTACTTAAAATGGAATTTCACTTAAATCAATTGGTTCGTCACTAATATCTTCAATAACTACATCCTTTTTAGGAGTAGCTTTTTCTTCAGTATTATTTTCTGCTGGAGCTCCTGAACTTTCTCCTCTACCACCCAAAAATGTTACATCTTGGGCAACAACTTCAACTTTACTCCGTTTTTGACCTTCTTGTTCCCAGGATCGACTCTGTAGTCTTCCACTGACTAATACTGGCCGGCCTTTGGTGACATATTGAGCTACCCTTTCACCTAATGGACCCCAAGCAACTATATCAACATAATCAGTTGCTTCTTGCCAGTTCCCATCAGAACCTTTATAACTTCGATTTAAAGCTAAACTAAAGCTACAAACGCTTTGACCATTTGGTGTAGTCCTAAGTTCAGGGTCGCGGGTTAAGTTACCCATTAAAGTGACTTGGTTGAAACTTCTTGCCATTTTGTTACCCTCCGTTATTCCTTGATTTCTTCTTCTGATACTTCTTTATTTAAGTTAGCTTCTTGACGTCCAGCTGATTTTTTAGCTCTGGCAATTTTAAATGCTTCAGCTTTTGCAATAGCTTTGACATCGGGTCGAGTAATTAAAAATCGAATTACTTCATCTGTTATGTTTAGCGTTGATTCAACTTTACGGATTGCTTCCGCAGGCAATTCAACTGCATAAAACACATATACGGCATACTCATGCCCTTTAATTTTGTAGGCTAGCTTTCGCTTACCCCAATTATCTTCTCCAATAATTTTTCCATTATTGTCGGTGATAATTTTTAATATTTTCTGGGATGCTTTATCAAGATCAATTTCTAGATCAGGATGATATAGCACTGCTATCTCGTATGAATTCAAGAGATCCCCTTCCTTTGGATTAATCGGCTATCTCCCAATTGATGATAACCTGAAGTTTATAATGCTCTTATTATAACTTATTTACCTCTGTTGTCAAACCTTAACGCGTTAGATACTCATCTCGAGGATCTGTTGATACTGGTTCATCCAAATCGGCTGCAGCATTATCAAATACTTCATCTAAACTATGAACCAGTACTTCGCGTGGACGGGCGCCATCGGCTGGACCAACTACACCACGCTCTTCCATCTCATCAATTATTCTTGAAGCTCGTCCGTAGCCTATTCTAAGCCTTCTCTGCAAAAGACTAGTACTAGCTTTACTATTTTCTATAACAACTCTTACAGCATCACGCCACATATCATCATCTTCTTCACTAACTTTGTGCTCATAGACTATGCTTCCACGTCCATTTAATTGAACTGGCATGCTTACAACCTCGTCATTGTATTGTGGTTCACGTTGAGCTCTTAAGAAATCAGTTATCTTATCAATTTCATCTTTCTCAATCAACGCACCTTGTAATCTAACAGGTTTTGCCATATCTGTTGTTTTATATAGCATATCTCCCATGCCAAGTAACTTTTCTGCACCTGGTTGATCAATGATGGTTCTTGAGTCAATCTGGCTAACAACAGTGAATGCAATTCTTGATGGTACATTGGCTTTAATTAAACCTGTTATTACATCTACACTAGGACGTTGAGTGGCAAGCACTAGATGAATTCCTGCAGCTCTAGCTTTTTGAGCTATACGAACAATCAACGCTTCAACATCTCTAGCAGCAGCCATCATCAAATCTGAAAGCTCATCAATAACAATGACAATATAAGGCATTCCTTCTTCTTTTTTAAATTCGTTATATTCTCCGATATTCCGCTTTCCAACTTCTGCAAAAGTCCTAAGTCGTCTATCCATTTCGGCCACTGCCCATTTCAATGCACTTATACATTTTTCAGGTTCAGTAATAACTGGTGTTAATAGATGAGGAATATTGTTATATGGGGTAAGTTCAACTTGTTTGGGGTCGACCAATATTAGTTTGAGATCAGATGGACTGTTTCGGTAGACCAAACTGACCAGCAAAGTATTAATCATTATTGATTTACCGGAACCAGTCTGTCCAGCGATTAATAAGTGAGGCATTTTATCTAATGATGCAATAACGGGTTGTCCAGAAATATCTTTTCCGACTGAGAATAGTAATGGTTCGCTTTTAGAAGCCCATTCTTTAGAAGAAATAACACTAGCAATTCTTACTGTAGCTGATTTTAGATTTGGGACTTCTATTCCTACGGCTCTTTTGCCTGGGATTGGTGCCTCTATCCTTATGTGCGTTGCTGCTAATTCGTAAGCTATATTAGGTTCATAAGAAGCTATTTTGCTTAACTTTTGGCCAGAGGAGGGCAATAAGGTGTATTGGGTGACTCTTGGGCCTACATTAGCACTTTCCATTTCTACCTCAATGCCAAAATCCGCAAGAGTTGATTTAATAATTTCAGCTTTCGACTTAGTATCTCCAGGATCCGCTTTATCCTGCTTTTGATTAAGCAAATTTACACCGGGAAATTTCCAATTTGGATCACTAGCTGCTGTTAATGCTGCATGATTTTCTTCCGGAGCTAGTTTTGCGGCCGTGTTTTTAAAACTTCCAAATCTCGACGGTTGTTTTTCATTACTTGTACCATCATGATGAACTACGGGAACTCCTTCATGTATTTGAAAGTCGTGTCCCTTTTTATTCAACGTTTCTAGATCAACATCCTTATTATTAGTTTTAAACAAAGATGCCAGATAGCTAATCATTTTCTTGGGAGTAATTCCAAACATAAGCATGAAAGATATCCATGCGATAACAAAAAAGATAATAAAAGCTGTGATTGAGTTTAGGAAAACTAAGAGTCCACTACTAACTAAGTGTCCAGTTTCCCCTCCATAAGTTCCATTGCTAGCAGCTTGAGCGGCTTTAGAGCTACTAATAAACACACTAGCCATTCCAGACAAGCAGATTAGCAGTATTATGCTACTTGCAAACTTTGAGAATGGGATTATATGATCCTCTGACCTAAATTTATGTATTCCTAAATATATAAGTATAAATGGCAGTACATAGGCAATAGAGCCAAGAGCCCAACTCGTTGCGTTGAACAATTTTACAGGAAGAATGCCACCCCACCCAAAACCTCCTAGAAGAAGAAATAGTGCAATCACAAAAAGTATAAACACAAACACTTGTCGCCAGAAGTAATTCTTCGTTACTGGTACATCCTTAGCAGTATTTACTACTCTTTTTCTAGTTGTTTTTTTCTTTTTTGCCATAACCTATTTATTTTATCTGATGATTTAAGATTTTACGATGTTTCAGATAATTGTATTATTATAACAATTTTTACAACAAAAATCAAATAACATAAGCTTTAAGCTTAACTACTTTTAAACAGGCTATTTTTTTATTAATCTACTCTTGCGTCTTGACCGAGTAATTGTTGTCGTAATTGAGCAAATCGACGTGCTTGGGCCATAGCTTCAGCTTTTTCAGTTTCCTCAGCAGACAAGCCATTTTGAGAGGTTTTTGTGGTAGATACTATTCCTTTACCGACGACATTAATAACTGGGATTACAATTGGGGAACGTTGAGTTTTTTCATATAGGAAATGAGTTACATGTTCTTTTATTTCTTGCTTAAAGCGGTCTAAATCAACTCGTTTGAATCGTTGTTGGACTGCTCGTCGCAGTTCTGTACGCAGTTCATTCATGAGTTCTTCGTTATCTCGCATGTATATAAAACCACGGCTGATTATATCTGGGCTCGTCAAACTAGTTCCAGTTTTGCGGTCAATCGTCAAAACAACTGTAACTAAACCATCTTGAGCCATCATTATGCGATCTTTAATGACAACATTGCTAACTATAGCGCCCGTCTGATCAACTAATACAGTACCATGTGGAACTTGACCGATCTGTTCCATTTTGTCATCTGTGAACGCAATGACATCACCATTTTCGCCGTTATATGTGTTCTTACGGGGGATACCTTCTTCAACTGCAATTTCAATATGACGCTGTTTTGATCTATAAGATCCATAGACAGGTACAAAGAATTTTGGATGGATTAGATTTATCATGTCTCTGTATTCTTCGATACTTCCATGACCAGATACATGAAGAGGACCGACACCATCAATCTGGTGAGTTACATGTTGGAAAACGTGTACTTCTCTTCGCATTAGCTCATCTACCATAGAACCTATTAGTGCATCGTTACCCGTTTCGGGAATTGGGGTAGAACTTAATATTACTGTATCTTGCGGTTTCATTTTAATGTGTCTATGATCACCTGTACTCATACGTATTAAAGCGGAACTTGGCTCACCTTGTCCTCCAGTACAGATAACAACTACTTTATTGTCTGGCATACTATTCACACTCGCTATGGGCACAAAAGTTCCCTTAGGAACTTTGACAAAACCGTTTCTAACAGCCATTTCAAGAGTACTCATCATACTGCGGCCATCTAGGGCAATTTTTCGTCCATGATGCACTGCGGCATTAATTATCATTTGAATCCTATTAACGTTTGTTGAAAACATCGCCACGAATACTCGTCCGGGAGCTCTGTCTAGTAAATCTATAAAAGTTGGCTCTAAGGTGCTTTCACTTGGTGTTCTTCCCATACGATCGGTAGTCGTACTTTCTGATAGTAAAAGAAGCACCCCTTCATCTCCAAGTTGTTTTAGTCTATCTATATCCGTACGCTCATGGTCAAGAGGTGTTGGGTCAAATTTAAAGTCACCCGTATCAATAACCCTACCAACTGGAGTGTCAACAACCACACTTGTAGCTCCAGGAATTGAGTGAGTAACTCTCACCAACTCTACAAAAAAACTACCAATTTTTAATCTTTCATGGGTTGTTTCATTCATTGTTACGGTTTTTAACTCAAAACCATCAGGCATTGGTAGACCAAAATTATCAAAAGTTTCTTGTACTCTACCGATTGTAAATTTACTTCCGTAAACCGGAGCTGGTACTTTTGGTAATATATGCGGTAAACCACCTATATGATCTAAATGCCCGTGAGATATTACGTAAGCGCGTAGTTTATGTTTTATTGACTCTAAATAACTAGTGTCAGCAATTCCGTAATTTATACCCGGTAAATCGACTCCAAGATCATTACCTGAATCTATAACGATCGCGTCGTTTAGATATTCTAGGATGATCATATTCTTAGAGCCCCCACCATCCATTCCACCTAAACCAATGAATTTCAGACGTGGACGATCATCGATAACGTTGGCGCGCCTTTCTAATTTTGTTGAACTAGCGTCTAAGTATTCACTAGCAATTTTATTTGCCATTTCGGCATTTCTTTTTTGGGCTCTGATAGCCGCTCCTCGCGATACTGTTCGCATAGGTTCACCTCCTGTGTATTGTTTAGAAGATTCTGTCATATTTTATTAATTCCTTTACTTTCCTTTTCTTATTAGTTGTAAAATTTCTGGGATGCTGTTGAAATCATCGATTAACGTTTGTCGCATTCCTCCGTTATAAAGAGCTGCTGCCGGATGAAATAACGGCAGATAAACTTGTCCTTTTATCCTTTTAGGTTGACCATGTACCTTGCTAATTTGCATTTCTGGTAAAAAACATTCCATAGAATGTCTGCCTAAAGTTACCACCATTAGTGGTTGTATGACCTTACGCTGACGTTCTAAATATGGCAAAAAAGCTATTTTTTCTTCAGGTAATGGATCACGATTATTCGGTGGACGATATTTAACAATATTGGTAATGTACACTTGTTCTCGCTTTAAGTTGATCTGGCTGAGCATTTCTTGCAAAAATTTACCAGCTGCACCAACAAACGGCAACCCCTGTTCATCTTCGTTTTTACCTGGCGCTTCGCCGATAAACATTAAATCGGCGTCTGGGTTACCATCACCAAATACTAAATTAGTTGATGATTCGGCCAAGTTTAGGCAGATATTGTCTTTTAAAATATCTGCCTTAATCTGGTCAAGTTCAGCTTGTTTGCTTAAACTCATATCGTTAAATAATCGCCCCCTTCTTAAAAGGCAAATTATTAGTTATTTTTTAGCTTGTTTCATTGACAGTACTAAACGACCGCGATCATCTATTGCTACCAATTTTACAGTTACTAAATCTCCTTCTTTAACCAAATCACCTGGGTGATTGGTGCGCTCTTCTGCCATTTCACTAACGTGAACCAGTCCCTCTATACCAGGCATAATTTGTACAAAAATTCCAAATTCCATTATTTTAACTACTTTAGAATTCTCATATATTTTTCCAACTTCAGGTTCAGCCGTCAGCTGTTCAATCCAATCTTTTGTAGCCTCAATAGATTTCTTGTCTGGTGAGGATATAAAAACTGTCCCATCATCCTTAATATCAATGTCCGCACCTGTCTCGGCGATGATCTTATTTATAGTTTCACCACCTTTTCCAATCACATCTCTAATTTTGTCAGGATTGATTTTTATCGATTCAACTCGAGGTGCATAAGGACTTAGCTCTTTTCTAGGAGCTGATAAGGTCTCAAGCATAGAAGCTAACATATGGGCTCGCCCCGGCTTACCTTGTTCTAATACTTTTTCTAAAACTGAAATTGGTAATCCATGGACTTTCATATCCATTTGCAAAGCTGTTATGCCATCACTTGTACCGGCAATTTTAAAATCCATATCACCAGCAAAGTCTTCAGCGTCAGCAATGTCGCTTAATATAATCGGTTTATCACCGTCCATCATTAATCCCATTGCAATTCCACTTACTGGCTTTTTGATTGGTACACCAGCATCCATGAGGGCCAAACAACTAGAACAAGTTGCTGCCATTGATGTACTACCGTGTTGACTCAATATTTCGGTTACGCTTCTAATAGTATAAGGAAATACGTCTTCAGCTGGGATCATTGGAAATAGTGCTCTTTCTGCCAAAAAACCATGTCCAATTTCACGACGCCCAGGGTTACCCAAACGACGGACTTCCCCAGTTGTATAACCAGGAGCATTGTAATGATGAAGATAGCGTCGCTCGCCTTCTTTTTCCATAGTGTCAACTAATTGAGCAAAACTTAAGGGTGCAAGGGTTACTACATTCAATGCTTGAGTCATTCCACGAGTGAACAAACTTGATCCATGCGCCCGAGGCAAAATGCCCACTTCGCTACTTAATGGTCTAATTTCTGTAAGTTTTCGGCCATCTGGACGTAGACTATCCTTGACTATTCCATTTCTGACATCTTTATTTGCAGCAATAGCATAAGCCTCTTCATAATCCTGCTTTACAGCGGCAAATGCCTCAGCACCTAATTTCTCTTCAAAATCAGCAAGTAGTGCCTGTCTTAACTCATGCATTATCTCGTGACGCTCTGGATAATTGGTACGAATTTTGGATCCCATTTTTCCGTCTAACCACTTATCTACTTGAGTTTGAATTTCTTCACTTGGAAGGCTTAGTACATATTCTTGTGCTTTTACTCCGACTTTTTTTACTAGTTCTTTTTGCAATGCAATTGCTGGTTGGATAGCTTTTAATGCAAATTCTAAAGCTAAAGAAACTTCTTCTTCACTAGCTTCATTAGCTGCAGCTTCAACCATCATAATGGCATCCTTAGTTCCAGCTACTACTAGATCTAATTTTGCACTAGCAAGCTCATCTGAATGGGCAAAAGCTTTGAGCTTACCATCTACAAGCCCGACTCTTACTCCAGCTACTGGTCCATCAAAAGGAGCTCCTGTGAGCATAAATGCTGCACTCATTGCAATCATTGCAATCATATCTGGCCTGAAGTCTGGATCTAGGCTTAATACTGTAGCAATTCCTTGGACTTCATTTCGATATCCTTTTGGCCATAAAGGACGTATTGGTCTATCGATTAAACGACCGATAAGGATTGCATCATCGCTAGGCTTTCCTTCTCTTTTAATAAATCTACTTCCGCTTATTTTGCCGGCAGCATACATTTTTTCTTCATAATCTATACTGAGCGGGAAATAATCCGCAGTAACTCGGTTTTCGCTAACCATTGCCGTTGCTAGTATGGTTGTATCTCCATATCTAGCCATAACAGAAGCGGTTGATTTGAACGCCACTCGATTTATTTCTAGGCTTAATGAGCGACCACAATAGTCGGTCTCAACTTTTATAATATCTTTACCAAATGGGTTTATAGTTTGCCCCATCAAGAGATTCCTTTCTTATTAGTAGGGTGACAGGGTTCAGATATACGCTTTAGGTATAACTGTGCTCCACCACCCTTACAATTAATTATTTTTATTATACTCCCGAGAATTTATGTTTAATAATCAAAATTAACGGCGAAGACCAAGCTGCTTAATCAAGTTCAAATATGATTTACTATCTTTTTCAGCCAAATATTTTAACAATCTGCGACGCTTACCGACTAACTGGAGTAAACCGCGACGTGCCATAAAATCATGTTTATTAATTTTAAGATGCTCTGTAATTTCAGCAATCCGAGCGGTTATTATGCTCACTTGTACCTCTGGAGAACCAGTATCGGTTTTTGAAGTCTGGTGCTTATTTATAAGACCTTGCTTCTTAGCAATCGAAATCATTGTTTGATCATTGTACCAGTATTGTATTCATTTTTCAAGGGTTATTAGGTGATCGCATATAACTGCATACGTAATGTCTTCAAGCTTGATGGCTTGATTAACGTTAAATTGTCCTATTCTTGTTCGTCTAAGTTCGGTTACATAAGCCCCAGTACCTAATTCTTCGCCTATATCTTGGGCTAATGATCTAACATAAGTTCCACTAGAAACATCAGTTATTATCCGAATATAAGGATACTCATAGTGCTGTAATTCATTTTTAAAGATCTGGATGTGCCTAGGGGCAAGTTCAACAGTTTTACCTAATCGAGCTAGATGATAAGCCCTCTTACCATCTACTTTAATAGCACTAAATGCAGGTGGTGTCTGTAATATATCGCCTTGAAACTTTTGTAAAACTTCTTTAACAATTTTTTCAGAAGGTATTTCGTTATTTACATCAGTTATTATCCCTTCTCTGTCTCCCGTAGAAGAAGTTTGCCCAAGTTTCATTGTTAATTCATATGATTTATCTTTTTTTATTAGAACTGACAATTTCTTAGTGTAGGAACCTACAGCAAGAATTAGAAGGCCTGTTGCTTCAGGATCGAGTGTACCACTGTGACCGACTTTCATCTTTAAACCAATATTTGCTTTAATAATCCCACGTATTTTAGCAACTACCCCGAAGCTAGAAATAGCATTTGGCTTATCAACTAATAGAAAACCTTGCATATTTAACACCTATAAATTAACGATTAACTAAGCGAAGGTGGAGGTGGTAGTTTTTCATCACTATTTGGGGTATCGGTTATGGTAGTATCGTCATTATTTGGAGGTAGTGGGAATGGTAGTGGCGGTGGGACAATTGGTGGAGTTGTAGTTTGGTCGTTATCAGATAAAGGCTGCGCTCCAAGCGATTGAAGTGGTTTGGGTCGGTCAGCGTCATATCCAGCTTGATTAACAGCTTCAGATACAGCTTTTCGAGCTTCATTTTCATCTGGGGTATCGGCTGATAGAGGTGTACTTTCAGTTTGATTGCCTTCGAAGTTACCAACCGTCTTTTCTATATCGGTCAACGTATCAGTTGGTTCTACGTCTGGACCTAAAGTTTTACCAATTTGCGGATTATCATCCGTAGTTTGATTTTGATCATCTGTGCTGATAGGTAAACTTGCTGCCGGAATTTCACTTAATGGATCTGTGCTTGGATCTAATGGTTCGGGGATAGAGTTAGCAGTCAGCGTACCGCCAGTTTGGGGTGGTTCTGAAACATATTTGCTAAACTCTGGCTCTTCTACCTTTTCCTTAGGAGTAATTGGATTTTGAACCCCATTTTGAACATCATTAACCGCTGCTGCTAATTCATCTGGTGTATGTAATACACCTTGTTCATCAATGTGTATTTCTTCGGGTTTTGGTAACTCAGTAGCTGGTTCATGCTGATCATGTAGTGAGATAACACCTTCTTCATTGGAATCAGTTGGTTCGCTTGACTCGTTTTCAGTTGATAAATCTTCTACAGGACTAACTTCGGGTGGTTCTGGTGGCAAAGCTAATTCATTTGCAATTAACTGTTGGTTTGCACCAGCAGCCATTAGCTGAGCAGCCATAGTCATTACTTTTGGAGTTGTTTTATCGTTACTGAAGCGTTCG
>Ga0302319_10021050_pt1 | contig 11757 bp, 10 predicted proteins | sample Bog_T0_2_FD_203319 | JGI IMG/M metagenome (GOLD analysis project Ga0302319, IMG submission 203319) | Peat permafrost microbial communities from Stordalen Mire near Abisko, Sweden - Bog_T0_2 | ecosystem: Environmental > Terrestrial > Soil > Wetlands > Peat | place: Sweden: Abisko, Stordalen Mire...
GATCGGCTTCCTGCTGATGCGCGCTGTCGGGGGCTTGGATCCTGCAGCAGCCGGCGCTCGCGGCTTTTGTCGCCACGATCTGTTCCGGCTCATCATCGGGACGGGTATCGGCATCGGGCTCTGTTCGGAGTTTTACTTCGCAGGGTTTGTGTTCGCGAACTCAGGACTGCCGGCGGAACTCCTGTTGTCGATCGCAGGCGGAATTATCGTGTTCCTGTACCGAAACAAGACCGGATGCCGCTTATGCGGAACGCTGTATCGAGCACCGGAGGCTCGCATTCTCACCCGTTATCTGGCCTGCGCATTTGCATTCCTGTTAGTCATTGATCTCGCCATGTTCTTCCAGGTAAGCGCGCGAACTCCGCGCGGAGGCTGGGACGCGTGGGCCATCTGGAATTTGCGGGCGCGCTTCCTCTATCGGGCCGGAGGTTCCGCATGGCGCGATGGTTTCACAGAGTTGCTGGCCTGGTCGCATCCCGACTATCCGCTATTGTTGCCGGCCTTCGTTGCGCAGAGTTGGCGGACGCTGGGCCGCGAGAGCAGCGTGGCGCCCGTCACCCTGGCGTGCTTCTTCACTTTCGGATGCGCAGGCTTGATGGCGTCTGGTGTGACGATCCTGCGCGGGGCACGCCAGGGTCTTCTCGCCGGACTTGTCCTTGCGGCAACGCCTTTTCTCTATGTGCAGGGAGCGATGCAATGTGCCGATGTCCCGCTGGCGTTCTTCATTCTTGCCACGCTGGTCTCCCTGGCCCTGGCGGATCGATTCAACAGCCCCGGCTTTGCGTCGATCGCGGGCGTGGCCGCCGCGCTCGCGGGTTGGACAAAAAACGAAGGGCTCCTTTGGTTCAGCGCGCTCCTGCTGGCCCGCGTTGTGATGGTGCGCGGGCGGTCTCTGCAGGCTTTTCTCGCAGGCGCTTTGCCCGTTTTGGCCCCCGTCATCCTTTTCAAAGCCTGCGTGGCTGCCTCGAGCGATATCTTCGGAAGTGCCGGCCGGACAGGCATGATGGCACGCGTGCAGGACCCGTCCCGTTACATCCTGATTGCAAAGGAAGCATTTCGGCATATCCGGGAATTCGGTCCCTTGCCTGCCGGTGCGTTCGCGATCCTGGCTGTCTATCTGGCGGTCTCGGGATTTCAGCGTGACATCCGGGACCGGGCAATTCTTCGCACCGGTACGCTCGCGCTATTATTTACCGCGTTTGGATATTGCCTGATCTACCTGCTGCGCCCCCTCGATCTGGCGTGGCTGTTAGACACTTCGGCAGACAGGCTGCTGCTGCAGATTTGGCCGGGTATCGTCTTCGGAGTATTCCTCGCTGCTCGCGCTCAGTTGGGCGCCGATGTCGGCAACGTCGTGGGAAGCGAAGCGCAGTTTTCCGGCACCGAGTCTCTGATCAGGCGATGCAGGTAGGTTCTCGAAATCTGCAGGCTGTGCGCCGCCATTGTCTTATTCCCCTGGCATTCATGGATGGCTCTGTGTGCCAGCATCAGCTTGTAGGCCTGCATTTGCTCTTCGAACGAAGTGCCGGGCAAGGAGTTCCCAGCACTCGTACAGTCCGTGTGTCGCATCGTATCGGGCAGGTCTTCCGGCAGAATCGCGTCCCCGTCGCTCAAAATGATGGCGCTCTGAATCGCATTCTCGAGTTCGCGGATATTTCCCGGCCACTCGTACTCCAGCAATACAGCCATCGCCGACGGCGCTATTCGGCTGACCGGCTTTTGATAGAGCCGCGCGTATTCCGCCACAAAGTGCCTCGCGAGTTGCGGGATGTCCTCCGTCCGATCCCGAAGCGCGGGAGACCGGATGACCATCACGTTCACTCGGTAATAAAGATCCTTGCGAAACGTTCCTTCTTCCACCATTTGCGCCAGGTTTCTATGGGTGGCGAATAACAGCCGCGCCTGCAGCGGGATCAGATGGCTGCTTCCCAGACGGCTGAACTCCCGCTGCTGAAGTACCCGAAGGAGCTTGACCTGGGTCTGCGGACTGAGTTCACCGATTTCATCAAGGAATAAAGTGCCGTTTCCGGCCTCTTCGAGATATCCTTTTCTCCTGGCCACGGCGCCCGTATAAGATCCCTTTTCCGCGCCAAATAACTCGGCTTCGACAAGAGTCTCCGGAATGGCGCCACAGGAAACCGCTATAAACGGGCGTTCTCTGCGATTACCCTGATCGTGAATGCAGCGGGCAATTAACTCTTTGCCCGTTCCGCTCTCGCCCGTGATCAGGACGGGAGCATCCAGACCGACAACTCGGCGGATCAAATCGTAGATCGCCAGGGAACTCGCGCCGGAACCGATCAGCGGGCCAAATCCGGAGGGAGGTAACTGCGCGCGCACACGCTCCATTTCACTCTTCAGCTGGGCATGTTCATGTGCCCGGCGCACCACAATTCGAAGCTCCGGCAGCACCGGCGGTTTGCGGATATAGTTGTAGACCCCGCGTTCGACGAGCTCCAGCGCCGTAGCCCTGTTGTCGTCGTCGGTCATCAACACGACAGGCACCCCGAGATCCCGGATTTCGTCGAAGTATTCAAGTTGCTGCTGAATCCGACAGAAACCGGAATCCAGGTCCAAAATGACCACATCGCACTGCCTCTGCAAAATGATCTGTCTGATCCTGTCTATTCGCCGCTCCAGAAAAAGAGAAAACTCGTCGCCGATCGTAGGGGCCAGAAGGAGTTGCAGTTCCGGGTCGTGCGAATACAGCAGCAGCCTAATCATTTCAGGCCTACCGGACGGAAGTATTCACGCGCATTCACGACCATACATCGATAAAGTGCGTCATTCCGGTTTTATTCTCAGGTTTTGTGCCCCGGTGTCCACATCGAGCTACTGGGGGGAAGAAGACTATAAGCAATCGGACACACTGTCGCGTGCGATAGGATCTGTAACTCACTGAATTTCATAGCGGCAACGCGATTCTCGCTCACGGGCATCCAACTGCATTGCTCAGGGAGCGTGACCCTCGCCGACCGGAGTTCTTCCCGATGAACCGCAGAATATCGATAGTGGCAGTCTGCGCCCTGGTAATTGCCGCCTGCGCCAGCTATCTGGTTTATCGCGCGTTCGGGTCACAGCAGAATACCGAAAAGGCGTCCCAGACCGTGGAACTGGTCGTGGCAGCCCGCGACCTCGCCGTGGGAACGCTGGTTCGCGACGCCGATCTGAGCACCACCGCGTGGCGGGGTGCGGTGCCCAAAGGTGCAATTCTCAAGCGCGCCGACGGTCTGAACCGGGGCGTTGTCTCCCCCATCTACGAAGGAGAACTATTGACGGAGTTTCGTCTGGCGGCCAAAGGATCGGGTGGAGGTCTGGCGTCCACAATCCCGCCGGGGATGAGGGCGTGCGCGGTCAAAGTGAACGAAGTGGTGGGAGTCGCCGGATTCGTTGTGCCGGGCGCCCGCGTGGACGTACTCATGACGGGGTCGCCGCCGGGAGGGAACACGCTCGAAGGGCCAAAGGTCAAAACGCTCCTGCAAAACATACAGGTACTTTCCGCCGGCACGGACTTCCAAAGGGACCGGGAAGGGAAGCCACAACAAGTTCAGGTTGTGAACCTGCTGGTCACCCCTTCCGACGCTGAAATTCTCAGTCTCGCCAGCAACGAGACACACATTCAACTGGTCCTGCGCAATCCCATCGACACGGAGATCTTCACGCCGCCGGGCCGGATTATGTCGGATCTTTTCGGTGCGGCGCGCCCGCCCGAGCCCGTCATATCAAGTCCCCGAATATCAAGTAAGCCAGGCGCCGGGCCGGTTGCCCAGCCAGCAACGCGGACGGCCCCACCCGCCGCTCCCGATCTCTATACGATCGAGGTATCGAACGGCTCCGCCCATACTTCCGCACGATTCGCTCGGCCGGCGGCGACACGATGAATTTCGTGCCGCTGTATCGTCTGCTGGCGCTCGCTTTGTTGAGCGGTGCCGTGAATACAGCCACCGGGCAGGATGCGGATGCACCGGCTGTCCCGACCGATCTCGTCCTGACCGTGGGGAAATCCCTCATTGTCGACAGTTCTTCACCCATTGAACGCATCGCCGTGGGTTTTGGCGACATGGCCGAAGCCACCGCTATTGGTCCCCGCGAAGTGCTGCTGAGCGGCAAGACGCCGGGGGTCACCAGCCTGGTCATCTGGCAGGAGGGGGGCGTCAGAAGACTTTTCGATGTTACCGTCGTGGCCAGCAAAACAATATCCGACTCCCGAGTCGAGGGAATCGGCGCTCAGCTGGAGCGCGAACTGCCCGGACAGAATCTCAATCTGAGCTTTGAGAACGGCACCGTCTTTCTGCGCGGGACGGTCAGGGACATAACGAGCGCGGACCGCGCCGTTGCCATCGCTTCGACCCTCGGAAAAATCGTCAACCTGCTATACGTCGATGTGCCGCCTCCGGAGCCTCAGATTCTGCTGAAGGTTATGTTTGCGAGTGTGGACCGAAACGTCAGCTCCCAACTGGGCTTGAACATAATCTCGACCGGAGCGGGCAACACGATCGGATCGGTGAGTACCGGCCAGTTCTTTCCCCCTTCACTGGCGATCCCCGCCAGCGGCGCGGTCCCCGTAACGATCGCCGATGCTCTCAATCTTTTCCTGTTCCGCCGCGACCTGAATCTGGGAGCGACCATTCAGGCCCTTGAGGTCAAGGGGCTTCTGCAGATTCTCGCCGAGCCCAACGTGCTCGCGGAGAACGGTAAACAGGCGAGTTTTCTGGCTGGCGGAGAATTTCCTTTTCCCGTCGTAAGTTCTGTTGGAGGAGGCACGCCCGCGATTTCGATTCAGTTCCGGGAGTTCGGAGTTCGTCTGGGCTTTCTCCCCACGATCACGTCACGCGGCACCATTCATATGGAGGTCACTCCCGAAGTGAGCGCGCTCGATTTCACCAACGGACTGACTGTCAGCGGCTTCAACGTCCCCGCAATGACCACCCGCAAATTAAATACCCAGGTTGAACTCAGCGAAGGTCAAAGCTTCGCTATCGGAGGACTTCTCGACAACCGGACAACCGACACCATCGAGAAAATCCCTTTCCTCGGAGACATCCCGATTCTGGGACGCTTCTTCCAGTCTAAATCGGTGTCGAAGACAAACACGGAACTGATTATCATCGTGACGCCGGAACTGGTGCTTCCGATTCCGGCAGGCCAGGCTGTGCCTGAGCTGAAATACACCACACCATTTCTCAAATCGAATACAGGCGGCTATCCCCGGACTCCTGGCCTCGATACTACCGGGTCCGCACCAGTTAAGCCGTCTCAGGATTCGGTTCCCATCGAGAAATTGCGGGTTCCGCCAGGCCAGTTGCCCGCGGCTCCATCGGGTTCGTCCGTTATTCAGCCGCATTGAAGTGCTGACATTCGTGCCTGCGGAGATCTGGCGGCAAATCACCGAAGCGCTGACCCCATCGGTTTGAGATAAATCCCGTCGCCCCGTCGGGGGCGATCCGCTTGATGAGCGGATTGCAGATACATCCTTACTCGTAAGTTATTGAAAAAATCGCGGTGAGGGTGGGATTCGAACTATCCAGAGGGATTTGTTGTCCGTAAGTTGCTGATTATCCGTTGCCACAGATGGCTATTTTGACATCGTTGCCACGCCGTATTGCCCGATATTGCCCGACGAAGGATGTCGTGCTCGGCCAATTCTGCGTGCAGGCGGTAGTTGGGGTCGCAATCGGGACTGCCACCAGGAGTCCGTAACTTTTAGATTCCATGTTCCCGGCGGCGCCAGGGTTGCCACCGTTGCCGTCGACCATTGCACGCTACTGCACGCTACTGCACGCTGGCCGCGCAGCGGCATATGGAAACAAGGTCGTGTATAAGCGCGGGGTTTGAGACCGCCCTTTCGATCTTCTGCGGCGCTAACTGGGCGCTGACGGACTGGCTCGATTTCTCAAACTGCATAGGGCCGGTGACGGTGACAACATGAATCGAACCTGAAGGTTGGCAGCAGGGGTGTGTCAGTTGAGGATATCGCCGAGTCTATCCGGCGCAAAAGCACAGTGAAGGCTCAGGCGCAACCTCTTTGGCGTGGACCAGCGACGGATGGATTCCAACTCAACCGTCGTCAGCATCCTCACACCTTTTGGGGCCGCGTGATCTCGCGGACTCGCCGCGCGAACCGGTCCGGAGCCTCGAACGCGAATCATTCCGTCTGCTGGCCGGTCAGATTCAGTTCTAAAGTCGCTTGACCTTTTAGTGAGTATGCGAGTGTTTGCGGGGACGCGTGTACGTAGCCGCCTCAAACAACTCACGGCGAGGCAATTCGATCTGTTCCAGCGCCCAACCGACAACAGTGTCGAGCCCGTCTTCGCTCCTGAGGTTAGTGAACACGAACGGCCGGGAGCCACGCATCCTGCGGGTGTCGCGCTCCATCACATCCAGCGAAGCCCCTACGTAAGGCGCAAGGTCGATCTTGTTGATCACCAGCAGATCGGAGCGCATAATTCCCGGACCGCCTTTGCGGGGTATCTTGTCGCCACCGGACACATCGATGACATAGATGAACGCATCTGCAAGATCGGGACTGAACGCGGCGGCTAGGTTATCGCCGCCGCTTTCGATGAAGATCACATCGACTTGCCCCAGAGCGCGTTCGAGATCGGCGATGGCTTCGAGGTTCATGGAACAATCCTCACGAATGGCCGCATGAGGACAACCACCCGTCTCCACGCCGCGCACCCGTTCGGCAGGCAAAGCTCCCACGCGGATCAAAAAATCGGCATCTTCGCGGGTATAGATGTCGTTGGTAACGGCGGCAACACTGAGCCGGTCCCGGAGGCGTCTGCTGAGGCGATCGACCAACGCCGTCTTGCCGCAGCCTACGGGGCCGGCGACGCCAATGCGAAAGGCACGTTGAGGATGAAGGTCAGACATAAGCTTAGAAAAGAAAATACCTTTGTGCGAGCGGGAGTTCGCTTACCGGTTCGCAGGTAAGGAGTTCACCATCGGAGCGCACCTCGTAGGTCTCCGGATCGACTTCGAGGTGGGGAGTGGCATTATTCAGAACCATGTCCGCCTTCGAAATTGAGCGGCAGCGTTCGACGGCAACGACGCGTCTGCGAAGGCCGAGGCGTGCTGGGACACCAGCTTCAATGGCGGCGCGCGAGGTGAAGCTAACCGACGTCGAATAAGGAGCGGCTCCGAATGCGCCAAACATCGGGCGATAGAGCACTGGCTGCGGGGTAGGTATCGAAGCGTTGGCATCTCCCATCACGCTCCAGGCGATCAGGCCGCCCTTGATCACCATTTCCGGCTTGGTACCGAAAAAGGCGGGCTTCCAAAGGACCAGATCGGCGAGTTTGCCGGCCTCAATGGATCCAACCGTCGAAGCTATCCCGTGCGTCAGAGCGGGGTTGATGGTGTATTTGGCGACGTAGCGGCGTACGCGCAGATTGTCATTGAGTTCGGAATCGCCGGGCAAGGGACCACGCTGAAGCTTCATCTTGTGGGCGGTCTGCCAGGTGCGGGTCGTCACTTCACCGATGCGTCCCATTGCTTGAGAGTCGCTCGATATCATGCTGAATACGCCCAGGTCGTGGAGAATGTCCTCGGCGGCAATGGTTTCCTGGCGAATGCGGCTTTCCGCGAACGCTACATCCTCCGGCACCATCGGGTTCAGGTGGTGGCAGACCATCAGCATATCGAGATGCTCCGCGATGGTGTTGACAGTCAGCGGGCGCGTCGGATTGGTGGACGAAGGCAAAACGTTCGGCTCCGCGGCGATGCGGATGATGTCCGGCGCATGGCCGCCCCCCGCGCCTTCAGTGTGATAGGTGTGTATGGTCCGGCCGGCGATGGCGGCGATCGTATCGCTTACGTATCCGGCTTCATTGATGGTGTCTGTGTGGATGGCGACCTGAACATCGTAACGATCGGCCACGGCGAGGCAGTTGTCTATGGCGGCCGGAGTGGAGCCCCAGTCTTCGTGCAGCTTGAGGCCGCAGGCGCCCGCGATTATTTGTTCCTCCAGCGGCGCCGCCCCTGACGCATTCCCCTTACCGAGGAAGCCGAAATTCATCGGAAAGTCCTCGACGGCTTCGAGCATGCGCGCGATGTTCCATGCGCCGGGCGTGCAGGTGGTGGCATTGGTGCCCGTAGCAGGCCCAGTGCCCCCCCCGATCATTGTGGTGGTCCCGTTCGAGAGGGCTTCATAAATTTGCTGCGGGCAGATGAAATGAATATGGCTGTCGACGCATCCGGCGGTGACGATCAGGTTTTCGCCGGCAATGACTTCAGTGGCCGCGCCCACCACGAGTTCAGAATCGACACCGTCCATGGTGTCAGGATTTCCCGCCTTACCCACCTTTACGATGCGGCCGTCCCGAATTCCAATGTCGCCCTTCACAATGCCCCAATGGTCGATGACAACGGCATTGGTTATGACGAGATCGAGAACGCCGCTATTGTCCTGCCGCGACATGGTGCTGTTCTGTCCCATGCCGTCGCGAATCACTTTTCCGCCGCCAAAGGTGATTTCATCGCCGTATACGGTAAAGTCTTTTTCGATTTCGATAGTGAGGGCGGTGTCTGCGAGACGCAGCCGATCGCCCGTCGTAGGGCCGTAAAAGTCGGCGTAAGCCCGGCGGTCAATGAGCAAACTCATGATTGCGCGTCCCCGTTGCTTTGTCCCGTGTGGCCGCTTTGTCCCCTGTGCCCGAATATGCGCCGCAGGCCCCCGAAGGCGACCAGCGTGACAGGCTTTTCCTCACCGGGCTCGAATCGCATCCCGGTTCCGGCGGGCACGTTGAGACGCATCCCGCGGGCCTTTTCGCGATCGAACTTCAACGCCGGATTAACCTCGAAGAAATGATAGTGGCTTCCGATCTGAATGGGACGGTCGCCGGTGTGACGCACAAGAACGGTCGCCTGGTCGCGCTCTTCGTTGGCGACGATCGGGTCCGCTGCAAGGATATATTCGCCTGGAATCATATAACGGCCAACCTATTGAATCGGGTCATGAACGGTGACCAGTTTTGTTCCGTCGGGGAACGTTGCTTCCACCTGGACGTCGTGGATCATTTCAGCTATGCCTTCCATGACATCGGCGCGTTTCAATATTGTAGTGCCTAAGCTCATGATTTCGACAACCGTCTTCCCATCGCGGGCGGCTTCGAGCATCTCGGACGTGATGAGGGCAACGGCTTCGGGATAGTTCAGTTTCAACCCCCGCGCGCGCCGTTTTCGGGCGACTTCGGCCGCCACAAAGACCATCAGTTTTTCCTGTTCTCGCGGAGTCAGATGCATCGGATTGGCCGCCTGGTTGATTTTACGTGCCTAATAGATTTTACGCGGTGGGACGGCCGGTTCGCCCCAGATTTCCTGTTTAGCATGTTCCCAAAATGCCCGGAGGCCGGCGGTTATCTGGTGAGCTTCCAGAGCCATTCCCCGAACCACCAGACCGTTCGCGATCAAAGTACTCACACCCCACCGCGCGGACTGCGAGGTGTGCGCTGTCGCCAGCCGATTCAGACAGGACTCGAGGTCGAGCCAGCGGGGTTGAGCCACCCCGGTGTGGCAGACGTATAAAGAGGCAGTGTATCGAAACCTGCCCCATCGGGCGGCGGACCGGGGGGCGCCGGTGGAAGGGGTCAGGGACCAGCGCTCGATGGCCAGCGGGCGAACATCCGACCGAACGCATAACTCAGAATGAAGGAAATCGAAGGCGAACTCCTCGCCTCCGGCAATGCGGCCGGCTGCTATCGATTCCCATCCGATAAATCCGGCGTTCCGCCCGAGCGAAACCGTGGTGGCCTGGCTAAACCGCGAACTGGCGAACGGAATGACCGCTTCGGGCAGATATTCAACCATGGCGTCTTCGCCAACTTGAATAGCCGTGGAAAGTCGAGCCACGGCGCGGCCGGGGCGGTGACGATAAACCCGCGTGGCGCCGACGGAAGTTACCTGAACACGGGCGCCCGGCGCGGCGTCGATCGCAAGGTGGAGCGAATCGCCCGACAGGATACCTCCCGAGACATTGTGCAGGTGAACCAGAGCCTGACCCAGCGAGTTTTGGAAAGCACGAATAGCGCGCCACGGTGGTTGCTGAGTGAGGACGAACATGCGCGTCGAAGTGCCGTCCGGTATAAACCTTAGATCGAGAAGGTTGGGGACGCAGTCCCCTCGATCCGGCATGTGTCCAGCCAGGCGCGGAGATCGTTTCAAAACAGTCATGGGGGACTTTCAGCTGATAAACAAGCGGGTCGCCAGGCAGGAATGGCGCATGGATGCCAGGTCAGGCAAGTGCGCGAACGAGCAGACCGTCGAAAAAGATAAACTTCGGGATTGGTTCACCGCGTCCAGAATAGCGGGCTTCAAATCCCAGGCGATCCGGCTGGCTTGAATCTGCCCCAACGGAAGCAAGCGCTGCGCGGCGGAGATCATATTGAGCACGGCTTGATGGAGGAATGCACTCACGGTGAGCTCGGGGTCGATGGCGAGAGTCCCGAGGGTAAAACCGAAAGCCACCGAATGATGCAATTCCGGCAAGCCGGCGAGGCGTGAAAGTGCGGGGCCGGGATGGAGGGCGGCCGCGAGCGCGGCGAAGCGGCGGCCCAACGTGAGGCTTGCATCGCGCGATTCCCGAGCCACCCGGAGTGCGCTGGCACTCTGGTTCAGATCGAAGACCGTGTCATCATCGTTCAAAACGCCCGGAGCGTCCCGAAGCGCCCGAGTATGGGCCTCACGACATAATACTGCGTCGAACAGCAGCGACTCCGAAAGGGAGTCTTCCAGATACAACTCAAGGGATGCGGGACAGCTTTGAACGCCGGGCTCAATGTCTTCATCGAACACCAGCGCTTCCAGTCCGAGCGAGTGCGCCATCGAGCCGACCGGCAAGGCACTGTCGGCAAGCTGGAGGATCTGGAGCACGGAGAGACAGCGCAGGTCCGGCAATGACAAAACACATGCTACAGCCGGGTACCTGGAAAAGACAACCCGGTTTTGTTTTGTAGCCATATCGAAACAATCTATCGGACGCCGGCGGTGGGCCGCGTCGCCTCGTCCCGGTTGCCGCATGCGACGCCTCGGTTGATAGACTCTTCAACAGCGCCTGAACGGAGCCAAACCAATGCCGGCAGAAAAAGACATTGAATCACACAATAAAGAAGCAATTCAGGCAAGCTTCAGGGCGTGGAGAGAGGGCACGGGACGCGTATTTGACCTCCTCGCACCCGATGCGAAATGGACGATAGTGGGTAACTCTCCGGTATCGAAGACCTACCATAGCCGCCAGGAGTTCATGGAAGCGGTTATCAATCCGTTCGACGCTCGTCTTTCGAGCCGCCTGATACCTACAGTTCGCGGCATCTACGCGGATGGCGACATGGTAATTGCGCTGTTCGACGGTGAAGGGACGGCCCGAGACGGGAAGCCCTACCGGAACACCTACACCTGGTACATGCGAATGCGCGACGGGAAGATCTTCGAGGTGGTCGGCCTTTTCGACACCATCGAGTATACGGATTTCTGGACGAGGATTACGCCCGAATAGCCCAGTGCCGCCGACGCTGAGAATCGTCCCACGGTTCAAAGCTTTAAACGCTTTCACCCCGATCACTTGCAGACTGTGCTTTGTGGGGCAGCTTGGTAAGCTGCGGACCGGTTGTTAACCGGTCCAGCCGAGCTTGCTCGGCAGTTTCCGGTTTCGCCATCATGCCTTTGGTTTCGGCTCCGCTGCTATGTGGGGCAGGGCTTCTGCCCTGAGGCCGGCTTATGCCCGCCTTCCCGTATCCCGGAATTTTGGCCCGAATACGA
>Ga0302319_10021051_pt1 | contig 11757 bp, 8 predicted proteins | sample Bog_T0_2_FD_203319 | JGI IMG/M metagenome (GOLD analysis project Ga0302319, IMG submission 203319) | Peat permafrost microbial communities from Stordalen Mire near Abisko, Sweden - Bog_T0_2 | ecosystem: Environmental > Terrestrial > Soil > Wetlands > Peat | place: Sweden: Abisko, Stordalen Mire...
GAAAGCCGGCTGGCGCGCGCTTTTGGATGGATGCCAGCGGCAAATAGCGATTCGTCGGCATAGATATTTCCCACTCCGCCGATGAATGTTTGGTTGAGGAGGAGCGGCTTGATATGACCGGTGTGCCGTTTGAGGCGCGTCAGAAATTCTTCGGCAGTCACGGTGAGCGCATCTGGCCCCGTCTTTGAAAGAAAAGCGGGAACTTCCGGATAGTATTCCACGCGTCCGAATTGGCGGACGTCATCGAAGATCAAAGTGCCGTTATCGAGTTCGAATATGGCGCGAGCGTATTTTGTTTTCTCGCCGTTCCACAGCAGTTTGCCCGTCATGCCGAGGTGAATGTAGAGAATGCCACGGTTGAGTTGTACAAAAATCTGTTTGCCGCGACGGCGTACGCTCTCGATTTTGGCACCTGTAAGGGCTTTAGTTGTTGCCGCAAAGGAACCGCGTGTAACACGGTGCGAAGAGACGTCGGCGTGGGTAATCACATGGCCAACGATATGCGGCGCGATGGAGCGGACGACGGTTTCAACTTCGGGAAGTTCGGGCACGGGTGTTAGTTAGAGGTCGAGGAAAATGCTACCGTCTTGAATCACAACGGGGTGGCTTTTCAATTGGATGCTTGGATCAAAGTCGTTGATGCCGCTTTTGCAATCGAACGCCCAGGCGTGCCACGGGCACACGATTTGATCGCCGTCCAGATTGCCACCGCCTAACGGACCGCCGGCGTGGGGGCAGATACCGTCAAAGCAGCGAATTCCGCCATGGTGGTTGCAGACGGCGTAGGAGGAACCATGTACCTGTATCTGTTGAAGAGAACCTGGCGGCAGTTCTGCGAGAGACTTGATTTTAAGGAAGGCCACTTTGAGCTAGGATAGCGATTTATGGAGGACATTGGTAGAATAAAAACGTAGCGTTTCCGAAGCCACCCTAGCTCAGTTGGTAGAGCATCTCATTCGTAATGAGAGGGTCGCGAGTTCGACTCTCGCGGGTGGCTCCAGCTTCCCATATCTGAAATAAAGCCTCTTTGCCTCAAGGGCGCAAAGAGGCTTTACTCGTTTTACTTACCTACTACTATTATGTGAAAGCTGTCTGGAAGAACGGGCGGACGGACTCTCTTGCCGGGCTCTGCTTCGGGTGCTGGACCGTACTCGGCGGCAAGCAGGTATACTTTGTGGCTTTTAGCATCAACGGTCATGGTGCGAGCGCCTTTTTCCGTGGGCACGGTTTCCACGGTTTCATACTTGCCGCCCACTTCTTTGATGACGCTCAATGTGCCGTCGCCGCCGTTGGAACTGAAGGCAAGACCCAGGCCCGGATCGAACCCTGCTCCGTCTACACCTGATCCGATGGCCGGTGTGGCAACAACTTTCAAAGTCGCCATATCTGTCACGGCCATCACCTTATTGCTACAGGCCGAAAAGATTTTTTTGTTTTTGATGTCGATGGCGATTCCAGAAGGAGACTCACAGGGGGCAAGCGATGCGTGGCGCAGGACGGCCGGTTTCGCGGCATCGATTTCAATGATCTCGCTGGAGTCTTCGAGATTTGCGTAAATCTTGCCGGTCCCATCGGCGCCGCATTCTTCGGGCTTGCCGCCTAATGGAAGGGTTTTGAGGACTTCGTTAGTTTTAGGATCGATAGCGGTTGAATCGTTCGACCGGCCGTTGAACGTGAAGATTCGCTTAGTGACGGGTTCGAAGCAGACCGAGTCTGGATTCTGACCGGTTTGGGGTTCGCCTACTTTGGCAAGAGTTTTCAGATCGAAGATGGTGACGCTGTTGGATTGGCCATTGGTGATGAACCCTTTGCCGAATTCGGGTGCTACGGCAATGCCATGTACGCCGTGCAGTTGGGTGATCTGGCCGACCACCTTGCCGGCGTTGGTATCCACTACCTCAACCACGGTGCCGTGCGACGCGTAGACGCGTTTCGCGTTTGTATCCACGGCTACGTAATCCCAGCCGCCTGTGCCACCGATCTTGATTTTCGAGAGCACCTTGAAGCCCTCCGCGGCTAGCAAAGACAAAGCGCCAAGCGCCAAGCCTGTAGCCAAAAGCCTCTTCGTCATTTCTGTTTATTCCTTTCAATTGGGTTCCGGCCGCCGATGTAAAATCGCACGGCGGGGGTTACTACCAGAGACAAAACCATGGAGGCCAACATGCCGCCGATGACGGCGATGGCCAAAGGCTGAAGCATTTGTGAACCGGCGCCGACGGCGAAGGCCAGTGGCAGCATACCGGCTACGGTGGCGAGCGCGGTCATCATGATGGGACGCAGGCGGCGTTCGCCAGCTAAGATCATGCTTTCTTCTGGGGCGACACCGGTGACACGAAATTTTTGATCGGCGTCCAGTAAGAGAATGCCATTTTTGGCGACGATGCCCACCACCATAATCAAGCCCATGAATGAAGACAGGTTGAAGGTGGTGTGAGTGATAAGCAGAGCCAGGAAAACGCCACAGGTGGAGAGCAGCGCCGATGAGAGCACGGCAATGGGCGCGCTGAAGTCACCGAATTCGAAGAGCAGGACCATGAAGACAAGGACGATGGCCAAGGCAAGCACGAAGATGAGGTCACGAAATGATTTCTGTTGCTCTGCGAACTGACCGCCGTATTCGACGCGAATGCTGGGCGGTAGATTCGATTCGACCACAGCTTTTTGAATAGCGGCCATGCCAGCGCCGAGGTTGATGCCTTCGAAGCGCGCGGTAACGTCGACGGAGCGCTGCAGGTTTTCGCGAATGATTTCTGTTTGGCCGGGAATCTCGGTCATGGTGGCGAGCGAGCCGATAGTCGCGGTCTTGCCAGTTCCACTGACGAGAAGAGTCTTCTGCATGCTGTCGAGCGTTTGGCGGACGGATGGCGGGAATTGCACACGAATTGTGTAAGAGCGGGAGTCTTGAACTACTGGCGTGGTGGAAGGTTCGCCTTGCAGCATGGCGCTGGCGTCAAGTTCGACCTCTTGCGGGGTGAAACCGGCGCGTGCGGCGATTGCGGGATCAATGGTGAAAGTGAAAGCTGTGCCGCTAGTCGTAGCTTCGATGCCGTCTTCGACATCGACGACACCGGGAAGTTTCTTAATAGCGCTCGCTTCAACGGGGGCCCAATGACGGAGCAGATCACCGTCTTCGGAAAAGAGCTTGATAACGACGGGTTGTGGCGCGCTAGTCAAATCGCCGATCATGTCTTGCAGGAGCTGTGGGAATTCGACATCGAGCAGGGGTTCAGCCTCGGCGATTTTAGCGCGCACGTCAGCGATAACCTCATCGCCGGAGCGTTTACGCTCGTTTGCGGAAGCGCTGCCGAACAGACGCGACCAGACGGACGCCATGGGCTTCAACTTGACGCTAATGTCGCCCTGGTTTGCTTCCGTAACAGCAGCCAAGCCCAACTGCAGGCCGGTGCGACGGGCGGTGGTGGCCACTTCCGGAGTTTCGCGCAAGATCTTTTCGACATGACTGATGACGCGATTGGTTTCGCTGAGTGAAGAGCCGGGCGGCATTGTGTAATCGACGATGAAACCGCCTTCGTCCATGGCTGGCAATAGGTCGGAACCAGTTTGACGGTAACAGACGTACGAGACGGCGATTAAGACAAGTGTGAACAGGGCGAGGGTCCAGCGATGTGCCAATGTGAAGCGCAACGCACGTTCGTAACTTCGCATGAGCCAGAGAGGAACGGTCTCTGGATTTTCGGCGGAGGGTTTGCGATGTCGCAGAAGATAGTGGCTGAGTGTAGGAGTCCAAGTAAGAGCCAGCGCCAACGATGCCAACAATGACACGCCGACGGTAACGGCCAGAGCGCGGAAGAATACGCCCGTTACGCCCGTTATCGAGATAAGCGGAAGAAAGACAACGATGGGCGTGAAGGTGGAGCCGACGAGCGGAACGCGAATTTCGCGGATTGCGGAGTGAATGGCTTCGGCGCGGGATTGGCCTGAATCGCGGTGCAAAACAATATTTTCGACAACCACGATGGCGTCATCGATGACAAGGCCGATGGCCGCGGCTAAACCACCGAGCGTCATGAGATTAAAGCTCTCGCCGAGGACGCGCATCACAATGAACGTGATGCCGATGGTGGCGGGAATGACCAAACCAGCTACGAGGGACGTGCCCCAATCACGCAGAAAGAGAACAACGATCAGAGATGACAAAACGAGGCCGAGTAAGATGGCGTCGCGAACGCTGTTGATCGATTCAGTAACTACTTCGGATTGATCGTAGAAGGGCCGGATATCGACGCCGGGCGGCAGGTCTTTGCGCAAAGTGGCGATCTTATCATGAACGGAATTTGCCACGTCTACGGTATTGCTCGCGGGTTGGCGGAAGATGTTTATCAGAACAGCTGGCTTGCCATTGGCGGTTACGACGGTGTAGACCGGCATCACGGAGTTGGTCACGGTGGCCACATCGCTAATATGAAGCGGGTCTCCGGTGGTAGAAATCTTTATGACGATGTTGGCGATGTCTTCAGGGCTGCGCGCTTGCCCAGTCATGAGGGTAAGTGCCAATTGATGATTGGTCTCAATCAGGCCAGGCGAATCAATCATGTTACTGCGACTGATGGCGTCCATTATGTTCGGTATGGTTACGCCGGTTTGTACGAGCTTAGCGGGGTCGGGCTGGACCAGAAATTCGGGGACTTGGCCGCCCTGAACAACAACAGATGACACGCCGGTAGCGCGATTGAGTCGGGGTTTGAGTGTGTAGTTGGCGATTTCCCAGAGAGTTGTTTGAGGGATTCGATCGGAGGTAAGACTGTAGCCGAGAATCGGGAAGGCGGCGAAAGTGAGACGGCTCGCGGTCACTTTTGCGTTCGGCGGCAGAGTTGACTGTACGCGTGCGAGGGCAGCATTCGCCAGTTCCAGGGTGCGGTCCATGTCGACATTCCAGTCGAAGAATAGGTCGATCTCAGCGCTACCACGGCTGGTGATGGAACTGACGTGATCTAAGCCAGGAACAGTGTTGAGAGCTTCTTCCAACGGCTGGGTTACGCTGACCAACATTTGGTCGATTGGATAGACACCCACGTCGGCGCCGACCACGATTCTCGGAAAATTTGTGCTGGGGAAAACGGAGACCGGGATGGAGACGGCCAAATAAATGCCCACCGCCACCAAAACCAGAATGGCAAAAATGATCGGCTTGCCGTGACGGGCGGTCCAATGCATGGCGCTTGGGCTAGCGGTGGCAGGCGCTATGGAAAGATCGCTCATTTTTGTTTGGAAGGGTCTTGCTTCGCGGCGGGCTTGGGTTTTGGGGCTTGCGAATCATCGGGGCCGTTTTGGTCGTCATCATCGTCTGACTCTTCAACAGCAGTGGTAACGATTTTGACTTTGGTGTTGTCATCGAGACCCATGCCTCCCACCACCACAACTTCTTCGCCAGGATTGGCGCCGCTAAGAATTTGAACCTGATTGCCTTCGCGGACACCTAGCGTTACGGCTCGTTTGTGGGCGATGGAATCAGCAGAGATGGTGAGGACGGCGGTACCCCCTTCTTCGCCGGGAAGGATGGCGGCAGCGGGAACGACGGAGGCGGCTTTGAATACCTCGGTTGCGATGGCGGCGTGCACTGAAGTGCCGGGCCTTAGCGCGGCGTCGGGATTTGGAATCTCAATCCAAATTTGAACGGTGGTGGTATTGGGGTCAGCTGCCGGGCTGACCATAGTGACCTTGCCCTCGAGTTCTTCCTTGCTATCGGGTTGGGTGAGCGAGGCGGGCTGGCCAACTTTTACAGCGGATGCGTCGGACTGAGGAACGTTGACGCGAGCGATGATTTTCGAGATGTCGACGATGGTAATCACAGGCGAGCCGGGGTTGGCCATTTCGCCGACATTCAACGGGCGGTCAGAGACAACACCGGAAATCGGACTCACAATGCGTGAGTAGTTCACTTGCGCTTGCTGAGAATCGAAGTGCGCCCTCGCTGTTCTAAGCTGAGCGGCGGCACCGTTGATTTGATCCTGCCTCACTGACTCAGTGGCCTTCAAATGGGCTTCGGCCGTGCGGTACTGGATGTCTGCTTGCTTATAAGCCGCCTGCGCGTCGTCAAGAAGCCGGCCTGCTAAGGCGCCTTGCTTGAATAGCTGCTGGCGGCTCTCGAGAATGCGTTTGGCGCTCTCGCGGGCATCGCGGGCGTTGTCGCGATCGGTCTGGGCTTTCATGACCGAGTCGGGTACGGTGGAAACTTCCGTGGTTCTTAGATTGGTCTCCGCTTGATCAACGCCACCTTTCCCTTCAGCGGCAGCGTAGACAAGATCGCGATTTTCAAGGATGGCGAGGAGTTGACCGCGTTTGACGTGGTCTCCGCGATGCACGAAGAACTTCTGGATTGGTGCGGCTACTTTGGGTGTGATGCTGGCTTGGTCAAGTGGATAAAGCGCGCCTTCGCCTTTGACGATGCGGCGGATGGTGGCCTGTGTCACCGCCGTGACTTGCACGGGGACAGGATTCTTGGCCTTCTCTTCGGGAGGTTTGCTGCAAGCTGTAATAAAGACGATAGCGCTGATGAGGATCCAGGTTTTGAGCGCCATGGATTTTAGAATTTCCCCGTGATGGTTTGAAGGTTGGTTAGGGCGAGACGGTAGCGCATCATACCGTCATCGTAGGCGTTGCGGGTTTGGTTAGCGCTGGTTTGGGCATCTACTAAGTCGGCGATGGGAGCTTCGCCAGCTTTGTAACGAAGCAGGATGAGACGAAGGTTTTCGGAAGCGAGATCCACGGCGGCGTGTAACAGATCGATCTGCTCGTGCGCCAATTGTGCTTCGGCGTAAGAACCACGCAGGTTTCGAATCAACGTGCGTTGGGTGGCGCTTAGATCGGCCTCGGCCTCATCGTGGCTGAGTTCGCTCTGCCTGAGCTTGCTGCGGCGCACGCCCCAATCCCAAACGGGAATGTTGAGACTGGCAGTTACGAAGTAGCCAAGGTTGGGTAGAGGACCGTCGGCTTTAGCGGCAGCGACGGTGCTGTGTAAGGCAAAGGCGTTTGCTTCGATTCCGTACACGGCGTCAACCGTAAGGGTGGGCAGGAAAGCTTGCCGCGCGATTTTCATGTCGAGGCGGGCGCCGCGCAGAGTCTCCATTGCCGCAGCCAGTGTTGGATTGCCATGACTTGCCATGGTTTCCGATTCCGCTAGAGTCGGAAGAACCGGTGCAGCGTCGAGATCGTCGATGATGGAAAAGTTTTCGTCAAAGTCGCGGAACAATAAGACGCTGAGATCGAGGCGCGCGTTTTCCATGCTTAACTTCGATTCTTGCAGCGCTTGTTGCTGGCTATTCTCTTGAAGCTGAAAGCGGATTACGTCGCTATGGGCGACTTCTCTGCCACGTTCGAGTTCCTGGCTGATGCTGAGTGACTGGCGTGCCTGATCAAGACTGTCTTGCGCGGTGGCATATTTGCGCTGGGCCACCAGGAGCGCGTAGTAATTCTTGGTGACGGTGGTGGCGAGGCCGCGTCGAGCGATTTCCAGTTTGGCGCGCGACAACGCTTCTGCGGCGGTGGCGCGTTGTACCGCGCTGCCGCTGAGTGCGCCGGGTGAAAGATCCTGATGAACGACCGCCCAATCGCGATAGACGTGGACGCCGTCGTTGGTCACGAAGCGGCTCTCCGAGAGTTTGCCGTTGCCTTGGGTACCGAGGTATTCGGAGCGTCCGGAAAGCGAAGGGTACAAAGCGGCGCGCGCCTGTTTGCGGTCTTCGTTGGCCAAGGCAGCGTCGCCAGTGGCGGCGAGGAGACCCGGATCGTTTTTTTCGGCCAGCGCCATAGCGTCTTTCAGGGTCAGAGTGACCGGCGATGGAGTCGCGTTTTGCGTGATGGCTGGGAGCGCGCAAGCGATCAAGATCAGCGAACTTTGGATGAGTTGGTGTTTGGAGAGACTGCGCGTACGCATCACGAAGAATCGATAGTAACAGCGGATTCTGAAGATTTGCTGAAGAAGACTGCACGAGTTTGAGGCGACAAGTGCCTTTACTGATTGGCGGCCGCCGTTCCATGGGCTCTTGCGGTGCGGGCTTGTAGTTCGCGTAGCGCTTCCAATTCCGCGCTAGTGGGGGGCGGTGTTTGCTCTACGCCGGACGCGAAACGAACAGGCCAGCCGGTGTTTTGGGTAACCGAATCGCGTGTGACGTCAGGGTGAAGACTGGTTACGATGAACTCGTTTGTGCCCTGTTCGGGGCGCATCACGCAGAGGTCGGTTACCAACAATGCTGGCCCTTGCGTCTTGATTCCCAGTTGTTTTCTTTCCACTCCGGTTGGACCGTGGCCGAGTGAGGTGACAAAGTCGACTTGATTTACAAAGCTGCGCGGGCCCTGGTTCATGACGATGAAGACCTTGCCGCAACTGGTGGCGATTTCCGTTGCCCCGCCGCTTCCCGGCAGGCGGACTTTGGGATTGGCATAGTTGCCGATGACGGTGCTGTTGATATTGCCAAAACGATCAATTTGCGCGCCGCCCAAAAAACCGAGCGTAATGCGGCCCCCCTGCAGCCAGTAGCGAAACATCTCCGGGACGGACACAGTGGTTAGAGCGGTTTCGCAGAGTTCACCATCGCCGATGGACAGGGGCAGAACATCTGGCTTGGTTGACAGCGTGCCGGATTCGTAGATTAGCGTCAACTGGGGAGCGTGGGTGAGGCGTGCCAGATTGCAAGCCGCCGAAGGAAGGCCAATTCCAACAAAGCAGATATCGTTATTTGACAACGCCCGAGCTGCCGCGATTGTCATCATCTCCGTGCGGGTGTAGGCGCTCATGCGAGAACGTTCGCTTCCATCCAGTCTTGAAAAATAGTCCGATCGCGTGAAATTTCGTCCCAAGCTAGATAGAACGCGTTGTTGCGCGCGTAGTAGCCATGTGCGTAGGAAGGCTTGGCGCCGCCGGGAGCATGTGCAACTGCTGTCAAGGTCCAATGCGGCAGGATCACGGCGTTTGTACTTCGTGGCCCGAAGTCATCGACAATCTCTTCTACTGTGACCACGGAGCGTTTGGCCGCCAATACTGCTTCCTTCTGCACACCCACAATACCTTCGATCAGTACGTTGCCTTCGCGGTCGGCCTTCTGGGCGTGAATAATCGCTACGTCTGGCCGTAGGGCTGGAATGCAAGCAAGTTCTTCACCGGTGAACGGGCAATTTAGGAAGCGAATGTTTAGATTGACGCGCGGCAGATCTGAGCCGCGATAGCCGCGAAAGATCGCGCAGGGGAGGCCGGCAGCGCCTGCTTCATAAGCATTGGCCATGGCCGCGTGGCTGTGTTCAACAATCTCAATGGGCCGAGGCCAGCTTTTTTCAACGGCGTCGCGAAAGCGATGGAGTGATCCAACTCCCGGGTTGCCGCCCCATGAGAAGGTGAGCTTGCGCGCCACGCCCATGCCTATCATCTGGTCGTAAAGCAAATCGGGCGTCATGCGAATCAGCGCAAGATCTTTGCGCCGTTGCCGGATAATTTCCAGTCCGGCAGCGAACGGAATCAGATGCGTGAATCCTTCCAGGGCCACTTCGTCGCCATCGTGCACGCAGCTGTTGATGGCGTCAGGTAACGAAAGAAATGTCATTGCGCGAATATCGCCTTGTCGTTCGATATTCGCATGAGCGGGAGTGCCCGTCAAGCTTTTAGCTTGTTCGTGCGATAATCGGCCATCATGGATTTTAAGCGATTCGCGGGCGATCCAGATTTTGTTCTTTCTCTGGCGCGCGGGCTTAGCGTTATTGAAGCATTTCAGGACCGGCCGGAAGGTGTTACCGCCGCCGATGTGGCAGCGCGAACCAATCTTTCGCGCGCCGCTGCCCGGAGATTGCTCATTACGCTTGAAATGCTTGGGTATGCCTCGCACAGCGGCTCCATTTATCGATTGACGACGCGCACTTTGCGGCTGGGTTATTCGTTCCTTTCTTCGCATTCCCTGCCTACGCTCGCTTTACCAATTCTGGAAGAGTTGTCGGCCGAGTTGCACGAGTCGACTTCGCTTAGCGTCCTGGAGGATGGCGAGATTTTATACCTGGCGCGGGCTGCCGCTAACCGAGTGATGTCGGTGGCTTTATCGATTGGGAGCCGATTACCGGCTTTCTGCACATCCATGGGTCGGGTTCTGCTGGCGGCGCTGCCGAAAGAAGAACTGAAGACCTATCTGGAAAAGCTTGAGCTCAAGCCGCTGACTGGCAAGACGATCCGTAACAAAAAGCGCCTCTTGGTGGAGATTGAGAAGGTGCGTAAACAGGGCTACGCGCTGGTTGATGAAGAATTGGAACTAGGACTTCGATCTATTGCCGTGCCTGTGGTGACGCGCAGCGGAAGGGTGGTTGCCGCCATGAACACGGGAGTCCATGCTTCGCGTGTAGATGCGCGGCAACTCGTGACACGGATGTTACCTGTATTGCAGGACGCCGCCCGACGGCTCTCTTACACGCTCGGTTGACAGGCCCAGGCGGTTATCGTACATTAGTGCGATAAGCGCACGCATGCCAGTATTCCTTTGCGATTCAATACGAACACCTTTTGGCCGCTATGGCGGAGCATTAGCCAGCGTTCGACCTGATGATTTAGCCGCGCTGGTGATTCGCGCGCTGCTTGACCGAAACGCGACACTTCCCCCGGACGCTGTGGATGATGTGCTTATTGGCTGTGCCAACCAAGCCGGCGAGGACAATCGTAACGTTGCGCGCATGGCGTTGCTGCTCGCGGGTATGCCGCAAGAGGTGCCGGGCTCAACTGTCAACCGTTTGTGCGGCTCGAGCCTTGACGCTGCTGCTATTGCTGCGCGCGCGATCGTATCGGGTGAAATCTCCATTGCCATTGCCGGAGGAGTGGAGAGCATGACACGTGCTCCTTTTGTGATGGGTAAGCCGGACGCTGCCTGGGCGCGCTCGCAAAAGCTGGAAGATACGACCCTTGGATGGCGGTTCGTCAACCCCCAAATGAAAGAGCGATACGGCGTAGATGCGATGGCTGAAACCGCCGAGAACGTTGCAGCGGAACACGGGATCAGCCGGCAGGATCAAGACGCCTTTGCCTGGCGGAGCCAACAGCGAACGGCGGCGGCCATGAAAGCTGGCGTGTTCGTAGAAGAAATTATTCCACTGCCGATTCCGAAGAAAGCTGCTGTCGTGAACGACGAACATCCACGGCCTGAAACGACGCTGGAGGCTCTGGCCGCACTAAGGCCAGTTGTGCGTCCCGACGGCTGCGTTACCGCAGGGAATGCGTCCGGCATTAATGATGGAGCCGCAGCGCTTCTGCTTGCGAACGAAACATCCGCGGCGAAATATGGTTTAACCCCACGCGCCCGGATTGTTGGCAGCGCGGTGGCCGGCGTGGCTCCAAGAGTAATGGGGATAGGTCCCGTTCCCGCAGTTCAGAAGCTTTTGGCGCGGACATCGATGACGATTGCACAGATGGATGTGATTGAACTAAACGAAGCCTTCGCGGCGCAAGCCCTGGCTGTAACGCGCGTGTTTGGGTTGCCGGATGATGCTCAGCATGTAAACCCAAATGGCGGCGCGATTGCTATCGGTCATCCGCTGGGAGCGAGTGGAGCTCGACTTATTACTACTGCTGTGCGGCAGCTCCATCGCACGGGTGGGCGGTATGCGCTCTGTACGATGTGCATTGGCGTGGGGCAGGGAATCGCGATGATTTTAGAACGGGTATGAGACGTGAAAACTTTTGACCAAATCAACCCTCTGACGTCGGCGGTAGCTAAAGGTTCCGGCTATGGCCGCTTTGGCGGACGCGCGGGTATTGATGCGCTCACAGAGTTG
>Ga0302319_10021053_pt1 | contig 11757 bp, 11 predicted proteins | sample Bog_T0_2_FD_203319 | JGI IMG/M metagenome (GOLD analysis project Ga0302319, IMG submission 203319) | Peat permafrost microbial communities from Stordalen Mire near Abisko, Sweden - Bog_T0_2 | ecosystem: Environmental > Terrestrial > Soil > Wetlands > Peat | place: Sweden: Abisko, Stordalen Mire...
CTCGGCGCATCTCCAGCCGGTCGAAGCGATGAAACGCATCGCCCTCGATCCAGGCTGCGGTGATCTTTTCGCGGCCGAAAATCCGTTCGAACGTGGCCTTGATCGTCGTCGTGCCCGCGCCCGAGGAGCCGGTTACGGAAATGATGGGATGCTTCACCGACATGGGCTTGCCTTTCGGTCAGGACTTGAACAGGCCGCGCGCGGCGAACAGCGGACGCTGCCCGGCTTGCGGCACGCTGGCGGCATAAAGCTCCATCACCCGCTTCACCTTGTCCGGCGAGCCGAAGATCAGCGGAACGTGTTCGTGGATATCGGCGGGGACCAGATCCAGGATGCGGTCGTAGCCGTCGGTGGCCATTCCACCCGCCTGCTCCATCAGCATGGCGAGCGGGTTGGCCTCATAAAGCGTGCGAAGGCGGCCGCGGCCATAGCCCGGACGCGAATCGCCGGGGTAGAGATAGATTCCGCCGCGCACCAGAATACGGTACGCCTCGGCCACCACGGCGCCCAACCAGCGTGTGTTGTAATCCACCCCGCGCGGCCCTTCGGCGCCGGCCAGGCATTCTTCCACATAGGCACGGATCGCCAAGGGCCAGTGCCGGGCATTCGAGGCGTTGATGGCATACTCGCGCCGCCCCGGCGTCATGTGGACCGAGGGTTGGGACATGGTGAATCCACCAGTCGCCGGATCGAGGGTGAAGACCTGCACCCCCTCGCCCAAGGTCAGTGCCAATACGGTATGCGGGCCATACAGCACGAAACCGGCGGCGAGCTGCTCGCTGCCGGGCACCAGGAAGCTGCGCTCCGGCCGGCCGGACCGGTTCGCGGGCAGCAGCGAGAACACCATCCCGATCGGTGCGTTGTTGTCGATGTTATTGGACCCATCCAACGGATCGATCGCCACCACGATCGGCGCATCCGGCCGCAGTACGACGATATCCGGCTCTTCCTCCGATGCCACGGCTGCGACCGGAGCGCAGCGCAGACGCGCGATGAAGAAGTCGTTGGCGTGCAGGTCCAACGCCTTCTGGCCGTCTCCCAGGTCGCGGATGGTCAATTCGCTGTCGGCCGCCAGCGGGCCCCGCGCCACGACAGCGGCCAGCGCAGCGGCGGCGTCGGCAATGGTGGCGACGGTGTCAACCACCGCCTGACGGTCATCGGCGGCAGCCGACCAGGCGGCAAGATGTTCAGACAGCGTCGCCACGGGGTTGTCCCTCCTGGAAGGCACCGACGGAAGCGGTTCCTGCCTGCCGGATGGACCTTATGGGGGTTGGCGGACAAAAGAAATTCCTTTAATCTTGGTGTCAATGAAAGAAAACCTTGTAAATTTTCCCCGACGAACCTCGCTACGCCAACTGCGCGCGCTGGGTGCGGTGACCAGCGCACGCAGCATTTCCGCGGCGGCAGAACTGCTGTCCGTCACCCCGCCGGCCGTCACGCAGCAGTTGCACCTGCTGGAGGATGCACTCGGCGGGGTGCCGCTGTTTGAACGCACCGCCACCGGGCCTCGCCCGACCGAGGCCGGGCGGGAGGTGCTGGCGGCGCTGGAACGGATCGAGTCGGCGCTGACCGATTGCGCCACGGCGATCGATGCGCTGCGCGGCATGGATGGCGGGCGGGTGACGGTGGGCGTGATCAGCACCGCGAAATACTTCGCGCCCTTCGCCCTGGCGGCGTTCCAGCGGGTGCATCCCAAGGTCGAGATCCGGGTGCTGGTCGGCAATCGGGCGGAGACTTTCACGCGTCTGGAGCGGTTCGAGCTGGATGTGGCGGTGATGGGCTATCCCCCCGAACACTTCCCGGTCGAACGGGCGGTGATCGGCGATCACCCGCATGTGATCATCGCCGCACCGGAGCACCGTCTGGTGAACAGCCGCCGCATTCCGCTGGCCGAGGTGGCGCAGGAGGCCTTTCTGCTGCGGGAACCCGGGTCCGGCACGCGTAGCCTGATGCTGGGACTGCTTGCAGCGGCCGGTCTGCCGAACGGGCCGCGGATGGAGATCGGGAGCAATGAGACGATCAAGCAGGCGGTGATGGCGGGGATGGGCGTGGCGCTGTTGTCGGCACATACGATTGCCGCGGAAGTCGCGGACGGGCGGCTGACGGTGCTGGATGTCGAGGGGTTGCCGATCGTGCGGCAGTGGTTCGTGGTGCGGCGCAGCGAGCGGCGGTTGCTGCCGGCCGCGAAGGCATTGTGGGACCATCTGCGTGTGTCCGGGGCCGATTTTCTCCCGTCCCCACCGGCGGGCCGGGCACGCAAGGTTCGGCATTGAACGCCCTGCCAGGCAGACGTCTGAGCCATGAAGGAGTGTGACCAATGCCTGAGGGCGCAACCGCAGACCGGACCTGGCCCGAGGGCCTGACCCGCATCCCCTTCTGGAGCTACCAGGACCCCGCCATCCTGTGCCGCGAACAGCAACGATTGTTTGAAGGTCCGGTCTGGAACTACCTGTGCCTGGAAACGGAAATCCCCGATCCCGGCGACTGGCGGGCCACATTTCTGGGCGAAATGCCGGTGGTGGTGGCGCGCGACACCGATGGCAGCCTGGCGGCGTTCGAGAACCGCTGCGCGCATCGCGGCGCACTGATCTGCCTGGACGACGGCGGCCGCGGCGCCACGGATTTTCACTGTGTCTATCACGCCTGGCGCTATGACCTGCGCGGCAACCTGAAATCCGTTGCCTTCCGTCACGGTGTGAACGGGCGCGGCGGCATGCCGGACAGCTTCTGCCTGACGGATCACGGTCCACGGCAATTGCGCGTCACATCCCTGTACGGCCTCGTGTTTGCCACTTTGTCCGCCGATACGCCCGACATCGAAGCCTTCGTCGGGCCCGAGGTCCTGGCGCGCCTGCGGACCGTCGCCGGCAACCGGCGCTTCGAAATCATCGGCCGCTTCACCGAGGTGTTGCCGAACAACTGGAAGCTCTACGCGGAGAATGTGCGGGACACCTATCACGCCAGCCTGCTGCATCTGTTCTTCGCCACCTTCAAGATCAACCGTCTGAGCCAGGGCGGTGGCGTGGAGATCAGTCCGAACAGCGGCAGCCATGTCTCCACCACATTGGCACCCGTGCAGGACACCGACACGGCTTATGCCGGGATGCGTTCGGTGGATGACGACTTCCGCCTGGCCGATCCGTGTCTGCTGGATGCGGTGGACGAACACGGCGACCGGGTGCGCCAACAAATTACCTCGGTGTTCCCGAATTTCGTGATGCAGCGGACGCAAAACGTGATTGCGATCCGGCATTTCCTGCCGCGGGGTGTGGGGAAGACCGATCTGCACTGGATTTACCTGGGCTATGCGGACGACACGCCGGCGATGCGGACACGGCGATTGCGTCACCTGAACCTGACCGGTCCGGCCGGGTATGTGTCGCTGGAGGACGGTTGCATCGGCGGCTTCGTTGAACGGGGTGCCGCGGCCGCAGCGGACCAGACGTCAATTGTGGAGATGGGTGGCGCGGGAACCGAGGCGCAGGAGACACGCGCAACGGAGACCGCGATCCGGGGATTCTGGCGGCTGTGGCGGAGCTTGGTCGGGGTGTGACACTGGCCGGCGCTCTCGGCTTTCGTTGGCGATCGGCTGCCGGCCGCTAACAGGAGCAGCCCTTGCCTCAGGCGGCGGTTTCAGCTTGATTGGCCCTAATCCGTTCGTGGGATCAATGAACAACACCAGAGGGGGGTGACTATGCGACCGAACAAGATCAAGCAGATGTGGCGTGCCGGTGAATGCGCGACACTGGGCTGGCTCTCCGTGTCCCACGGTTTCACAGCCGAGGTCATGGCGCGTCAGGGCTTCGATGCCCTGTGCATCGACCTGCAGCACGGAACCGCTGAAATGAAAGACGTCGGGCCCTTGCTGCAGGCGATCTCGCAGACCGACACAGTCCCGGTCGTGCGGGTTGCGTGGAACGAGCCGGCGACCATCATGAAAGCCCTGGACCTTGGCGCGTACGGCATCATTGTGCCGCTGGTCAATAACGCCGAGGAAGCGGCGATGGCAGTGGCTGCGTGCCGCTATCCGCCCGTCGGCATGCGCTCCTCAGGGCCCGTACGCGCCATACACTACGGCGGCGCAGACTACGTGGCCCATGCGAACGACGAGATCGTTATCATGGCCATGATCGAGACGAAGGAGGGTCTCGCCAACCTCGATGCCATCTGCGCCACGCCCGGCCTCGACGCCGTCTACATCGGGCCAGCCGACCTGTCGTTCGCATTGGGTCTGGCCCCGCGTGGCGATAACCCTGACCCGCTGCATCTCGCCACCTGTGACAAAATCCGGGAGACAGCGCATATGCACGGCATCAAGTGCGTCATGCACTGTGCCGGTGCGGCGTTCGCGGCGGGCGCGGTGAAGCGCGGGTTCGACATGGTGATGCTGACGTCCGATCTATCTTGCATGATCGCCGGCGCACGGATGCAGCTTGACGAGCTGAAGTCCAAGATCGCCTGACGATCGCGTCATCATGTCGGATAGCGGTCCCCTGGCGTGACCGCGCTTCGGCATGAACACCGCCGTCAGGAATGAAGCTGGTCGTACTTATCCTGCAACGCCTCTGGCGTTTCGGCCCAGTCCGGATTGGCGACGATGCAGTCTGCCGGGCAAACCACACGGCACTGCGGCTCATCGTTTGCGCCGACGCATTCGGTGCAACGCAGGGCGTCGATTGTGAAAATCGGATCGCCCGCCGCGATCGCCTCATTGGGACAGACAGGGGCGCAGGCATCGCAGGCCGTGCAATCTTCGGTGATCATCAGAGCCATCGTGGCATCTCCTGTTACGTGTCGGTCACGCCGCTTTCGCTTGCGCGGCGGTGCGGGATAGTTTTTCGTGCCGGAATGCGCCCCACAGCGCGGCCCCGATGGCTCCGGCGTAAATTGCATCCGGATGACTTTCGATCGGAATGCTGACCTTCTCGCGCGCCATGGCCTGCTTCATCGCATCAACCAGGCCTGCGTCGAGCGCGAGGCCACCGGTCATCTGGATGACGCCATCGACCGCGCCGACCGTCTTCAGCAGTTTGGCCAGGCGATCGGCCATCGAATCATGAATCCCCTTGAGGATATTCTGCGCCATGATCCCGCGCGAGACCATATTGATCACGTCAGTTTCGGCCAGCACCGCGCAAATTCCCGATACCTTCTCGGGATTATCGGCCTGCCTCGACAGGCTGCCGATTTCATCCTGAGCGATACCGAGATACCGTGCGATATTTTCAAGAAACTGACCAGAACCGGACGCACACTGGCTGGTCATCTTGTAGCTGAGCACCTTGCCGCGCTCATCAAGTCGAATCGCGCGACCATGCAGCGCTCCGATATCAAGCGCCGCTCGGCAATCCGGCCGAAGATAAATGGCGCCACGAGCGTGGGTTGTCATCGAGTAAAAATGGCCGGTGTGAAAATCCAATGCCTCACCCTCACCGGTTGTCGCGCAATAGGCAACATCGCTACGGGTCAATCCGCCTGCGGCCAGAACGTCGTCATAGATCTGAGTCGCCAGCTTGAGCGCGTCGCGCTGCCGCACGCGCTCGACCCGTTTGTTGAGACAGGTTTCGTGACCGCCTTCGAAATTGAAAAGGGCGACCTTGACCGCGCCGGTTCCGACATCGATCCCCGCAGTTATCGGCATGATATCCTCCTGATCACAAAACAACCGCTCGACGTGCGAATTCGGCGGCACCAAGCGCGCCGGTATAGATTGAGTCGGGGTTGATGTTTATGGTGACGTCGCCGTAGTTCTCTTTGATGAGCTTGCGAAGTTCGCGAACCGCCGCGTCGTTCTTGGCAACGCCGCCGGTGAAGGTGAACTCATTGGTCACGCCACCCGAACGAGAGATGATTGAAATCGCGCGCAAAATAATCGCGCGATGCAGACCGGCGAGGATGTCTTCGCGTTTCTCGCCGAGCGAGAGGCGGTCACGTAATTCTGCGCCGGCGAAGACGGTGCATGTGGAATTAATCCGAGCGGGCCGGTTTGATTTCATGGCCATGGGGCCGAGCTCATGGAGGCCGACATTCATTTCGTCGGCGATGTAGCCGAGATAACGCCCGCAGCCAGCCGCGCAGCGGTCGTTCATCTGGAAGTTCTCGACGATGCCGGCTTCGTCGATCTGGATGCCTTTGGTGTCCTGGCCGCCGATGTCGAGCACCGTGCGGGTTGCAGGGTACATCATATGAGCGCCCAAACCGTGACACAGGATCTCGGACCGGATATGCTCTTTCGAGAAGGGCAGCGTCACGCGGCCGTAGCCGGTGCCGACAAGATAGGTCTTGTCGAGTTCAACGCCCAACGTTGCCTCGATAGTCCCGGGGACGTTATGCGATCCATCAATCAGGTGCGGATCGGTTTCCAGAACGCGCGCCATGGCGCGGCGAAATTTATCGCTCATTTCGCCGGAGGGCGGGCGGTTCTCCACCTCGATGATCGACTTGTCATAGGCGTTCAGCAGGATATCGTGCGACACTTTCGCTTCTGCTGCTACGGCCTCGGCGTGAACGTGAAAGCGGGAGCCGGCGATGTCACGGAAGAAGTCGGACTTGCGCGTGGCGCCCGGCGCATAGAGCTCTGGCGCTTCGGTTCGGAGACGACTGAACACTTCGTTCAGCGCCTCGCCCATCTCATCGGCAACTTTAGCAAAACGTTCAGTTTGAAGCTGACCGACACAGGTTGCTTCGAGATCAGCAAGCTGTTCCAGGAACTGCACCAACCGAAAGTTTCGTTCAAGCGCTCCCAGGAATGCGTGCACCCGTTCGGAGTTTGCTTCGCCTGAACCGAGGGTCCGGCGGAACAGGGTGAAGCGGCCGTCGATGCGGGCTTCCTCGCTCGCCACCCGAGCAGCCGTGCCGTAATTGGAGCGCGAATTGGTGATCCCACGCCCTATGACATCACGGTTTTCGTCGAGCAAAACGGCTTTGGTTGTCGTTGACCCCAGGTCAATGCCGATAAAGGTTTGCATGGCCGTTCCTCAGGCTGCTGCGCGCACGCCAGCGCGCTTCTGCTCGATCATCTGGAAGTAGCTTTCGAGTCGGTTCTTGATGTTGGCGGCGGAGAAGTACCGTGGATCGACGAGGTCCGTCTCGATAAAGGCCGCCGGTTTGCCGGTGCGCTTTTCAACTTCGCGCATGATCAGCAACTGGCCGGCCGAGAAGCTGTTGCAACTCTTGATAGAATTGATCAGAAGACCATCAGCCTCGTACTCGTTCATGTAATTCTCAAGCATGTCCACCCGCATCGGCAGATTCCGGTTCGTATAGACGTTGAGGCAATATTCAGCGAGCGACTCCAGCGGGTGGTCGGGGTCGTGGCGGAAACCAAAATCATAAGTGCCGCCGACCTTGGTGTAGCTGGAGGCAACGACGACTGCCCCCTCATCGTAGAACATCTTCCAGAACTGGCGGAAATGTGTGTAATTGGGCGGGCCTTCGACAACGAGCCGATACCGCTCTTTCCCCATGTCGCCATCGGGCGTTACCGGACCTTTGCCTTGTGCGACTCGTTCCTCGACTTCCTCACGCAGAAAACGGTAATAGTCGATGGCGTCGTCAGTGCCGCGGAAGGCGCCAAAGATCGGACCGATATAGTAGATGCCACCGAAATAAGCGTCGATCGGCGAGGGCTTTGTTTTCGCGCTTTGCAGCACCCACACAAGATCGTCCTCGGCTCTGGCTGACTTTCGCAGATATTCCCGCAGGCGGTCGATATCGAATTTGATGCCGGACACGCGCTCAAGCTTCGGGATGACATCTTGTGTGAGTTGCTTGACCATGTAGCGGACCATATCCTTGGTCACTTTTCCATCCGCCATATAGGGCGTATGAAACATGATCGTCTCGCACCGATACTGCTGCCGCAGCAACTCGAACCACTTCATGAAGGTGAAGCAACCGGTATAGGACAGCAGCAACACATCCGGGTCAGGCAGTTTGCGCCCGTTGGGGCCGATGCCGCCCTTCGCCATCATGCCAATATCGGACTTCACATAGGTGCAAACGTCCTCGGAATGACCTATCTTTTCAGCTTCCATGATGTACGCGCCACTTTGCTTGCGCAATCCACTCTGGATCGCGTTCACCTCCGGCAGGTTATTGGCAAAATCGAAGCACATCAGCAATTCGTTGAGATTGCCCGGCACAAAGGTCGCGGCGACCTTCTCGCCTGTCTCGGGCACATTCGCCAAACGCTCATAATGACGGCTCATCATGTCCTTCTGCTTCGCCATCGACGCATCCTTGATGATGGCCGCTGGCTTGGTGCTTGTGCGGGTGATGACGGTCATGTTCCACTCCACAGTTTAATCGAGTCGGAAAAGGTTCCCGCCTGTTCCCGAATAGGTTGCATCTGGCCAGAGTTTTCGGCGAACTTGAATGCGATCTGCGGTACACCATGCTGCTTCAGGATATCCTGCAGGATCGGCCGGTCCAGCAACGCCGGATCGCAGAAGCTCGCCATCGCAAAAATTACCCCTTCCGCTTGGTTTTTACGCACACTTTCAACAAGATATAGACCCTTCCTTGCCAGATCCGGCTCGTATTTCGGCGGCGTGGAATTCGAATCATGCAGAAAGGCATACGCAAGATTGGCCACAGGATCGCCGTCGACCGCGATATCCGACTTCTCCCAGCGGTTGATCAGCATGAAATCATCATCGACAATGTAGCAACCAGAGAGCTCGATCGCCTTGATCAGGCTGAGCGGCGGCTGCTCACAGAATGCGCCAGATACCACAACCCGGGAGTTATCCTTTATCGGCCTTTGCTGCTCGCGCACGGAAGCCATATAGTCGCGAACCAATTGGTTGTGCTCTTCGACCGGCAGAACCAACCCCGCTCGCATCAGCAGATAGAGCTCCGATGCCGGCACATTCCACGGCTGCTCCACCCGAAGTGCGTAAACCTCTCGAACCAACCGCCTGCTCTCGTTAAACAGAACGATGGATGCCCGAATTGCCGAGTCACTGATGGGTCTGCCGGTAATCCCGGCAAGCCAGTGCCGGATCTCATTCAGCTCACTCTGGTAGAACACGCCGCCGACATCATCTTCAAAATTCTGCGGAAGATCGACATAGCGCGAACCGACCCCGGGAAACATCAGCTTCCACATGCCGGACAGGTTGCGGATGACATCGCAGATCGAGGGAAACAGCATGCCATCGACAAAATCCAGCCGCCCGGTCACACCCAGTTCGATGGTGGAACGCGGAATGCGGCAAATGTAGCTTTGGTAGTAGGCATCGCCGTGGATGACCTCAAGCTGATCACCCCCACCCAGGATCCCCAGCGGCAATGCACCGGCCGCGTGGATTATCTCTCGCGGAATGTAATAAGGCATGTAGCCGATGACCTTGCGTCCCGGTTCCGCCGCCTTCCACGCGCGCGCTGACTCGAAGTTCAAGTCCCGAAAAAGATCCTCGCAATACCGGACAATCCCGGCGGTTGCGGATTGCGGCACGTCGAGCATGTCAGACATCCTTCCAGCGCGCGGGGCGCTTCGCCAGGAATGCGGTGAGGCCCTCGGCGGCATCCTGCGTCGCCATCAACTCCTCAAGGTAGATCGTCTCGATCGCAGCCAGTTTCGTGGCGACCCTGCCAATCGTTCCATGACGCGCAGCACGCGTCGCAAAGCGAAGCGAGCTCGCGCTTTTTGGGGCCAGGTGCTGGTCGAAGTAGCGAACCGCCGCCGCTTCAGGATCCTCGGCGGTTTCGGTCAGCAGACCGGTTCGAAAGGCCTCCGCCACGCCGATCGAACGACCGGACAGCAGCAGATCCTCGGCCGCTGCCAAGCCAATGCGCTCCGGCAACAGGCACGACGCGGCCGGTGCAATGACACCGATCTGAATCTCCGGCTGGCCGAACCGCGCATCGGCGCTGGCAAACAGCATGTGTGCCGCGCAAGCCAGTTCCAGGCCGCCGCCGAGACATTGACCGCGGACCGAAACCAGCACCGGCACAGGTGAGGCAAACACACGCAAGATCATGCGGTGAAAGCCGGCGAGCATTGCCGCACAGCGATCCGGCAAATGCTCCTCGATCGAGGCGCCAAAGCCGAAATGGTCACCGCTTGCATCGATCAGAATGCCGCGGAGGGTTGCGACATTGCCGCTCTGGATGAAAGCTTCGTCGATCGCGCCCACAAGCGCCGCATCGAGAATATTCGCCTTGGGTCGATCGAGCCGGAGACGCAGCAGCCGTCCGTCACGTTCGCACCAGCTTTTGAGCGGACCGCTCATGCCGCGTGGCTCCCCGCCTTCGGGATCAATTCTTCGATCATCGCCTCGCTCCAAGCCTCACCCTGCGCGAGACGCTGGCGCAATGCGATGAAATCGATCTCCCGATCATGTCTTGGGCCTTCATTGAAAGCACGGAACCCAGTCCGAGCTTCCGCCATCATGTTAAGCGCGAGCCAGGCTCGGCTGTTTTCTTTGTTACGGTTCCATGCGTCTAACTTCGGTTTGCGCAGTTCTTCAAAACTTTTCGTCAGGCATTCGGGGAACGTCGTCATCAGCTTGGCACACATTGCCTCAACCTTCGCGTCGAGTTGCGACAGATCGACAACCCCGCGGGCCATCAACGCCTTGCCTGCCGCCAGTGCTACCCCGCTGAGTGGTTCGCCATGAATGATGCGGCCATATTCATCGAGGTAACGTTGCGTTTCGACCAGCGGGTTCGCGACGAAGACGCCATCGACCTTCAAGGCGGGTGCGATATCCAGAACGACACCAAGGCGGTAGGCTTTGTGCGCCGACCATGGTTCGCATAGCGTCCCGGATTCCATAGCGCGTTCGGCGCCGACCATAAGCGGTAGAAAATCGGTCGCACCACCGATCGCGGCGGATCCATGCTTGGGACCAGCCTGGCCGAAGCGCGCGAGATCCTGGGCGATGGTGAAATCGCACGCCATCCCGATCTCCTGGCCGCCACCGATGCGCATGCCGTTGACCCGAGCAATCACCGGCTTGTCGCAGCCGAGGATCGAGGAGACCATGTCGTTGAACAGCCGCATGTACTGCCGGTATTCCTGCGGATTTCCGGCATAATATTCGGCATATTCCTTCGTGTTGCCGCCGGTGCAGAACGCTTTGTCGCCCACCCCGGTAAACACAACCGCAATGACGTCGCGCGCGTTTGAAGCGGCGCGGAAGGCGCGAATGACGCCCTTCACCATGTCCGTCGTATAGGAATTGAACTGCGCTGCATTGTCGAGCCAGATCCAGGCATTGAACAAGCTCGGAACGACCCGGCCGTTGGCATCCCGGGCCGGGCGCTTTTCATAGATGACGCCGGCAGAGGGATCGAAGGCGACGACGTCATGGTCAACAAGATGCGACATCCCGTAGACTCCCTTCATGTTTGAGGAACCAGAACCGCTCTGCGAGTCAATTGGTAGGCGTGCACTTGCGCAAAAACAGCGTTGATGGCGTCAAGCGGATGTTGTTCGACAAAGGCTTCAAGCTGGATTTTACCGTCCAGGACAAGATCGAGCGCCGCCGGATAAAGCTCCGGTGGACAGCCCCAATTTCCTAACGCCCGAGCATCGAAGGCCATGAGATTGGACAGGCGAAGTTCGACGCGTTCCATTGTGAAGCCGACAACACAAAGCGTTGCGCCAAACGTCAGCAATCCGAAGGCCGTCGTCTGGCCGGCTGCGGTGCCGGAGCATTCGAAGATCGTCCATTCGGTCAAAGGCAGGCCATTCGCTTTGCAGAATTCGACAATCGCTGCCTTAAGACCGCGCAGATCGTGTTCGCG
>Ga0302319_10021054_pt1 | contig 11755 bp, 12 predicted proteins | sample Bog_T0_2_FD_203319 | JGI IMG/M metagenome (GOLD analysis project Ga0302319, IMG submission 203319) | Peat permafrost microbial communities from Stordalen Mire near Abisko, Sweden - Bog_T0_2 | ecosystem: Environmental > Terrestrial > Soil > Wetlands > Peat | place: Sweden: Abisko, Stordalen Mire...
GTTTTTACAATATCTTCGATCTTGGGATACTGCGGACGCCAGCCGAGCTCACTGATCGCCTTGTTTGCGGCCGCGACCAGCCGCGGAGGATCGCCCGGACGCCGCGGCTTTTCGACGGCGGGGATTTTCTTGCCGGTGACCTTTTCACACATCTCAATGACCTGCCGCACGGAGTATCCGTCCCCGTTGCCAAGGTTGAAAAAGCCAGTCTTCCCCGGCGCCAGACCCAGGATGTGCGCCTGCGCCAAATCCTTGATATGGATGTAATCCCGGATGCAGGTTCCGTCCGGGGTGGGATAATCCGTGCCGTAAATCTCCACTTGCGCCTTTTTGCCCAGCGCCACGGCCAGCACATTCGGGATCAGGTGGGTTTCGATCCGGTGATGTTCCCCGTATTTTTCACTGGCCCCGGCGGCGTTGAAATAGCGGAAGGCAATGAACTCCAAACCGTAGATTTGGTGATACCAGATCAAGGCCTTCTCGAACATCAGCTTGGACTCGCCATACGGATTGATCGGCCGCTGCGGCAGATCTTCCGTCATCGGGACGCGGTCCGGCGGACCATACGTGGCGCAGGTGGAACTGAAAACGAACTTCTTCACGCCGCATTCCACGGCGGCATCGGCCAGTTTGAGGGCGTTGACAAAATTGTTGTGAAAATACTTCTTCGGGTTGGTCATCGACTCCCCCACCAGCGCGAAAGCCGCGAAATGCAGGATGGCGTCCGGCGCCGTGGATTTCACCGCGTTGAGAATATCCCCCTCCAACTCGGGCCTGGCGAAAATAAATTTTGCCCGGGGATCCACCGCGGAGCGATGCCCCTCGGTGAGATTATCGTAAACCGTGACCTGATGTCCGGCGTTAAGAAGTTCCTCGGTGCAAACCGAGCCGATGTACCCGGCGCCGCCGGTCACTAATACGTTCATGCCCGGAGTATAAAAGCTTTGGGGAACGGTGAAAGTTCAAAAACAGCGGCGCGGAGTGACGATTTCGAAACCAAAGCTCTTCATCCGAATACGGAGCCGGTTTGCCCCTGCCAAGGCGGCTGACGAGGACGCTGCACAAACGCGTTGCCGGCAACTTGCCGGATCAAACATATTCAGATTAAACCAGATACCATTTCAATTTTATTGACCGGCTGCGGAATTGGTTCAAACGCCCTAAAACCAGCCCTTTTTGCCCGTGACATATATGCGGACAAACTCTTCATCTGATTTCGTCAGATAAATAATCCCCTCAATCAATCCAATAATACCCATCACCGGCGACAGGACGCCGAGCGTCAAAAAGCTCACCAGCAGCATGATGATGCCCTCTTTGGTGTAGCCGAGGATGAATTTGTGGACGCCGAGGGCTCCGAGAAGTATCCCGCAAACACCGGCCGCAATTTTTTTATCCGCACCCGCAGGTTTATCGCTCATGGGTAATTCCTTTCTTTGCCAGCATTAAACTCCCTTTGGAGCACGAGTCAACCGGATTATTTGCCCCAGCCGGAACGATGCAGTTGCAACACTCAACTTAACCACAGATGGGCACCGATAGTCACGGATGGGAAGATACCTTACGCGCGCAAAAAAAGCACCCATCAGTAACCCGTTGGGGACCGCCGGAAACGGCTTTGGCTCCTTTTTTATCTGTGTTTATCGGTGAAATCCGTGGTTAAACTGCGGGTGCGCGCGTAACTTCTCCCAGGTGTTCGCCGCCAGGGGAGCACATTGATAAACCGGTTCAACCAAAGGCTCGGCACTATGCGATCGTCTGGCCCGCTCCAGCCAGCGCTGATTCAAGGGTTCGGCGATCAATTCGAGACTGTTGGCCGCAACCGTGGTTTCCTCCTTGAACCCCGTGGCGTGGCCGACCCCGACGGAAAAGCCCCCAAGTAACATTGCCGTGCGGGCCAGCGTGGCCCGGGTATAGTTCGCCAGGGCGCAGGGGCGTTGCGGGTCGAGTGCGCCAAAAAGGTTTTTGAACAATTGCACCGTCCACATCGCCGGATTTTTCGCCGGAGAATGCGGATCAAACAAGATCGCATGCGGCGGGGGTATATCCATGCCTTGGCCTGGGCGACCGGCGGACCCGCGGCTTGATCCCGGCGCATGGCTCTGGACCCCCCGCCCTGCGCTTCCAGAATTCAGGAGCGCCGGAAAATCACCGCGACATAATTGCCAGGTCACGGTAAGATTTCGCCTTTGGAATTGAGCAAACTCTTCATTCAGCAAATCCGCAACCGGCGCCTCGTAACCGGATACGAAATCCAATTGCGCAGCATGACTCAACGCAAAGGCCAGGGCATCCGTCGTCAAGTCAAAGCTAATGAGTCGAAGGGATTTTGGCATTTCCAGTTGATCCCCAATCAATTTGATCGCGGTCAGCGCATTTGCGCCCGCGCCCAGACCCACGTCCCAGATCACAAACTCGCCCGTGCTGGCCCGCATCCTTTCCGGCAATCGCAGTTGCTTCACATAAAGCGCCTCCGCCTCGGCCGAGGGACCGATGACGGGGTGAAAGGTCTCAGCTTCAAGGAGCGAGCGAACGGTGCGCGCTCCGCTTTGCAGTTCAACGATCGTATACTGGGATTTGGCACTCACATTTGGGTCTTATCGAAAATCGCGGCTTTGCCTGGGCCATCATTCTTGACCGGCTTTAAAATAATGGATCCGGGGTTGAACTCAATTAAGCGAGCTCCCATCCCGGCTCCGGCTCGGCGTCGAGCGCCAAATCCAGGCCGACGCCACCCTGCAACAATTTCCGGGCTGCCAGTACTCCAATCATCGCGGCGTTGTCCGTGCACAGCTTCCGGGCGGCGAGCCGCAGACGAAGTCCATTTTTCTCGCAAGCCCGTTCAAGCGCCTGGCGCAGCCCTTGATTGCAGGTCACGCCGCCGGAAGCGGTGACGCAGCCGACCCCGTTGCGGCGCGCTGCCCGGATGGTTTTGGTGACGAGGACCTCGACGATCGCCGCCTGGACGCTGGCGCAGAGGTCGCGAACTTTTTGCGGGTCGTCCAGCAGTCCCGGATGGTCGCGCAAATAGTAACGAACAGACGTTTTGAGGCCGCTGAAACTGAAATCGTCGCTGGCATCATGGAGCAATGGGCGCGGGAAATCAAAAGCAGCGGGATTACCTCCCTGCGCCAGTTCATCCATCACCGGCCCGGCCGGATACGGCAGCCCCATTAGCTTGCCGGTCTTGTCAAAACATTCCCCGGCCGCGTCATCAATGGTCCCCCCGAGGACCCGGTGCTGGAGTTCCGCCGAAACCAAAACCAGCAGCGTGTGCCCGCCGCTGACGATCAAGGAAACATTCGGCTCGAACGCCGAAAAGTCGGCGGCCGGCGGCTGGCCGGCAATCCATGGCGAATACAAATGGGCTTCGTGATGATTGATGCCGATAAAGGGCTTGGCCAGTGAGAAGGCCACCGACTGGGCGGCCTTGAGTCCGATCAATAACGCAATGGACAAACCCGGACCCTGGGTGGCGGCGACCGCATCCAGCTCGGCGGGTGAAACACCGGCGGCGGCCAGGGCGGCCCGGGCCACGGGCAGGAGATTTTTGAGATGTTCACGCGCCGCCAGCTCCGGCACCACGCCCCCGTATTCGCCATGCAACTGGATTTGGGAGGCAACCTGGTTCGATAACACGACGCCGTCACGCACCACCGCAACGCTGGTCTCATCGCAGGAAGATTCGAAGGCCAGCAGGGTCATTGGAGGTAATGCTCTGGCGGAGGATTCGCTTCACCCCGGTGCGTTAGTTGAACGCGCCAGCGTCTTGGAGTGCGCCAGCCCCCTGGCGCTTTCCCCCAGCAGGATGGGTGCACATTTTCAAACACAATACGTTTGGAAACTAACGTGGCTTCTTTCACCCATTTTAAACAACTCAGCTCTTCAGCGCGCGGCTTAGCGCTCAGCCACCTTTTGCGTCCGGTTGGCGGGGCTCCTGACTTCCATGATCAACAGCCCTTTCAGCAAGTCCTCCGCGCGTTCCAGTTGAATATCGCGCACGGCGAGAACCTTGGCTTGCTGGTCGGGCGGGAGCGAATCCACCCCGCCAATCGTGTGCTGCAGGGCGAGCGCCCAGTCTTCAAAATCGGTCACGGGTACCACGCTGTCCGGCATGATGCCATGCTCATGAATGACCTTGTGGCTGGGGGTGTAATACTTGGCCACGGTGAGCTTCAGCGCCGAGCCGTCCTCCAGCGGGAAAATGGTTTGCACAGAACCTTTGCCAAAGGTTTTCTCACCAATAACGTAGGCGCGACGCAGATCCTGCAGGCAACCGGTGACGATTTCCGAGGCACTGGCGCTATCGAGATTGACCAGCACTACCATCGGCATGCCTTTCAATTCATCACCGCTGCCGCGGGCAAAATATTTTTCCACCGACTCGCGTCCCTCGGTGGAGACGATGAGCTGGCCATTGGGCAAAAACTTCTGGCAAACTCCAACCGCCTCATCCAGCAGGCCGCCGGGATTGCCCCGCAGATCGAGAATCAACGCCTTCATCCCCTGCCCTTGCAACCGGGACAGGGCGTCCTCCAGTTCATCGCTGGTCTGGTCGCCAAACTCGACGATCCGGGCGTAGCCGATTTGATTCGGGCCGAGGGGGAAATCCTTGTGACCATTGATGTCTTTGACCATGTCCATCTGCACCACCGCGCGGGTGAGGGAATACGTCTTCACCGCTCCCGTGGAGGGGCGCTGAATGGTAAGCACGACGGAAGTGCCTGGATCACCGCGCAACTGGCTGACCACATCCTCCAGCGGAGTGCCGACCACACTGTTGGTCCCTACTCTGATGATGCGGTCGCCCGAGAGAATCCCGGCTCGATAGCCCGGGGTATCGTCCATGGGGGCTACCACAGTCACGAAACCATCCTTGGCGACCACCACCAACCCGAGACCGCCGAACTGGCCTTCCGTGTCGTCCTGCAATTGTTGATAGGCCCCGGGATCCAGAAACTCGCTGTGCGGGTCGAGCTTTTCGACCATCCCGTTGAGCGCGGCATAAGTCAGCTCGCGATAGGTAAGGTTGGTGCCATCGACATATTGGGTGCGGACTTTCGCCAAAACGTCTGCGAACAACTGGAGGTTGGCCTCCGGGGCATCCTTCGTGGCGGAGGCTTTTGGGCCGGAAAGATAAATCTGCGCGCCAATGGCCAGATTCATCAGCAAGGCGACCGTCACCAATCCAAAAATCACGCGGCGATTCATAAGCTTATGAAGTCTAGCACGAAGTCGGAAAGACTCCAAGAATTTACCAGCCGAATGCGGCCGGATTTGTGTCCCGGAGCGCCGGTTTCCAAACCGGCTTAACCTGACCGATCAAAGCAAATCGTAACTTTTGGTCACGAAGCGTGGAAAGCCGGCGGGGAAGCCGGCGCTCCAGGGAGGACAGGGGAACAAATCCGTGGACGCGTCTGGCATGCTAAACGGTCAAATCCATCCCAGGTGGTATCCAGTGTCCTTATCTTTGTGGGAGAAGGCCGGTTGCGACGCCGACGTTCCGCTGAGGGCGAGCCTGTTTTCTTCTGCCTGATTCCGGCTAAGCTGGCGGCCGGGTTTCCGCCAAGGTCAGCAGCCGCCCGTATTGGGCCGGGGTCAGCAGTGTCACCGAAAGTCGCGATTGCTTTACCAGCGCCATGTCCCTGAGAAGCTTATCCGTCTTGATGGTCTCCAGCGGAACGGGTTTACCCAGCGCGGTCACCGGCGCCAAATCCACACTCGACCAATCGCCCTCTTCCGCCGTTGGATCCGGATACGCCTCGCGACACACCCGTGCCAGGCCGACGATTTGCTTTTCCGAGACGCTGTGGTAAAAAAGGACCGGGTCGCCTGTTTTCATGGCCCGCAAATGATTGCGCGCCTGAAAATTGCGTACACCTGTCCAGGCGGTCCGGCGGTCGGACACCAATTGCGACCACGCGTAAGCTTCGGGTTCGGATTTGACGAGCCAATAGTTCATGGATTCGATTTACGCTGGATGTTTTAGGAATTATCATCCAGCGCTATGGTGAGTTTGCCTGACAACCTGATGGCCATTCAACAACGGATTCACACCGCGTGCGCCCGCGCGGGCCGCGACCCCGCCACTGTCACGCTGCTGGCGGTCGCCAAATCGCATCCTCCCGAAACCATCGCCGCGGCCGTCCACTGCGGATTGACCCATTTTGGCGAAAACAAAGTTCAGGAGGCCAAGGCCAAGATTCCGCTTTGCCCTGGCAAAGCCCGCTGGCATTTCATCGGCCATTTGCAATCCAACAAGGTGCGCGACGCCGTGGAGCTTTTTGGAATGATCCAGACCGTGGATAGCCTGGACCTGGCCCGGGAAATTTCCAAGCGCGCTGGCCAGGCCGCCAAAAATGTGCCGGTTCTACTGGAGGTCAACGTCGCCGGCGAAGCCAGTAAATTTGGCTATCAACCCCACCGGCTGCTGGAGGAAATCAAGCAGTTGAGTGCGTTGCCACGACTGGAGGTGCACGGTCTGATGGCCATCCCGCCGTTTTGCCCCCTGCCCGAACAATCACGCCCCTATTTCCAACGGTTGCGCGAAATCAAGGCCGGCGCGGAAAAAATCCTGGATTATCCCCTGCCCCAATTGAGCATGGGTATGAGCGGCGATTTCGAAGTGGCCATCGAAGAGGGCGCAACCATCGTCCGGATCGGCACCGCTTTGTTTGGCGAGCGCCGGAGCTCATTCGCCAAGACCGGCTAGACCCGATTCTTTTCGATGGCATTTTTGCGACATTTTGTTAAATTGGGTGAATGACCGTGGAAACTTTTGAGCGCGAAATCAAAGAGGCGTTAAAGAATTTCGATCATTACATCGTTTGCCTCCACAAGACGCCGGAAGATTTTGCGGCGGCACTGACCTCCCTGATGCAAAAGGCCATCAAGGCTTATGAACAGCGCAGCGCGGGTTTGCGCCACGGCATCGCCCTCGACAAGGAAGTCACCATCATTTTAAGCCAGAACGATGACGCGCGGCCATTGTGCGGAATTTATTTCAACCTGCATTCCCCTTACAAAAAGGATTCGCTCCCCAAGACGGTCAAGCCACTGGTGGAAAAGTCCCCTTCGGTCGGCGATTAGCCAGTTACTCTGCGCGCACGGTGTCCCCCACTTCCGCGTCGCCGGCAACCAGATCGGCCACGACATTGACATCCTTCCGGGGTCCCGTGATTTTGACTTCCGCCACCTTCAGCCCGGCGTGATAGATGAACAAGGTTTTATCGTCCTTAGGCAATGGTCCGCTGTTAAAACCCAGCACCACAAAGCGCCCGACCGGATTGACCGCCACCACGGTGGCCGTCAGGGAGGAATCCGGCGTGACAATCGCCGACGACACCGTCGCGCTGGTTCTAGCGGCGCCAGCGGAAGCTCCAGACAGGCTGCATCCCGCTGTCCCGAGCGCCAGCGGGAGGATCATCAACCAGGTCGGACATTTCATTTTCAAATGGGGGAAAATTGCGAAACCCGGCCCGGGTATCAACTTCAATTCCCTGCGCGGCGTCTCCACCAAGGTGCTTGGGGCATCCTGCCCCAAGATCATATATTGCGAATCAACTTCATTTTCCACGAGGCGTCGCCATGGCTGTTCAGAGCTTGCCTTTGGTGCTCGGCAACAAGCCACGGATCCGCGGATCATGCTGGCGCGCGGCATCCACCGCGCGGGCAAAAGCCTTGAACAGGGCCTCCACAATATGGTGGGGTTCATCCCCGTAGAGCAGCTCGAGGTGCAGGTTGCACCGGGCTTCGTTGGCAAAGGCCTGGAAAAATTCCCGCGCCAGGCCAAACCGGAAGGCGCTGGAAACATCCTGCGTCTTTTCCAAACGCGTGATCTTCTTTTGGGAAAACCGCTCCAGCCCCCGCCAGACCAAATACGGGCGCCCGCTAAAATCCACCACGCAGCGGGCCAGACATTCGTCCATCGGCACGTAGGCCTCGCCGGTCAGTCGCCCTCCGGCCGCAGAGGCATGCGGATTTTTGGGGTGAAAACCATGCCCGTAACGACGGATGCCAAGTTTGTCGCCCAGGGCGGCGGTGAACGCCTGGCCGAGGGCCAGGCCGCAATCCTCCACCGTATGGTGGGCGTCCACCTCCAGGTCGCCCTTGCAAATGAGATCAAGATCCAGCGTCGCGTGCTTGGCAAACAGTGTCAGCATGTGGTCAAAAAACGGCACACCGGTTTTGACCCTGGCTTTGCCTTTGCCGTCCAGATTCAGGCGGAGGGCGATTTTGGTTTCCTGGGTGCGGCGTGAAATGCGTGCTTGCCGGGCTTTCATAAAGAGGCATTAAACCAGACCGTCGGACGAAAGACAAAGCCGATTTGACAAGCTGATTTGACGCCAGTTCCAGACCGGCGCAAACTCAAGGGGCGGCGGCTGACGGCGGGGCGGATGTCGCGGGCGTTTCCCGGCGGATCTTGTCGATTCGCTCCTGCAAGGAAGCCGGGGTGCGGGACACCAGCTTGGCCTTTTCAAACCACTCGATGGCGAGTTGCGGGTGAGCCAGATCAAGCTCCGTCTCGGCGAGTTGAGTCGTGATTTTCTCGTCAATGAAATTATTGGCGATCACCTCGTCATCGCTCCCCTTGACCGGATGCCAGTTACGGACCGCGGCACTCCAGACATTCAAGGCGCGGTTGGTGTCATGATCGCTTTCCGCATACAGACGCCCCAGCTCGAAAAGAATTTCGCAGCTGCCCGGATTCTGCTGCAGCCCCTCCAGCAGGACTTGGTACGCCGCATCCGTTTTGTGCATGCGCTCCCGCAACCAATAGGCGGTCACGGTGTAGTTTTGAACGTTCTGCGGGTCAAGGTCCGTGGAAAGCTTCAGCCAGGGAAGAATCTCCCGGACTTCATCGCTGCTGCTTAAATCATCGCCGGGGCCGCCCTGGTCCAGGTGCGTGTGGCGGTCGGGGAAAAAATGCCGGCCAAAAGCATCGATCCAGTTGCGCGGCGGCCCCATGAAATTTTCCTCCTCCCCGTGGTTGCTGCTGCTCACCGCACCCGTGTCCTCGGCCATGTGGGCGGTTTTGAAAGCCTCGTTATTGTCAAAAATAGTGGGATAAAAGCCGCTGTGATAATAGGCGTCCGCCTTGACAAAAAATTCGTTGGCGAAAAGTTTACGGCTGTCCCCCAGCAGGATCTTGAAGACGTCGCCGTCGGCCCGGCTGCCCGGCCAGGCCGTGAACTGCGGCCCCAGATCCGCCGCGAGGCCGAAGGCCAGCACCAGCAGGGCCACCAGCAGCAACGCTATGCTCCGCGGCGAGTTCATCGTCAGTTCACCGCGTGACGCCGGAACACCAAACTCGCCCCGGTCAGAAAGACCGCGATGTACGCCAAGGCGTAAAGCATCGCCAGCCCAAAATAATTCCAATGAATCAGGGGCCAGTTGTGAATGATCAGGTCGCGCGTATCAAAAAATTCCAGGTGCGGAATCGCATAATAAATGGCCATCGTCAGGCTGCGGACAGGTTCCGGCAGCGGCAGCGCGATCTTGTCCAGGTGCCGGCCCACCAGCATGATCCCCCCCACCACGACAAAGCAAATCGTGGAGTTCGAGGACGGCGCCGCGAACACCAGCGAACCCAGGAGCGCCATCGCCACAATGATGCCCAGCGCAAACCAATGCAGCATGCCCGCCTGAAAATATTGCAGCAGCGGCCAATGATGCTCGCGGCTCGCAGACAGCGCCCCGAAGAAAACATAAAAGCATAGCAGCGTCAGTCCGCAGGCGATCCAGCAGCCAAAAAATTTTCCGAGCAACAACTGGACCCGCGAGAGCGGCTTGGCCAGCAGCGGCAGCAAGGTCCGGTTTTCCCGCTCGGCCGGAATCTGGCGGGCGGTCGTGCTAATCGCAATCACCAGCGAGGATACCAACACCAGCAGCAGGCACAGCTCCTTCAGATAACGGACGATTTTGTCGTCATTAAATATGTTCACGGAAGCCATGACCAGGCAGATAAGCACGGTCACAATAAACAGCACATAAAAATCTTTCCGGCGGTAAAGTTCCTTGATGACGACCCCCGCGACCGCAATGATATTTCTCATGTGGCGACCTCCGATTGAAAACCAATGATTTCCAGAAAAGCCTGCTCGAGGTTGGCGTGTTGCGGCTTTCTGATTTCATCCACCCGGCCCACCACTTTTAGTTCCCCCCGGTGAATGATGGCAACCCGGTCGCAAACTGTCTCGACCTCACCCAGTTCGTGGGAGGAAAAGAAGACGGTTTTGCCCTCGTGCTTCAGGCGCTGGATAATCTCCCGCACTTTCATTCGCCCGAGCGGGTCAAGCCCGCTGGTGGGCTCATCCAGGATCAATAGATCCGGGTTATTAATCAGCGCCTGCGCCAGCCCGACGCGCTGCTGCATACCCTTGGAATATGACCGGATGGGCCGCTTGCGGGCGTGCTCCAACTCAACCAGCTTGAGCAGGTGGTCGATGCGTTGATCGGCCTCGGCGCGGGCGAGCCCGAAGATCTTGGCATAAAAACGGAGTAACTCCTCCGCGGTCAGAAACTTGTAATAATAGGTCAGTTCCGGCAGGTAACCAATGCGCTGCCGCGCAATGGGTTGGCGTACGTCAATCCCGAAGATACTGGCCGATCCGCTGGTGGGCTGGACGAACCCCAGCAGCACATTCATGGTGGTGGTCTTGCCCGCCCCATTCGGCCCCAAAAACCCAAAAACCTCCCCGGCATTGACCTCCAAATTGAGGCCCTGCAAAGCCAGCTTGGTCGCATGCCGCATCTCGCGGCTGCGGTATTCAACCCTTAAATTGTCCGTCTTTAAAATCGATGCCATTTAGCACATTTTCCTGTCTCTGAGCGATAAAATGACGCTTCACCACTCAATAATGAAGCAAAAATGAAACCAATTCCCGGCCAAAACTCAATTTGATTTAAACGATTCCCTCCACGGTTGGTGATTTTGAAAGGATTCGAGATGCTTTTTCAACAAGTCAAACCCATCCACCTGATTCGCCGCGCTGGCAACTTGCATCGCCTGGCTCTCGTAAAGTTCCGCGTCCGGGTACAACCCCAGCTCTGCGGAACTCATGGCCAGCGCATCCAACGCTGCCGCCTGCTGGCCGTGGGTAGCCTCAACCACGTCCCGCGCCAGTTCTTTTGCCCGCGTTCCGTCACGGATCTTGGAATCATCGCAAGAGGCAAGCACCGTCACGTCAAAAAGGATCGTCTCCAGATTTTCCGGTTCCAGCTTCATTGCCTGGTTCAGTTCACTCAGCGCCGCCTGATTGTTTCCTTCCTTCAACAACAGCCGTGCCATCAAAAAATGCGGCGTCGCCACCAGTGGATCAATTTCGATCGCCTTGGAGAAGGCCTTGGCGGCTTCCGGGTAGCGCTTCAAGCTGACCAGCTCCCGGCCATAATTTTCGTAAAAAAGATAATTCCACGGATTCTGCTCCGCCGCATGTTCATAATAAACCGCCGACAATGCCAGGTTCCCCTTCAAGGCGAGAATCCCGCCGATGTTGATGTCCGCCATGGAATTGTCCGGCTCCAGCCGCCAAGCGATCAGGAATTGGGTCAGCGCTTTCTCCATGTCATTGTTTTCCTCCAGCGTGGAGCCGAGGTCAATCCGCGCCGTGGCGCTGTCCTCCACCTCGATGGCATGCCGGAACAGTGCCTCGCTGTTGGTCCAATAACCCAGTTGTCGCTCGGTCAGGCAGACACAGGCAACCAGGCCGGCAACACTCACCGCCACCAGCGCTCGCTCGCTTCCCGGGAATTT
>Ga0302319_10021055_pt1 | contig 11755 bp, 10 predicted proteins | sample Bog_T0_2_FD_203319 | JGI IMG/M metagenome (GOLD analysis project Ga0302319, IMG submission 203319) | Peat permafrost microbial communities from Stordalen Mire near Abisko, Sweden - Bog_T0_2 | ecosystem: Environmental > Terrestrial > Soil > Wetlands > Peat | place: Sweden: Abisko, Stordalen Mire...
ATCGTGGCGGAACTCTTGCAAGACGTGGGGCTTGAATTCAAAGCCTACATTGACGGCGGGAAAATACCGGCCCGTACACTAGTTGATCTTGAACCCGGCGATATCCTGATGCTCGATTTAGGCGCGGACAAACCAACGCGGGCGAGTTTAAACGGCGAAGCGAAGTGGGAAGGTTACATCGCTTCCGTTCAGGAGAATCTCGTGTTTGAAGTGTCTGGTTTGGCCGAGCCCGTGGTGGCCTGAGTTTTTGCTCGCAAAAGATATATACTCACTGTCTGATGCGAACAGACCGTCGAGATTTCCTTATTTCCATTGGTAAGACTTTAGCCCTGACGTTAGGCCTGGCGACAGGAGCGCGTGCGGCGCTGCCCAAGATGAAGATTACGCGGGTGCGCGCTTATGCGCCGCCAAACCCGAATCCGCTTTTCAATCAGAGCGACATGGTGGTGACGATTGAAACCGATGCGGGTATTACGGGCGTCGGCGAGGGCGGGTCGAAGCAGATGCTCGAACAATCCGCCGGGCGTTTGATTGGGAAAGATCCGCAATACATCGAACGCCTTTGGCAGGATATGAATCGCGCCTTCTTTTATCCGGCAGGGCGTGAAAAGGAAGACGCCATCGGCGCGCTTGATTTGGCGCTTTGGGATCTAAAGGGCAAAGTTCTCAAGCTTCCGGTTCACCAGATCCTAGGCGGAGCGGTGCGCAACTATTGCGAGTGCTACAACACGGCTGGCCTCGTTCCAGGGGTGAAGCCGGGAATGAGTATTAAGGAACGCGCGCAATTGACGATTGCGGCGGGTTACCGGGCGTTTCGCATGGGCGCGGCAGATGCGCCGGCGAATGGTCCGTTCAACACACATGAGCGGCTCAACCAACTCTACGATGATTGCGTTCAGGCGCGCGAGGGAGTGGGTAAGAACGGCGACTGGTGTGTGGACTTTCACCAACGTTTTGACTTGACGGAAGCGGTACGCGGGTGTGAGTTGATTCGGGATTTGGCGCCGTATTTCGTGGAAGATCCGGTGCGAACCGAGGCGTTTCTGGAGGACATTCCCCGGCTGCGGAGCAAGGTGAGCGTACCGTTGGCGGCGGGCGAAGAGTGGGGCAATCGCTGGGATTTTAACAAGCTTGTGGAGAACCACGACCTGGACTATGTGCGGGCGACGCTTCCCAATGTGGGCGGGATTACGGAGATGCTAAAGATCGCGGCGATTTGCGAAACGCATTTTACGGGCATCGTTCCGCACTTCACAGGGCCGATTGCGACGGCGGCTTTAGTCAATGTGTTGAGTACGTACTCGGGACCGGTGTTGATGGAATACAACTTCGGCGGCCGGACGCTCGCGCACTTGCCGGTGTGCCTCGATTTCAAAGACGGTAAGTTATATCCGAACGAGCGACCCGGGTTGGGCGTGGAACTTGACATGAAACAGCTCACTCAGATCGCAGAAATCACACAGCCAGTGACGGCGCGGGCGCAGACGTATTTCCGGCCCGATGGATCGATTACTAATTGGTAAATTTCACATCCGGGCCGTACATAGTGACGAGCGGGTGTTTGACCACGGCGCGAACGGCGTAACTTTCACCGGGTTTTAAGTCGCGCAAGACAAGCTGGAATGGACCGGGCGCGGCGAGCAGTTGAAAATCGGTATCATGCCAAGACTCGCTGCGCTCGTTGATATCAAGGCCGCGAATTTGTTGGTACTGAAAACCGACGGAGACCGACGTGGCATTACCAATTTTTTCGAGAGTGCCATGTAAGGTGATGGTTGTGGAGTTGCGCGTGATGGCTCCGGTCTTGACAACCGGGGGCTCGAAGGCTGGCTCAACGTTGGTGATTTTGAGAACCACCGGGTTGGCCCAAACGCGATTGTCGTAAAGACGTTGGGCGTGCATGGCGCGAATGTGCAGGCCATCGGCGGCTTGCTTCCAGGTGGTTTTCGGCACAACGTCGGGTCGGTATTCGAGGGTGCGGTCATTTTGCCCGAGGACGGTCACTTCGCTCTTATCGGTGGCGCGGACGGAGTGTAAAGTGACATCGCGCCATTCGCCATATTTCCAACGGTCGCCTGCAACGGTGGCGTAGACGGTGGAAGAATCCTTCTTCTTGGTGAACCAGATGTCGCCTTCGTTGGTAATCACCCAGGGGCGGACGGCGTAGATAGATTCGCGATTCACGGCCATCCATAAGGCGATTTCGCGCAGGCGGTCTTCGTCTTCGATGGGCAATTCGCCGTCCGGCTTGGGGCCAACATTTAACAAAAGGTTGCCGCCTTTGGCGCGCGTTTCCACTAACGTCATGATTAACTGACGAGCCGATTTGTAGGCGTCATCCATGGGCTTGTACTGCCAGTGCGTACCCATGGTGAGGTTGCCTTCCCAGGCACCTTCGAGCGGGATGCCGGGAGTATATTGTTCAGGCGTTTGAAGGGTGCCGCGCGTTACGACGATCTCAGGTTGAGTTTGCCAGGCGACTTCGCGAAGGCCGCTGGCGGGGCCATCGAAGAAGATCACGCTAACAGGGCCGTATTGCGTGAGCAATTCCTTGACTTGCGACTGATCATAAGCAAGCAACTGAGCATTCTTTTCGGGAGAAACTTCATCGACGCCGCGACGAATGGCGATGTTGTGATCGTGGAGCCAGTGGAAATCGTCGGGTGAGAAATAAAGGCCGGGAGCGATGTCTTGGGCTTCGAAGGCTTTGAGAATTTCGCCAGTGATATCGCGTTGGAACGGCGTGTTCATGATGCCAAAGCTGGTGGACTTGGTTTGGAACATGCAAAAGCCGGAATGGTGCTTGGCCGTGAAGACGACGTAGCGAATGCCGGCGAGTTTGGCAAGAGCGGCCCAATCCTCCGGATGGAATTTGCGCGGGTTGAAGGTTTTGGGAAGATCTTCGAAGAAGCGCTGGGTGTAATCGTCGGATGCGCCGACGAGTGAGTGGCTGATGACGGCACCGAGTTGGCTATCGACACTCCAGTGGATAAACAGACCGAAGCCCTGGTCGCGGAACCATTCGAGTCTATCGGTATGGTTTCCCGTTTGAGCGGAGAGCAGTCCGCAGGAGACAAGTAGGATTAGCGGGATTCGTCGAGCCATTTGGGTTCCACCAGATTTTGAATTTCGGGTTTGGCGAGATCGGCCTTCAAGATGACGCGGGCGGGCAGATCTTGATGTTTAGGAGGAGTTTCGCCGTTGAGTTTCTGATACAAAGAGCGGACTGATTGATAGCCAAGTTGAAATGGGTCTTGCACCATCATGGCGGTTACGGTGCCATCGCGAAGGGCTTCGACGTGGGTTTTGCTGAAATCGAAGGTGACGAGTTTGACCTTGCCGGCTAGGCCGCGGCCCCGGAGGGCTTGGATGCTGCCGAGGGAAGCGGCTTCACTCGATGCGAAGATGCCGCCTAAGTTGGGATGAGCAGCGAGGATGTCTTCGGCGACAGCGCGAGAACGGGCGGGGTCGGCCATACAGTACTGCTGGGCGACGATTTTCAATTTCGGGAATTCTTTGGCGATGGTTTGTTCAAAAGCTTGTTCGCGCAGAACGGTAGAACTGCCGCCGGGCTGCTGCATGACCATGGCGACGTCGCCAGCAGCATTCAAGAATCCAGCGAGCGTGCGGGCTGCGGTGACGCCGGCTTCGAAATTGCCGGTGGCGATGAAGCTGACGTAGTCTTCGATCTTGACACCCGAATCAAAGATGGTGACTGGGATGCCGGCTTTGATGGCGCGTTCCAGAGGAGCAACGAGGGCGGTTGCGTCACAAGCAGAGATGGCGATGGCCGAGACTTGCTGGGCGACCATGCTATCGACGATTTCGATTTGGCGGGCGAAATCGGTTTCGTTTTGTGGACCGTTCCAGAGGACATCGACTTTCAGATCTTTCGCGGCTTGGTCGACGCCGGCGTGGACCGACATGAAGAACATGTGAGACGTGGCTTTGGGGATGACGCCGATCACTTTCTTGTTCCCACGGCCGCAGGATGAGAGGACAGCGAGGGTAAAGGCGGAAAGGAAGCTGCGCCGGGTGCTCACTTACTTCGCTCCTACAACGGCGGCTTGGTCTTTGCCGAAGACGGCCTTCATTCCCGCCGAAATGACTTCTTGAGCGCGAAGGCCGTCGCGGTGGGTGGATGGGAAGGGCTTATTTTCGGCGCAGCATTGAATGAAAGTTTGAAGTTCCAATTTGTAGGCGGCGCCGAAACGGTCGACGAATTCGGGTAGAGGCTTGCCGTAGTTGCGGGCGGTGAAACTCTTCTTGGCTAGCGGTTCCTCTTGGCCGCGTTTACCATACGCTTCGACGGTGACTTCAAAGAGTTTGCCATCGAAGTGGCCGATGTGGACTTGGCCCTTGTCGCCGAAGAGAATGGTCTCGACGCGATAGCCAGAGACGTGATTGCGGGTGACCTGGACTTGCGCCAACAGGTCGTCGCCGAACCACATATAGAGTGAAGCGTCGTCGAAATCTTCGTCGCAGGTGGTGAGTTTGTGACTGTAGATACGCGAGCCGATGCTGAGAGCATGAGTGGGCATGCGACCAGTGAGCCAGAGGATTTCGTCCACGTTGTGGACGCTCATGTCGGGCAGAATACCGCCGCTGGCGTAGCCATTCGGAGCGGGATTGGAGTCTTCGAGCGCGGAGTAGACTTTGAACACCTTGCCGATGATGCCGCTATCGACCAGTTCCTTGGCGTACATCAACGGGGCATCGAAGCGGCGTTGGAAAGCGAGCATGAGGGCGTTGGGATACTTGGCATCGAGTTCAGCGGCAAATTCGCGATCGCCTTCGAGCGTTCCGGTCAATGGCTTTTCGACCATGACGCGGTGGCCTGATTTTACAAGCGTGGCGGCATGTTCGCGATGGTTGTTCGTGGGCGTGACGAGGACAACGGCGTCGCATATGCGGGCTTGGGCGAGTTCATCGACGGAGCCGAAGACAGGGACGTTACTGCCGATGTCGCTAAGGAAGGCTTTGGCGCGATTGGGGTCGAGGTCAGCGACGGCGACGAGTTCGCACGTTTTGGTATCGCGTGCGAGTTCGTGAGCGTGGAGGGCGTGAACAACGCCCATACGGCCGAGTCCGGCGACGGCGAGTTTTAATGGTTTCATATATGGTTAGCTAGTTGGGCATCGAGGCGGTGAGCAGCGCAAAAGGACATTAAGCCCAGGCTGTCTCCTTTTGGTTAAGGGCGTCGGCGATGGTCGCGCGGGCTTCGGCGAGTTCGGCTCCTTCTAGAGTTAGGCGAGGGGGGCGAACGCGGGCGCTGCCTCTACCCACTTCTTCTTGGACCAGCTTAATCAACTGGACAAATTTCGGAACGACATCCATGCGCAGCAAGGGGAGGAACCACTTATATAACTCGTAGGCTTCCTGTTTTTTGCCGGCGGCGGCTAGGTTAAAAAGATTGACCGATTCCTTCGGGAAGGCATTTACCAAACCGGCGATCCAACCGACAGCGCCCATTGCGATGGCTTCGACAATGCCGTCATCGACACCGACGAGGATCTTGAACTCGGGATTCATGATGACACGGAGGGCCATAACGCGGCGGACGTCGGCGCTTGATTCCTTGATGGCTTCGAGATTCGGATATTCGGAGTTCAGCTCTTTGACTTGCTCGGGAATGTAATCGACCTTGTATGCGATGGGGTTGTTGTAGAGCATGCAGGGGAGCTTGGTGGCCGAGAGAACGGCGGTGACGTGGGCCTTGTTTTCGCGCCAGTCGCCGAGATAGACGTAGGGCGGGAGAACCATAAGACCGCTGCAACCGGCTTGTTCGGCGGCCTTGGCGAGATTGACGGCTTCGGCGGTGCTGAGAGCGGAGATGCCGGCGACAACAGGCGCGCGATTGCCGATGGCTTGGACGGCGGTTTTGAGAACCTGCGCCTTCTCATCGGCGAGCAGAGTTGCGCCTTCGCCTAAAGAGCCGAGGGCGACGACGCCGGTGCAGCCGGAATCGATCATCCAATTACAGTGCGCGGCGTAGGCGGCGTGATCGACGTTCAGCTCAGCATCGAAAGGCGTGGTGATGGCTGGTATGACACCGTGCCAATTCATTTTCATTTGACGGAATTCTCCTCGATCAAAGTATCAAGACGGGTTGGAAAGATGGGAGGTCGAACAGACGACGCCTCCCAGCCCAGGATAAACTGTACGGCCGGTCCGCAGATGCGTCCTTGGCAGGGGCCCATGCCGCAGCGTTCGTGAAGTTTGGCGGAACGCCAACCATCGCAAGTGCGCAGGCGAGAAAGGGGGACGTCTTCGCAGCGGCAGATGATGGTGTCGGGTTGGGCGAGAGCGCGAAGTTCGGGGCGAGGGTGGAAGGTTCGATTTAGGTTTCGGGCGAAGGCTTTGGCTTTGTGCAATTGGCGGGAATGTTCAAGGGCAGCGGGGGTTTGACCGGATGCGGCGAAGCCGGCGATTTGACCTTGGACGAGAGCTGTATCGACGCCGCCAATGCCGCATGATTCGCCGGCGCAGTAGATGTCGGTTACGGAGGTTTGTTGCGTGGGGTCCACTTTGACAACACCGTCTTCCAGGGCGCAGCCGAGCAGTACGGCCAATTCAGTGTTAGGGACGAAGCCGTGAGCGTTGGCGACGTAATCGCAGGGTTGTTCCCAGACTTTAGAGCCTTGGCGGAGACGGACGCTTTGGACGCGATCGCTACCAGCCGCAGCTTCGATCCAGCAGTTGGTGAGGTAGCGATGGGGCCGGAGGCTGATGGCCTGCACGAGTTTGGAGGGATGGGCGATGAGACCGGCGGTGAAGCGGATGAGCCCAGGGAGACTTGCTTGTTCGGCGATGAGGGGGACGATGGCGCCTTTGGTTTGTAAGTACCCAGCGACGGCGAGCAAGAGAGGTCCGCTGCCGGCAACGATGATGCGTTTGCCGGAGACGGGGAGACCGGATTTGACGAGGGCTTGGAGGCCACCGACGCCTATGACGTTAGGGAGGGTCCAGCCGGGAAAAGGGAGGAAGAGTTCGCGGGCGCCGGTGGCGAGGATGAGTTTGGAATACGTGAGGTGTTGGGACTGGCCGTCTTTTTCGATGAGGAGGGTGCGACGGGACGGGTCGCCAGAAACGACGCGCGTGCTGGTGAGGATGCGGACGTTGGTTTGGGACAGGCGATTGAGCCAGGGGTTGGATGAGTCTGCGTTGCGCCAGATTTGGCCGCCAAAGGCGGGGTTGTCGTCGAGGAGAGTGACGTCGGCGTTGGACTTGGCGGCAGTGATGGCAGCGGCGATACCTGCGGGGCCGGCGCCGATTATCAAGATTGGGCCGCCTGAAAGGCGGCTGCAGCCAGGATTGGCTGCCCCACGAGCGGTCATGTTGTTACCACCTGCATGCCGGGGCGGCAGAGGATTTGGCAACTGCGGGCGTGGGGTTCGCCGTTGATGGTGACGCGGCATTCATAACAGATGCCCATACCGCAGAGGGCTCCGCGGGGTTGGCCGGTAACCGAGTGGCGAAAGGCGGAGGCGCCGGAGATGAGGATAGCGGCGGCGACGGTGGTGTCTTCCTTCACCGAGATGGGCGCGCCGTTGATGGTGAGTTCAAGCATGGGCAAAGCTCCGAGCGGGTGAGTATGGTTCGCGCGGGATGGCGGACTCGCGATTGAGGAGTTGGTCACACAGGAGACGGGCGGTTGCGAGTGAGGTAGAAATGCCGAGACCTTCGTGGCCGGTAGCGAGGTAGATGCCGGGGTGGTTGGGAGATTCGCCGATGATTGGGAGCTTGTCGGGAGTGGCGGCGCGGAAGCCGGTCCACGTGCGGATGGAGGAGACGGAGCGGAGGCCCGGTATGTATTCGATGGCGCGGATCAACATGCGGGAGAGGATGGCGGAATCGATGGCCGGATCTTTGGAACCGTATTGGCGCGAGGAACCGATGAGGAGCTGGCCCGTTTTGCGAGGCTGCGCGTTGAAGGCGACGGAATCCGTTTGCAGGGAGTGGGCGCTTTTGAGATAGCCGAGTTCGATGAGCTGATGGTGAATGAGGCCGGGATAACGGTCGGTGATGAGGAGATGGCCTTTGCGGGGTTGGACATCGAGATGGGGAAACATCTGGCGGGCGGCGGTACCGGTTGCGAAGACAGTGTGGGCGGCGGGAAGAGTGACGCCGTTATCGAGGCGAGCGCTTCCCTGCTCCGCGTTGACGATGCGGCGACCTATATATAGGACGGCGCCGAGATGGCAGGCTTGGGCCACGAAATAACGCGCGGCGCAGGGAGGGTAGACGACGGCATCTTGCGTGAGGATGAGGCCACCGGCGAGGCCGGAGCGGAGGCTGGGCTCGGCGGAGGCGAGAGATTGAGCGTCGAGGATTTCGGCGGGGAGGTTGCGAGCGGTGTAGTAGGCGTGTTTGCGGTGGACTTCGTCCATTTCCATGTGGTCGGCGGCGACCCAGAGAGAGCCGCACGGGAGATATTCGACGTCGGGCGGGAGTTGGGGGACGAGGTCGCGCCAGAGGGATTGGGAGTAACTGGTGAGGGCGAATTGGGCGGGCGAATCATCCATGACGGCGAGATGGCCCATGCCGGCGGCGGTGGCGCCACCGCCGATTTCGGCAGGTTCGACGATGGCGACTTTGAAACCGTTGCGGGCGAACTCCCAGGCGCAGGCGGCGCCGACGATGCCAGCGCCAGCGACGGCGATGTCGAAGGTTTGGGAGGGAGAAGGCATTGAAAGGGTCAGTATAACTGTGGGGATGGGGAGAAGAGGCGAAGAAAGAGCGTTTTTTGCGAGACGAAATGGCATGACGGATAAGGCTACGGCTTGAACGCGCGGTTTTACGAGACGAAATGAGGGAGCGGCGAGCGGGGATCTGTGAAGAGGCGAAGAAAGGGCGCATTTTGCGAGACGAAATGGTGGGAGGAGGGCGGGATGGCGCTTCGAAGGCAAAACGTTTGTTAGCGCACGAGGTGCGGTGATCGGTGCTGGCAGGACGGGACGGAGCATACAGGATTTTGCGAGACGAAATGAAGCGCGAGTTATGTGGAGTCCAGGAGCGGGCGAAGAGAAGGCGTTTTTTACGAGACGAAATGTGGTGGGAAGGGGCGGAGGCGAAGAAAGAGCGTTTTTTACGATTCGAAACTTGATGAGTGGTGAGGAATTACGCTTCGAAGCCAAGATGTTTGTTAGCCACCGATGGACGGCAGTCAGCGGCGGCGGAACGAAATGGAGAATATGGGATTCTGCGAAAAGAAATGAGGCAAAGGTGAACTGGGATGCGAGCTGGGGCGAAGAAAGAGCGTTTTTTACGATTCGAAATTTGAGGGGTAGTGCGGAATTACGCTTCGAAGCCAAGATGTTTAAGCCGCCGATGGGCACCGACCAACAAGAGAAGACGGAACGGAAGACGCCGGATTTTGCGAAACGAAATGGAGTGAGAGTGAATGGTAAATATCGTGTCTGCATTTGCATGGAAGGTGCTCTGAATCATGATCTCCCAGCGTGTCAAGCGCGGATTCGGGCTTTTCCGGCTAAGTGGCTGATTCTGTGGAGGAAAGAAAATGGGGTCGGGCCGTGACTGCTGAATGGGCTTAGCCACGCAGGAGAGCGCGGCGTGCCGTGCGGGGTTCTTTGGCAATGACGGTGAGGTAGGCACTCTTCAAAGAAGGCTCGTTGGCGACCGTTGCCTCGCTTTGTAATGTGGTAGGGAACGCCTTCCAACAATGATGCGTGCGATTCGTGACGCACAGCGTGAGTTCCGAGGGAAAATGTTTTCTCTCGGAAATTGTGTTTGAGTGTGCCGTCCCGAATTACCCCCCGAATTACCCCCCTGGAACAATAAGCAGGGATTGTCGTAACCATAGCTCGACTTCGTTCTTGGCTGGCGGGCGTTCATAGCATTAGGAATTTATGCATTTGGGTGGCTGTCCCCGAGACCCCGAGACTCATTTCCACCGGTAGAGCTGCACCGCGCCAAGGTCGGCCAAAAGAGTAAGGACTACACCGAGCATCCATTTACCATAAGGCGGCTTTATGATGAGAGGATCGGCTAGGTCTCTGATCATCGAGATGCTCTGATATCCCACCATAATCGTCAGAACCGCGCATCCGATCAGCGATAAGCAGGCACCCGCTTTATGATGAGATCCAAGCGACAGGGTGGCCCCAATTATCAGTAGAAGAGGCCCGATGAACATCCACGAGTACCACAGCAGCGCTTTGCCTATGTAGGCGAAGGTTAGCTCCCCTGCGCCGCCTAGCGCGACGAAGAGCCACGACACGGCACCGGCCCAAAGGAGGCCAACCACAATGAGGAAAATCGCAAGAAAGGAACGAGTCATTGCTGCGCCGGTTGCTTGATATCCGTTTTTTTGTCGACTTTGTTGGTTTGAGTTAGATTGTAGGTAAAAGTTATTGCATTTGAGGAAGCGCCCTGTATCGGAAGGTTCGTAGTCGGCCCGCCTTGCGGCGTGAAGTTTGTTTCAAATGCGGGCGAGCCAGAGACGGTGCCTTGTACTGTACCTTGCGTACCCGCTTCATTCACTCCGATATTTACGTTGGATCGGATCCCGGCCTTATCGTCTGGAATATCGCCGCTACGCACGTTCATCTGAAGGTTCAAAGTCACATTGCCGTTGGCATCCTGCGTTGCCGTTACAGTAGGTGCCTGAATAACCACAGCCTTGGTGTCGTTTCCAGTGAGGTTGTTGTGGGTCGTGTTGATGTTGACGTCCGGCTTCCCGAGCAAGGGATTGCCATTATTCTTCGCAGGGTCGGTTTCGATCCGCATCGTTATGGCGACTCGCGAACTCGCGTTTGCCTGCGAGCTAAAGGTCCGCCCATCACCCTTCCCGATAAATCCAACGTTTGACTGCGGAATGAATGCACGATACTGAATCGAAATCTCCTCTTGTCCATCGGGGTCGATATTTGAAAGAGGATTGTTCAGTACATAGGCGTACTTGTTCCACTTTTGTGGATTCACTAAAAACTTGGAGCTGAACGTCTTTGGATCAGGGCTGGTAAACCTACCCAGCGCACTCCCGTAATACCGCGCCCCGAAGTAATCGAGCCCCGATTCCGCATCTCTTTCTTTGCCGGTAAACTTCTGATTTACATCATCGGTGCTGGCCGCCTGGAAGGCGGGCAGGGCCGTTCTTCCGCCGTAGGCGAGCGGAACTTCTTCGCCGAACGGAAAGTAGTCATGCTGGGAGACAACGGTTCCTGCCGGATTGGTCATCGCTCTCGTACTTCCGAGATGATCCACTGTGAGGTAACAGGTCTGGCACGGATTGGTTGCCGCTGCCGTGGAATACTCCGCGGTCAACCGCCCGCTGACGTCATAGACGTAGTTTGTTGTATTGGCGGGCGTTTGCTTGAACACGCGGCGGCCATCGCCGTCATATCCATAGACCGCGCTTGAGCCGTTGATTGTGACATTGGCGATGCGCCCTTCCGAATCGTTCTGATAAACATAGCCGCCGATGGCGCTTAGGTTCCCGCTCGCGTCATACTGCGTTCCCTGAATTTGGAGCCTGTTATTGGTATCGAAGTTGCTTGGAGCGATGGGTGTGAATGGGCTTGTTGTGATTCCGCCGGAGACCCATCGATTGCCAAAGGCGTCGTAGCCATAGGATTGGGACCAGCCGGTTCCGGGTGAGGTCTCTGTGGCTGCGGTCAGCCGATTGATCGCGTCATAGGAGAACGATTGCTGCGCGCTCAGATAGGGCAGGTTGAGGGAAAGTAGATTCCCGTTGTTGGTTGTGCAGGCGGCTGCGCCATTCGAACAGTAGTAC
>Ga0302319_10021056_pt1 | contig 11755 bp, 5 predicted proteins | sample Bog_T0_2_FD_203319 | JGI IMG/M metagenome (GOLD analysis project Ga0302319, IMG submission 203319) | Peat permafrost microbial communities from Stordalen Mire near Abisko, Sweden - Bog_T0_2 | ecosystem: Environmental > Terrestrial > Soil > Wetlands > Peat | place: Sweden: Abisko, Stordalen Mire...
GGGCACGGGGCTTGTGTAGCGAATCGTACAGGGGGTTCATTGCAGACGTAACTCGAGTCGCGAGTCAGGTTGCTCCTGATAAACGGGCCGGTCGAGAGTTGAGGTTTCCCGCCCTTGCGACAAAAAGAAATCGCAAGAACGGGGCACGGAGCCTTTGTGGCGCGGCGTTTATTTCCATCGCCGTAACTTGCTGACGCGAGTCAGGCTGCTCAGAATGACAGGTTTTGTTTTGATCCGAACTTCAAGCGAGGGCACTCCCCGAACTGTCCGAAATCGAACACCGGGGAAACGGAAGCGGTCAGTGAAACTGTGACAAGGGCTTCCAGAATTTGCTTGAAGTGCTTTCTTTTCAGTGATCAGGCTTGGGGTCTCTTTTGGCATGGCAAGTGCTATATCCAGATGTGATGGATATCGCTCGCCCAGACCTGAGAAAGAAGAAGATACGCCAGTATGTTATTTATGCTTGCGTCGCGGCGGTGCTGTTGACCGTTGCTGTAGTCGCTGTCTCGCGGCTCAAACCGGCCGCGCCGACCGTGGACCGTTCAACGATTTGGCCGGACACCGTCAAACGCGGGGATCTGACCATTCAAGTCCGCGGATCGACGGGCAGCCTGGTGCCCCGCGAAGACTCGATTGCCCTGATTCCGGCACAGACCGATGCGACTGTGGTGCGCATCCTCGCGCTGCCAGGCGCTAAAGTTACGCCAGACACCGTGGTGATGGACCTGGACGACCCCCAACTTGAGCAGCAACTGCTTAGCGCGCAATCCGCTCTGAAGGGAGCGCAGGCCGACTACAAGAGCCTGCAGGCCACGCTGCAAAGCACGCTGATGGACAAGAAGATTGCAGCGGCGCAGGTGAATGCCTCCTATACCACGGACCTTCGGCAGGCGCAGACGGACGAGCAGCTCTACAAGATAGGCGTGGTCTCAGGTGTGGTTGCGGGCGCCTCGAAGAATACGGCTGACCAGTTGACCGCGCAGAAAAAGCTATCGGAAGAGCAACTCGATGTGAACGCGAAAGCGATCGAGGTCCAGTTGGCTTCCGCGGGTACCAAGGTTGAGCAGGCCAAGGCCCAGCTGGACCTTTATGAAAAGCAATCGGCTGCGCTTCACGTGAAGGCTGGAATCTCCGGCGTGCTTGCACAGCTTCCGGTTCCCTTGCAGGTGGGCCAGCACGTGACTGCGGGAACTTCAGTTGCCAAGGTGATTCAGCTGGATAAACTGAAGGCCGCCCTGCAGATTGCCGAAACTCAGGCGCGCGACATCCAGATTGGTCAACCAGCCTCCATTGATACCCATAACGGAATTATTCCGGGACACGTTTCAAGAATCGATCCCTCGGTATTGAACGGAACGGTCACCGTTGACGTAGCACTGGATGGACCATTACCTCCGGGGGCACGGCCTGACCTGAGCGTGGATGGGACCATCAATCTGGCAATGCTGAAAGACGTGCTGCAAGTGGGCCGGCCGGCGCTGGGCAACGAGAATTCCACGCTGAGCCTTTTCAAAGAGGATCCCGATGGCAAGGGCGCTGTAAGAGTGCCGGTGAAGGTAGGCCGCGCCTCGGTCAACGCCATACAAGTGCTGGAAGGGTTGAAGGAAGGCGATACAGTGATTCTTTCCGATATGTCGAGACAGGATGCTGTGGACCGGATACGGCTGGAGTAACAGGGACTAGGGACGTAGGGACTAGGGACTGAGGGGTCAGTGAGCCTTTACCACTGACTACTGACAACTGACCACTGACAACATAAACAAGGGGGACAGGATGGCGAACGACAAGCTGATTGAAATCGAAGAACTCACCAAGGTCTTCTACACCGACGAAGTGGAGACGCATGCGCTCTCCGGCATTCACCTCACCATCTCACGCGGCGAGTATGTTGCGATGTCCGGCCCTTCGGGCTGCGGCAAATCGACATTGCTCTCAATTCTGGGCCTTCTTGACACGCCCACCGGCGGCCGCTACCTGCTGAACAACAATCCGGTTGAGAATTTGAGTTTTGGCGACCGCTCACGCATCCGCAACCAGGAAATTGGTTTCATTTTTCAAAGCTTCAACCTGATTGGCGACCTGACGGTGGAAGAGAATGTGGAGCTGCCGCTGACGTATCGCGCCGGTATGCCTTCGGCCGAGCGCAAGGGGCGCGTGAAGGAAGCATTGGAGCGTGTGAATATGGCGCACCGCATGCGGCACTATCCGGCACAGCTCTCCGGCGGTCAACAGCAACGCGTGGCGGTGGCGCGCGCGCTGGCTGGTTCGCCTTCGATCCTGCTGGCTGACGAGCCTACCGGTAACCTGGACTCGAAGAACGGCGAAGCGGTGATGCACCTGCTGGCCGATCTGCATCGCGAGGGTTCGACCATCTGCATGGTGACGCACGATCCGCGTTTCGCAAAACATGCGCAGCGCGAGGTGCATCTCTTCGACGGAAAGGTGGTCTCGGAAGACGAGCTCAAGAAGCTCACTGAGGAAGTGGAGGCCTAACCATGCTGCTTCGCAATTCGTTGCGCACGTCGTTTCAAGATCTACGATATGCGGTGCGCCAATTGCGACGCGCCCCCGGTTTTGCCTTCACTGTTGTTCTCACCCTGGCCCTTAGCGTGGGCGTAGCGACTGCCGTATTCTGCGTGATCGATGCGGTCATTCTGCGCCCACTCCCCTTTGCGAATCCGGACAGGATTGTCTTTGTTCAAGCTACCAGCCGCAGTGGTTTTCAGCATCCCGCTTCGTGGCCCAACTTTAAGGATGAGCGCGCGGAACTCAAGACATTTCAAGCGCTGGCAGGGTATCTCGATTTCAGGAAGATAACGATCGAGACGCCGTCGAACGGTCCAGTCTCGCTCGATAGCGTTCGGTCCACGGATAATTTCTTTCAGGTCTTTGGCGTGCAGCCGCTGTTGGGGCGCACCTTTCTGCCCGGCGAACAGGAGGACGGCAAGAACGACGTTGTTGTGTTGAGTTATGACGCATGGCAGAAGTACTTCAACGGCGACCGCGACGTTCTAAGCAAAACTGTAAAGCTGGATGGCCGCGCATCGACGATCATTGGCGTTATGCCGGCCGGCTTTCGCTATCCTCTCAATTTGCACAATGCTGTTTACTCTCCGCGACTGCTTACCGATGAATGGATGCAGAACCGTGGCGCAAATTGGCTGCGCACGGTGGGATTGCTGAAGGATGGGGCCACAATTCAGCAGGCTCAGGCCGACTTTACTCATGTATTCGCCGGCCTCGAGAAGGCTCACCCGGAAACCAATAGTGGCGAAACGCCGCTGTTGACGCCGTTGGCAGAGCATGTGGAGGGAAAAACCGGAGGGCCGTTGTACGCGCTGCTATTTGCGGTGCTGGCCGTACTGGCGATTGGCTGCGTCAATGTTGCAGGGCTTCTGCTGGCGCGCGGCGTGAAGCGCGAGCGCGAGATGGCGATGCGTGTGGCTATCGGCGCCGGACGCAGACGGCTGTTTGCCCAGGTGCTCACGGAAGGCTTGATGCTGGCCGTGTTTGGTGCTGCCGGTGGCGTGCTGCTGGCGTCTGTGCTGCTGGATGCGATGCGTGTGTTTCTGGTCAAGGCCATGGATCGCGGAGCCGACGTTCACATGAACTGGGTGGTGTTGTCGGCTGCCGTCGCGGTCGCGATGTTCACCAGCCTGGCGGCATCGCTTTATCCCGCATTGCGTCTTTCCGGCATCAATCCAAATCGCGCGTTGAAGAACGGTGGAAGCGCCGGAACACAACGGTCGCAGACACACATGCGCTCGGGCTTTGTGGTGACGCAGGTGGCGCTGACTCTGGTGCTGCTGGTAGTGGCCGGATTGTTGATGCGCGTTGTGACTCGCTACCGCGATTCAGATCTCGGATTCAATCCTGCGCAGATTCTCTCCGTGAAGCTAGGGCTTTCACGGGCGCGCTATGAAGGGCGCGATATGGTCGCCGCGTTTTACGGGCCGCTTGAAGAGCGCGTGAAACGCTTGCCTGGAGTGCAGGCGGCGGGACTGATCGATGTTTTGCCAATCGATAGTTTCGGCGATAACCGGATTATTCACATTGCCGGCCAGCCGCCGAATCCCCCGAATCAGGTGATGCTGGCGGAAAGCAGATTTGTCAGCGCCGGCTACTTCAATGTGATGGGTATTCCACTGCATGAGGGCCGACAGCTCTCGCAGAGTCTCGACCGCCCCGAGAACAAGGGCAGTACAGTGGTTGTGAACGACGCATTCGTGCGCAAGTTTATTCCGCGCCAGCTCGATCCAACCACGCAGCGCATGGACGATAACGTCAAAGAAGAGGAATGGTCGCGGATTGTCGGTGTGACGGGCAACGTGCAGCAGAGCATCTATGAACCTCCGATGGCGGAGATGGATTATCTGATGGATGAGGTTCCGGCAAAGTACAAAGCCGACCTGATGTCCACTATGTTCCTGGTCGTGCGCACGGCTGGCGATCCAATGCAGGTGGCTTCAACAGTGCGCTCGGTTGTCCACGATCTAGACCCGACGGTGCCATTCGATGAGCCGCGCACAATGACTGACGTGATTGCGGAATCGCTGGTCTTCGAGCGCATGGAAAGCTGGCTTTTCGGGATCTTCGCGTCGCTGGCCCTGGCGTTGGCGATGGTAGGCCTGTACGGTCTTGTCAGTCACGAGGTGGAGCAATCCACGCGCGATATCGGCGTGCGCATGGCCCTCGGAGCATCGCGCAAAAACATCCTCGCCATGGTTCTCAGCCGCGTCGCATCGATGCTCGCGGCGGGTACGGCGGCGGGACTGGTGCTTACTTTTGTTGCGCGCAGGGTAATCGGCATGGTGATCTACTTCGAAGCGCAGAAGGAGGCTGGGGGCTTCCTTCTGCTGGCTTTGCTGCTGGTGGTTGCGGGACTGATTGCGGCACTGATTCCGGCCACGCGCGCCGCATCGATTGAACCGATGCAGGCGCTTCGAGGCGAGTAGGTCCACAGTTGAAACGCATCCATTGAACCTTTGCAGTGCCTTTGCGCCGAGCAGGCGATATCACCTTAAAAGTCCACGCAGGAAAAATACGATGAATCAATTGCTTCAAGACATTCGCTACACAGCACGCCAGCTACTTAAGGCGCCGGGCTTTACGCTCACCGCGGTCATCACGCTGGCGCTTGGCATCGGCGCCAACACGGCGATCTTCACGCTGGTCCAGGGCATCTTGATGGTCTCGCTGCCTGTGGCCGATCCAGCGCAGCTCTATCGCATCGGAGACACCGACGACTGCTGCGTGAATGGCGGGTTTGTGGGCGACAATGGCGACTTCGACATTTTTTCCTACGACCTTTTTCAGCATCTGAAGAATTCAGCGCCGGAGTTTGAGCAGCTTGCTGCCGTGCAGGCAGGGCAGTCGATGTGGAGCGTGCGCCGCGGCAATGCGCTACCCAAGCCGCTTCACGCTGAATTTGTTTCAGGGAATTACTTCTTAACTCTTGGTCTTCGACCTTATGCGGGGCGATTGTTGAGCGATAACGATGACACTCCCTCGTCAGCCCCGGCAACAGTGCTCAGCTACCAGGCTTGGCAAGGCGAATACGCGGGCGATCCTTCTATCGTCGGTTCGACGATTTACGTTCAGACGCGGCCCTTCACGGTCGTTGGCATTGCGCCGCCGGGATTTTTCGGCGACCGGGTGAGCGATAATCCGCCTGGTTTCTGGTTGCCGATTCAACTGGAGCCTTATGTCGTAGGAGAAGCCAGCGCGATTCTGCACCATGCGGATTCGCATTGGCTTTATCCTCTGGGCCGTGTGAAACCAGGCACGAATATCGGCACGCTCCAGACCAAGCTATCGGTGGCGCTGCGGCAGTGGCTTTCCGGGCGCACGGCATATACAGACCATGGCGGCGCGACCATCATTCCCAAGCAGCACGTGACGGTTGTGCCCGGTGGCGGCGGCATCCAGAGCATGCAACAGGAGACCGGCACAGGATTGAAGATGCTGATGATTCTTTCTTCTGTCGTGCTGCTGATTGCATGCGCCAATATCGCCAACCTGATGTTGGCCCGCGCCACTACTCGGCGCGCGGAGATTGCCGTGCGCATGGCCCTGGGAGCGGGACGACGCCGCGTGATTCGCCAGATACTCACGGAGAGCGTGCTGCTTAGTTGCATCGGCGGTCTGGCCGGATTGGCCGTTGCCTATGCGGGGTCGCGCACTATTCTTGCGCTCGCATTCCCCGATGCAAAGAATTTGCCGATCAGCGCAAGTCCCTCATGGACAGTGCTGGGCTTTGCGTTTCTGGTTTCGCTGCTGACGGGTGTTCTCTTTGGCGCAGGCCCTGCATGGCTGTCGTCGCATGCGCAACCGGCCGAGGTGCTGCGAGGATCAAGCCGTACCACGCGCGACCGCTCATCCTTTCCGCAAAAGGCGCTTGTCGTTTTTCAGGCCGCATTATCGCTGGTGCTGCTGGCCGGCGCAATCCTGATGACGAAGTCGCTTACAAATCTGGAACACCAGGATTTTGGCTTAGCGACAGCCAACCGCTACGTGCTGCACCTCGATCCAGCCGGCGCAGGTTACGAGATCGACCGGCTGCCCGCGCTGAATCGCGAAATCGAGAATCGCTTCTCATCGCTTCCGGGCTTGGCCAGCGTGGGCATGGCGATGTATAGCCCTCTCGAAGGCGACAACTGGGGCGAGTGCGTGATTCAACAAGGCCATCCCGCACCAGGCCCGGACTCGAAATGCGGTTCGACATGGGATCGCGTCAGTACGCATTTTCTCTCGTCGATTGGTGTCTCCATCGTGCACGGGCGCGACCTTGGCGACCAGGATACGGCCTCTTCACCGCAGGTGGCGATTGTGAACCAGGCATTCGTGAAGCGGTTCTTTCCTGACACCGATCCAATTGGTCAGCACTTCGGCATCGATTACCCGGAAAACTCCGGCGATTGGGAGATTGTGGGCGTGTTCCGCGACTTCAAGATGAACAATCCGCGTGACCCAGCTCGCCCGGTTTTTCTGCGGCCGATCGCGCAGCGCATTGTCTACAAGCAGCTCGAGATGAATACGACCGAGACGCAATCGATGTTCATGAATGCGATCGTTCTCAATTTCAATGGGCCGCAGCAAAATGCGGATGCGCTGATTCGGAAAACGCTGGCCGAGGTTGATCCCAATCTCACGGTGATGGATTTGCGACCATTCAGTTTGCAGGTGGCCGGCAACTTCAATGAGGAGCGCCTGGTCGCGCAATTGTCCACGCTGTTTGGCGTTCTTTCGCTGATTCTGGCATCGGTGGGACTCTATGGCGTGATGTCCTACTTTGTAGCGCGACGCACGGGTGAAATCGGAATTCGCATGGCGCTCGGTGCTACTCGACCCGGTGTAGTCGCGTTGGTTATGCGCGGAGTGTTATGGCAGGTTCTGATCGGGCTTTGCCTGGGCATTCCGGCGTCGTTTTACGCCGGCTACCTGATGAAGAGCCTGCTCTATGGAGTGGGTAGCTATGACCCGTGGGCGCTTGCCGGCGCGCCTTTGATGCTCGTGATCTGCGCCGCGGCGGCAGGCTTCATTCCCGCGCGGCGCGCAGCTTCCATTGAACCGATGCAGGCCTTGCGCACCGACTAATGCGCTGTCTGCATTTAGAGAGGAGACAAGAGAATGAACACGCTGTTCAATGACCTTCGCTTCGCATTTCGTCAGTTGCGACGCGCGCCGGGCTTCACGCTCACGGCGGTGTTTACGCTGGCGCTTGGACTGGGCGCGAGTTCGGCAATTTTTTGTCTCATGGACGGGCTCTGGCTTCATCCCATGCAAGTTCCTCATCCGGGTGAACTGGTGCGCATCTTCTCCACCACGACCCAGGATCAGGAAGGCGCATTCAATTACTCGGACTACCAGACGCTTGCGCAGCGGGCCAATGCGTTCCAGGGCGGTTCGGCAGGATTGGTTGCGCTGGGCGGGCGTGGCAGCCTGATGGCCAAGCCCGACGGTACTTCCACTCTGCTGCTCACCAACGTCGTCTCCGCAAATTTTTTTGGCGTGATGGGTGTTCATCCTCTGCTCGGCCGCGTGTTCACCGCCAGCGATGCGACAATGCTGCGCGCCAAGCCCGGTGTGCTTCTCGGCTATCGCTGCTGGCAGCGCGAGTTTGCCGCCGACCCGAACATCGTCGGCCGCCAGATCCCCCTGCGCCACGGACAGTACGGCGTCAACCATGTGGATGTTTGGGGAGTACTTCCGGCGAGCTTTCGCGACATCGATCCTGACGGCGATCGCGATCTCTGGATGCCGGCGGACACCTGGGCCGCCCTCGTCGATTCTTCCGAACTCACTTCGCGTGAGCGGCGGTGGTTCAATCTACTCGGCCGCCTGGCTCCCGGCGCTTCTGCAGCGCAGGCAAACGAGCAGGTCGCGTCCGTGGCCAAGGCTTTGGAGATCAGCTATCCGGCCGATAGTCATGGCCGCGGCGCGCGAGCTGTAAGTGACTTCCGCTATCGCATGAGCCAGGCAGGCACTACCGGAATGGTGCTGTTTGCCATCGTCGGCGGCGTGGTGCTGCTGGCCATTGTGAACGTAGCTCATTTGCTGCTGGCGCGAGCCCTGGCCCGGGCTCCAGAAGTGGCCCTTCGTATGTCCCTTGGAGCGCGGAGATGGGCGGTTGCCCGACAACTGCTGACTGAAAACCTGTTGCTGGGCGCGGCAGGTCTAGTCGGCGGCCTTGGACTGGCTGCGGCGCTTGTCGCTGTACTGCCGCGCCTGCTCACTCTGGAGCCGGCGATGCTGGTTTCGATTGGCGGTGTTGCTCAGTTTCATCTGGATGCCCGTGTTTACTTCATCGCTTCGTCGCTGGCCCTTGTTGCCATGCTACTACTGGCATTTGTGCCGCTGAGTCAGGTTGCTCGGACTGAACTGCTGCCGGTATTGCAGGCAAGCTCAGGAACCCGCACGAGCGGCAGAACACCCATGGTGCGTCGCGCCGCGGTCTGGTTACAGATCGGCATCTCTTTTGCGCTGCTCGTTTCTACCGGCGCGCTGGTACGGAGTTTCCTCAACACCCGCACGCAGTCCATCGGCCTGACGCGAAACCAGGTGCTCGTCGCTTTCACACAAGACCCCGACGCGCCCATGCGCGACGATGTTCAGGCGAAACTGCGTGCTCTGCCCGGCGTCCGGAATGTTGCCTATGGCATCCGTTCCCCCCTCATGCCTTCCGAGGGAGGCATCGCGGTCAAAGCGGTGCTTCCCAGCCATCCCGAGTTACACGAACCAGTTGAGATTAAATTCAATGCAGTGTGCCCGGGATTTCTGGATGTCACAGGTACGCATGTCGTCCGCGGCCGCGACTTCACCGAGGCCGATAATGCCGACGCGCCTGTAATCGTGCTCGTCAACCGGACCATGGCGCAAAAATACTGGGCAGGCCAGGACCCTATCGGCCAGGTTGTGCGCCTAGCCGAAGGCCACGTGGATGCGCGCGTGGTGGGCGTCACTGAGGATGCACCCATCAACAAGATTGGAGAGATGCCCGAATCATTTCTCTACATCCCGTTTCAGCAGTACCAGGCCCATCTATCAAACATGGGCGAACTCACTTTTGTGATTGCGACTGGCCAGAACGCAATGTCCATGGCCCAGGATGCGCGCCAGGTGCTGATCCACGTAAACCCTCTTCTGGATCCCATGTTTGTCACGTCTCTGCCGGAACTGATCCGCTACTCTTCTGGCAACTATCAGATGATGGCGGAACTGGTGAGTGTACTGGGCCTCATCGGATTGGCTCTCACGGTTGTAGGCCTCTACGGTTTCCTGGCCTTCCGCGTCACACAGCGGAGGCGCGAGATTGGCATTCGCATGGCGCTGGGAGCAACGCGCCAAGCGACGGCCCGTCTTGTATTGAGCGACACGGCGCGCATGGCAGCAGTTGGCCTGGTTCTCGGAGTTGTGCTGTCTTTGGCCGCCGCGCGTCTTGAAGCGGCAGTGTTGTTCGGCGTGCGTCCGTTGGACGCGCTTTCGCTCGCCGGCGCATTGTGCATATTGGCAATTGCGGTGGCCGCCGCCGCGTGGCTGCCTGCGCGTCGCGCAGCGTCTATTGAACCAATGCAGGCATTGAGAACAGAGTAACGCGCACAGAATAGGCTTCCCCGAGGTGAACAAGGAATGAACACGCTGCTTCAAGACATTCGATACGCACTACGCCAGTTGAGAAAATCGCCGGCTTTTACGGTCACCGTGATCGTCACGCTGGCGCTCGGTATCGGCGCCAACGCGGCGGTCTTTACGCTGTTCGACCAGGTGCTGCTGCGCATGTTGCCCGTGGAGCGGCCGAAGGAGTTGGTGCGCTTCAATTGGACAGGCGACTTCTCCGGTTCGTCCAGCAGCTTTGGCGGCAACCAACACGATTTCTTCTCCTACCCCATGTACAAGGAACTGCGTGACCAGAACCAGGTTTTCGCGGGCATGCTCGCCGCTGACAGGACCGGCGTCGGCGTCTCTTGGCGCAACCAGGCGGAGAGTAAGGACGCGGAGATGGTCAGCGGGAATTACTTCCAGGTGCTTGGACTGAGGCCCGCCGCGGGCCGCTTGCTCTCGCCTCAGGACGATACCGCGAAGAATGCCAATCCTGTCCTGGTGCTCAGTTACGACTATTGGAGGACGCGCTTCGCGGCATCACCGGAAGTTGTCGGCCAATCGGTGCTCATCAATGGCCACTCCTTCACGATTGTTGGCGTGGCGCCGCAAAACTTCGATTCCGCCATCGGCGGTTATCGTCCCGGAGTCTTTATTCCCATGAGCATGGTCGAGATTGCTATGCCGTGGATGGCGCCGCGCGACGATTTAAACAACCACCAATCGATCTGGCTTACGATGGTTGCGCGGCTCAAGCCGGGCATGACGATGACGCGGGCGGAGGCCAGCCTGGGGCCGCTGTGGCATTCGCTGCGCGCGTATGAATGGACGCTCTATAAAAGCCATTCGGAGCGCTTCCGCAAGGGATTTCTCGACAATTCGCAGCTCAAGGTTGTTGACGACTCAAGAGGATTCAACCCTGGCCGCATGGAGTTGCAGACGCCGTTAATCATTCTGATGAGCATGGCCGGATTGCTGGTGGCCATGTGCGCGATCAACGTGGCCACGCTCCTGTTGCTGCGGGCTGCCGGGCGGACCCGCGAAATGTCGATGCGTTATGCCCTGGGCGCGAAGCGAATCAGGATTGTCTCGCAGTTGCTCGTGGAAGGCGGTCTCCTGGGCACGGCCGGAGCGGCCGCGGGCCTCGCGCTTGCGCCGATGGTTGCCACCGTACTGGTTCGGCTCATCACCAGTTCCGACCCCGGACAGGAGCCTTACTCCACTTCGATCGACGCCCGCATTCTCCTGTTTACGCTGGCTGTTTCGCTGCTGGCCAGTCTGCTTTTCAGCATCGCGCCTGTGTTCCACTTCCTGCGTCCCGATCTGGCCAACGCGCTGCGCCAGAATGCCGGGACAGCCTCGAAGAATTCGCAGCGTTTCCGCAAGCTCGCTGTGGGCGTGCAGATTGCGCTCAGCGTTGTGCTGCTTGGAGGTGCCGGGTTGTTCGTCCGCACGCTCGACAACCTTCGCCATCAGCAGGTCGGCTTCGATACGTCGAACCTGGTCTCCTTCAGTCTCGACCCCACCAGTTCCGGCTACGGCGAGGACCGCACGCCGCAAATCGTCACCGGCGCGCTCGAACGGCTGAGCGGCGTTCCTGGCGTGGTCTCCGCAGTTGCCACCAACGATCCCGAACTGAAGGGGGATTCGAGCGGCT
>Ga0302319_10021057_pt1 | contig 11755 bp, 8 predicted proteins | sample Bog_T0_2_FD_203319 | JGI IMG/M metagenome (GOLD analysis project Ga0302319, IMG submission 203319) | Peat permafrost microbial communities from Stordalen Mire near Abisko, Sweden - Bog_T0_2 | ecosystem: Environmental > Terrestrial > Soil > Wetlands > Peat | place: Sweden: Abisko, Stordalen Mire...
CAAGCGGTGAAGTGAGAAGCGCCGAAGTGGCGGCCCAATCCATAGACTCTCTGCGCATTCTCGATCCTCCCGCACTGCCAAATCAGATGCCGTTGCGAACCGTATTGGAAGTGCGATCCGGCGTGCCAGCTATTCACAGAATCCGTTTGCACGGCGCGATCTCTCGCGGCGGTGACGGCCTGGTGTTTCGCGACACAACTGGCAGTATTCCGGTGCGCTCCAGCGGTCAGCGGGAATTGCCGCAACGCGATGACATCGTGATCGCGGCGTTCGTCACCAGCGAGGACGGCGTTCTACGGCTGACGGAGGGTTACGTGGTCGATAAAGACGCGGCAACGACGGCCAAACCCAAAACTCTTACGAAAGTCAAGGAGATCCAGAACCTCTCTAATGAAGAGTTGGCCCGCAACTTATCCGTTGAAATTTCAGGTGTCGTCACTTATTCCGATCCTAGTGTTCGGGATACTTTCGTGCAGGATGAAACGGCCGGCATTTTCGTATTTGCGCCAATCGGTGGAAATCTGGATTTAAGGGTTGGTCAGTTCGTCAAAGTGACAGGATTTGCCAGCCCTGGCGGATTCGCGCCGGTCATCGTTGAACCGCGGGTTCAAGTGTTGGGAAGCCGGCCGCTGCCTAAGCCGCTGCCCCTTGATATGGAACAGCTTATAACCGGCGTTGCCGACAGTCAGTGGGTGGAAGCAGAGGGGATCGTTCGCGCGGCCGCTCGTGAATTGGGGCACTTGCGGCTGGACGTCATTTGGGGCTCTCATCGATTTGTGGTTTTTGTGGCCGGCGCCACGGCCGTTCCGCCCTGGCTCTTGAATTCGCATTTGCGTTTTCGCGGGGTTTGCGGAGCCATTACCAATTTCAAAGGCCAGCTCTTAGGTTTGCAGATTAGCGTTCCCAGCCTCGCTTTCATTCAGCGGGAAGGCGCGCTCACTTTGGATCGTCTTCCGCTGCTGCGCATTGAACAGCTTCTGCAATTCTCAAGCGAAGCGAACGCCGATTTGCGATCGCGGACCAGGGGAACCGTTATTTTCACGCATCCGACCGGACCAACTTATCTGCGCGATTCTTCCGGCGGACTGCTGGTCAAGACACATGCCGAGGTTGGCCTCAAACCGGGCGACCTGGTGGAAGCCACCGGCACTACGCGCCTCGGGGACTTTGCCCCATTTCTGGAAGATGCACAACTAATCAAGATCGGCTCCTTGGAACCCCCGCGACCCCGTCTGCTGACTGCCGATGAAGTGCTGGCCAACGGAGCGGAAGCGCAGTTCGTCGCCGTTGACGGTTTTCTGGTGAATGATTCGAGCGCCGCGGCCGAGCAGACACTGATCTTGCAAGCGGGGGACCGGTTTTTTCAGGCGCGTCTTTCCGATGGCAAATTACCTACGTTGAGCAAGGGGGCGCTGCTGCGCGTGCATGGAATTGCGGTGCTGCGCGTTGAGTATTCGGATCAATTCTTGTTTCCGGTGGGCTTTTCTATCCTGCTGCGCTCGTCTGACGACGTGACGGTGTTGCGCCCGGCCCCCTGGTGGAACACCGAACGCATGGTTAATCTGGTAGCCGGCGGGGTTGCGCTCATTCTTTTTGCGAGCGCTTGGATCGCCGTCTTGCGGCGCAGAGTGCAGGCGCAAACCGCCGACTTGCGAAGGGCCAAAGAGGCGGCCGAAGACGCCAGCCGCACCAAAGGCGAGTTTCTCGCCAACATGAGCCACGAAATCCGCACCCCGATGAACGGTGTTCTCGGAATGACGCAGTTAGCGCTGGAGACGGATTTGACAGACGACCAGCGCGAGTACATCTCGGTTGCCAAACAGTCGGCCGACGCCTTGCTCACTGTGATCAACGACATTCTGGACTTCTCAAAGATCGAAGCCGGCAAGCTTGACCTCGATCCGATTTCTTTCGAATTCCGCGATAGCTTGGGCGATGACTTGCGGACGATCGCGATGCGCGCCCAGGAAAAGGGCCTGGAATTGGTTTACGAGATCGATGACGCGATTCCAGACAACCTCATTGGAGACCCTGGGCGCTTGCGCCAAGTTTTGCTGAATCTGGTTTCCAATGCTGTGAAGTTCACCTTGCAGGGAGAAGTGGCGGTGAGCGCCACTTTAGAATCTCAATCCGCCGGTGCGGTGGTCGTTCATTTTGCCGTTCGCGATACCGGCATCGGCATCCCAGCCGACAAACAAGGGCTGGTCTTCGGCGCATTCTCGCAAGCCGACAACTCCACCACGCGGCGCTTTGGAGGCACGGGCCTCGGTTTGTCGATTTCCAAACAACTGGTTTCCTTAATGAACGGCGAGATTTGGCTTGAGAGCACCGTCGGGAAAGGCAGTTGCTTCCACTTTACCGCTAGCTTTAAATATGAAGCACATCCTGTGGAGCCTTTCGCCGCGGTCGATTTCAGCAGGCTGACCGTTTTGATTGTCGACGATCATCCGGCAAGCCGCCGGATTCTTTCACAGACTTTGGCGAAGCGCGGCATCGCGACAGAAGCCGTGGAATCGGCCGCACGGGCGCTGGAACTCCTGGCGGAGCGGCAAAGTGAGGGGCGGCACAGGTTCGATTTGGCGCTGATCGATGTACAAATGCCGGAGATAAGCGGGTTCGAACTGGCTGCACAGATTCGCGAACAATGGCCGGACACCCGCATGAAAATAGCGATGCTGACTTCCATGCGGCACCGGGGCGATGCCGAACTATGTTTGAGCCTGCATATCGAAGCCTATCTTTCCAAGCCCGTCAAGACCTCCGATCTTTTCAAGATGATCCGGAAATTGACCTTGACGCCGGCCCTCGAATCGGTGGCGGGGGAAGTGGCCGCAGGCAAAACGCCGCCGGTCGCTGTGCGCAGTCTCCACATCCTCCTCGCCGAGGACAATGCGGTGAATCAGAAAGTCGCCACCCGCATGCTGGAACGGCTGGGCCATAGCGTGACGTTGGCCGGCAATGGCAAAGACGCACTCGCCGCCGTTCGGGTGCAATCTTTTGACTTGATTCTGATGGATGTCCAGATGCCGGAAATGGATGGTCTGGAAGCGGCGCGCGCGGTCCGCGCCTGGGAATCGGGATCTAGCCGCATTCCCATCATCGCTTTGACGGCTCACGCCATGGACAGTCATCGCGAAGAGTGTTTGGCCGCCGGCATGGATTCTTTCCTCACCAAACCCATTCGATTTGACTCGCTCAGACTCGAAATTGAGCGCCTGCGCGAAGATGCCATTGTTTCGAAATAGGCCACTATCCTAAGGCCGCCCGATATCGCGGTGCTGTTCCTTTACAGTGAACCCGGCTTTTTTAAGACGCTTGTAAATCTCGTCCGCAATCAGTACCGAGCGGTGATGCCCGCCGGTACAGCCGAATGAAATCGTTAAATACGATTTGCCTTCTCGAATGTAGTGCGGCAAAAGGTAGATCAGCAACTCGGAAATCCTGTTGATGAATTCAGCCGTTTGCGGGAAAGAACGGATATAGCGCGCTACGCTGGGGTGCCGGCCACTCAGTTTCTTGAACTCCGGAATGTAATTCGGATTCGGCAGAAAGCGGACGTCGAACACCAAATCGCTGTCGGACGGGACACCGTGGCGGAAGCCAAAGCTATTGACATAAACCACAATACTGCCGCTCTGCTCCGAGCTCTGAAACTTCGACGAAATCAGCGCGCGCAGCTCATGGACGTTCAGCTTGCTGGTGTCTATGTAGAGATCCGCCAGCTTCTGGATGGGCTTCAGCAGTGTCCGCTCATCCTTGAGACTGTTGAGCACCGTGCTTTCCGCTCCCAGCGGATGGGGGCGGCGCGTTTCGCTAAACCGCCGGCGCAACGTTTCGTCGCCCGCGTCGAGAAAGAGGATGCGGGTGTCGAGCCGCTTGCGAAGTTCGGCGAAGATCTTCGGAAACTGCCGGAGTTGCTCGCCCTCGCGGATATCGATGATCAGCGCCGCGCGCCGCCGCGTTTTCGAATCGTGCGTCAGGTCGGCAAACTTCGGCACCAGCGCGATGGGCAAGTTGTCGACCGCATAGAAGCCGAGATCCTCAAACGCCTTGAGAGCCGTGAGCTTGCCGGAACCGCTCATGCCGGTGATGATCACCAGATCGGCGGCCGCCAAGGGTTGACTGCCGTCCGGGGGCTTGCCAGGCTCACGGGCGCGGGCGGCCTTAGCTTCAGCCACGCGCCGTCCCCCGCCGCAGGTTTTGTGAAAGTTTATGATTCAATCAAGTCCAGGTTACCGTCCGTCCGCCTCACCAGCACGGAAAGACAATCGCGGCTAGCGTCCAGATAAACAAAATAGTTCACGGTGGAATCCATCTCCATTATCGCCTCTTCGAGCGACATAGGTTTGCGGTCTTCGCTGTAGTTCACTTTGAAGATCTTCGGTTTTGCGGCGCGGCTTATGCTGCCGTTGACGTTGCTTTTGGCCTTGGCCTTGACCGGCGATTTGACGAGCGCCGTCTTCGGCGCAGGTTCCGGAGTTTCCTGCCAGCTTTCCTTACTGGAACGGACCGACTTGGCGTCGCGATGGGTATCGCGCCAGCGGCTGCGCAGCTTGAGCACCTGTTTCTCAAGCTTTTCCGCCGCCCCAATCAGGGCTTTGTCAAGATCGGCATCCGAACCTTCGCCGACAAGGGCGTGGTTGTAAAAATTAACCACCACTTCCACCTTGTGCAGATGCCGCTGCATTTGGTGCATGACATGCGCTTCGCGTTCACCGCGCCGCTCCACGAGTTTACTGATCTTGCTGAGCTTCGCGCTGAATTTGTCCTGTAGCCCGGGTGTGAAATCTTTTGTCTTACCGGAAAAAATGAGTTTCATGTTGAACCTCTGTCAAAAAAGCTGGCTTGCGCGGAAAGGAGTCCTATTCAGGCCGGACTCTGCGCTGGTGGGTAGAAGGAATGTTCATATCCTCCCGGTACTTCGCCACCGTACGGCGCGTCACCTGTATGCCTTCGGCCTGCAGGCGAGCCGTGATCTGTTCGTCGGTCAGCGGATGCGACGCATCCTCTTCCGCAATCATTTTCTTAACTCGTTTTTTCACCACCAGCAGCGGCGTAGCGCTGCCCACCGGTCCTTGTACCGCTTCCGAGAAAAAGTAGCGGAGTTCGAAAATACCTTGCGGCGTATGCGCGTATTTGTTGGCGACGGCCCGGCTCACCGTCGACGGATGAACCCCAATCTCCTCCGCCACATCCTTGATCATCATCGGCTTCAGCGCGTCTATTCCCAATTCCAAAAATTCGCCTTGCCGCCGCACCACCGATTGGCAAACGCGCAAAATGGTCTGCTTACGTTGTTCAATATTTTTGATCAGCAGCAGCGCCGAAGCATAGCGTTCCTTCACCCAGTTGCGAACGTCTTTGTCGGGCTGCTGGCCGCGGTCAATCATCCAGCGGTAATCGGCTTTCAGGCGAAGCTGTGGGATTTCATCGTCGTTCAGGGTGATGACGTATTCATCGCCTTCTTTGAAAATGTAGACGTCCGGCTCCACCTTCTGCGCGGGCGGACCGGAGAAGCGCAGGCCCGGCGCCGGATCAAGATGGCGAATCACGTTCAAAGCGATCTGCACATGCTCCAGCGGACGGCCCAACGCTTTCGCGAGCGTTACCAACTGGCGCGGCGTTTCCAGCCGCAGATGGTCATGCACGATATTCCAGGCAACGGACCCTTTGGCATCGCGCGCTTCAAGCTGAAGTAACAGGCATTCGCGCAAGTTGATCGCGCCCACGCCGGTGGGTTCCAGAGATTGCACCGCTTTCAAACCCGCTTGCACCTCAGCCATCGTCAGGCCTTCCGCCGTGGCGATCTCTTCCAGCGGCGTTTCCAGGTAGCCGGTTTCTTCCAAATTGCCAATGATGCCGTTGGCCGCTTGGCGCACGCGCTCGGGAAGCACTTCCACACTGAGTTGCGATTGCAAGTGGTCACTCAACCGGACCGGATACGAAAGAAACGTTTCAAACGATGGCTTTTCCACCGATTCGGAAGCCGGACTCTTAAAGCCAGGATCAAGGTAATCGTCGAAGAAGCTGCCGAAATCGATTTCTTCGAAAGGATCGGTCTCGGTCTTGGCGGGTTCGTCAACCGTAGCCGTGTTGGACGCCGAGGCTTGTTGTTCCGGCGTGCCTTCCGGCAGGACTGGATCGGCATACGCCTCGATATCGCTTTGATCCACTTTTTCGAGCAGAGCGGCGTCGGCTGGATCGCGGCGCGCATCGAGTTCGAGCATGGCTTGCAATTCGGCGGGGGTGAGATCTTCGCCGGCTTCACCCGCTTCCTCGAGAACTGGGTTTTCATCCACTTCGTTTTGGATCATTTCCCGTAATTCGAGGCGATTTAACTGCAAAACGGCGACCATTTGCATCAGCCCGGGCGTCAGAATCTGACGTTGCGATTGGGTCAGGCTCAGGCGTTGCGTGAAGTCACTCATTCGCCTCCAGTTTAGCACCCAAAACAGCCCGAACTCGTCTGTGGAAAAAGCGGATTGTGCCTATTTTCCGCGGGTTTACCGGGGTGGGCGTGCGCCGGGAGCGTCTCCGCCGCATCGCCATAGCGATAAAATTGCAAAGTGAATCGACTCGCTCTGGTGATTGGCACGGCGGCTGTTTTGACGGTAATCGGCTATGGGGTGTACCAAGGATATTCCAACTACACCGCTACCAAGGCGCAGGTTAACTCTCTGAGCCAAGAAGTGAAGCAGACCTCCGCCTTGGCGCAGAAAGAATCGGCCGAAGCGGAAGCAGCCAAGCAGAAAGCGGAAGATGCCGCCAAGAGCGCGGCGGCGGAGGCCGACGCTCGCCAGCACGCGGAGGCTTTGAGCAAACAATCGGACGCGCAACGCCAACAGGCGGAAGCGGCGCGTGATCAAGCACTCACCGCGGCGCAGTCGGCTACCGAACAAACGAAAAAGGCGCAGGAAGAAGTCGAAAAGATGCGCCAGGAGCGCGAGCAGGAGTTGAATAACATGCAAGAAGCGCTCAGTAAGTTGGTAGAGACGCACCGCACGCCCACAGGCATGGTCATGATTCTGCCCGATTCCACGTTCCGATTTGCCTTCGATAGCGCGGATCTCACGCAGAAAAACCGCGAGCTGTTGAGCAGGATCGCGGGCATACTTTTGGTCTCGAAAGGCTACGGATTGGCAGTGTACGGCTACACCGATGACGTGGGCACGCCGGAATACAACCAGACGCTGTCGGAACGGCGCGCGAAAGCGGTGGAAGATTATTTGGTGAAGGCAGGCGTGCCGGGCGGGATCGTACACGTGAAAGGTTACGGCAAGACGAGTCCGATTGTACAAGCCAATACCGCAGACGCGCGCGCGAAGAATCGCAGAGTGGAGATTGCGGTGACGGATAGCCAGATCAAATTCGGAGACGAAGCGGCGACGCCGGCTAAGTAACATTCAGCGTGGGCTCGATGGCCGTCCCAAATCTAGTCAACTAAGACCGGTCTATAAGGGCAGTAAGGTAAGCTACGACAAATGCCCTCCGAAGAATCCGTTACCATCGACTTCGAACCGAAACGACTTAGCACCACCTAATACCGTAGCAACCTTGACGTCCGCCGGGGGCGAGTTTACCATTAAGCTATAGCTAAGTTTCGGACCGTCTCAAACAACTCCCTGAGTAAATAAGGTTTCAGCCATTCTACTCTTGCTGCTCTCGTCGCATATCCATTGGTGTTCGATAGTCAAGGTCGGGGAACCGTGTGTCCCGTCTGAACTTAGCTTCTTGAGAATTCGAGATGAATGCAAGACGCTACTTCTATCCGCTGGACGCCATTAGGGGAGTTGCGGCAATTTTCATTGTCTTATTGCACATGCCGGAATTCTTTGGCTTCCGCCCGGCATCAGCCTACCTTGCGGTGGACTTGTTTTTCGCTTTAAGCGGCGTCGTTATTGCGAATTCATACGAAGCGCGCCTCCGCACCGGTCTCTCTCTTAAGGAGTTTTTTTGTATTAGATGGGCGCGCCTCTACCCGCTCTACATACTCGGCAGTGCAATCTCTGTTTTAGGCCTTTTTCTTGGGGTCTTGACTCTTGAGAGTACAAGCCGTCAGAGCTTGCTCGTTCTCCTGGGAATCCTAATGCTCCCGGACCTTGCTAGCAGCAGAACTCTCTATCCTCTCAACGTTCCGGCTTGGTCTCTCTTTTTTGAGTTAGGCGCTAATATCCTCTACGCCCGATACCTTCGCCTTCTCACTTCGAACCGCCTTCGGATTATCGTGCTGCTTTCGGCATTAGGTCTTCTGGGCACTCTACAAATTTACGGAGGGCTAGACGCAGGGTCGATTCGCCAGGGTGTGCCGGGTGCGGTTTGTCGCGTCGGTTATTCCTTCTCCGCCGGAATACTCCTGTACCGAGCGTGCGGTGAAATGCCCTTTAGACTAAGGGGTTCGAGAGCAGGATTTGCCCTCGTCGCGATCCTAGGGGTGGTTGCGGGCCTTCTGTTGACCTCGCCCAGCCCAACGCTGAGACCTTACTTTGACTTCTTCACCGTAGTTATCCTTTTCCCTGCGCTCATTTATTGTTCCTTTCAGATCCAGCCGGGCGAAAAGGCTGAGCGGATTTGTAAGTTCCTGGGAGGAGTTTCCTACGCGGTGTACGCCATTCATCGGCCACTCGGCGACCTGGTGCGGGGAATACCGAAGTACCACTTCGGAGTTGTCGTCGGGAGTTATGCGCCGCAGATCGGCTTCTGTTTTCTCGTGTTGTTATTGGGCCTTGGTTGGTTGGGCGACGCTATCTATGATCAACCTTTCCGCCGCTTTCTGCTGGGAGCGCTGACGACAAAATTGAGGCTGCAGCCAAAGCTCGCTCAATAAGAGACCGCTGTGTTATCGCTTGCTCCGTTCGCTATATCACGATGCAAACGAACAATAGCGACCTGGAATCGGACAAGGCTCATCTCTTGCCAGCTACCTTCTAAGTACGCCCGCATTGCCTAGGCACGAGCGGGCATTCGGGCTACGAGTTCGCCGATGGCACTAACCAGCTTGTCGACGCGGGCATCCAGCACCGCGTCCTTGGCCCGCCTTTCCGCGCCTTCGGCCTCAAGCTGTCGAGTGTGCTCTTGCGTAACCTTGAGCAGTTGGTCGATTTGGTCCTTCTGGATGACCTGGGCGATGAGCAATTGCTTCAACTCCGCGCGGAATGCGGCGTGGTCGCGCTCGACCCGGTCCATGGGTGCATCTTGGTCGCCGTTGCTTTCAGCCATGCTTTCACTATACTAACTGCGCTCACGCGAACTGGAAGCGGCGGCTGCGCCGGGAAAATCCACGCCCGGCGCAAAATAGAAATTCTCACCAAGGTAAATTCGCCGTACTTCTGGATCGCGCCCCAGCGAATCCGGCGACCCGGCACGGAAGATTCTCCCGTTGCTGATGATATAAGCCCGATCCGTCACAGCCAGCGTTTCACGCACATTGTGATCGGTCACCAAAATGCCGATGCCGCGGCGTTTCAAATCGCTAATGATGCGCTGTAATTCCAGGACCTGAATCGGATCGATACCCGAGAAGGGCTCATCCAACAGAATGAAATCGGGCTGCAAGACCAGTGAGCGCGCAATCTCCGTGCGGCGCCGTTCACCGCCCGAGAGCATATAGCCTTTGCTGTGGCGCACCGTTTCCAAGCCGAGATCGCCGATCAGATTATTCATGCGCTCGCGCCGTTCGTGCCCCGAAATTCGCAGCGTTTGCAGAATGGCCATCAAGTTGTCTTCCACGCTGAGCTTGCGGAAAACCGACGCTTCCTGGGGCAGATAGCTGATGCCCTTGTGCGCGCGCTTGTACATGGGCAGTTGGGTGATGGGTTCGTCATCCAGCAGAACGTCGCCGGATTCGGGATTCACCAAACCGACAATAATGTAGAACGAAGTCGTCTTCCCCGCGCCGTTCGGACCCAATAGGCCAACCACTTCCCCTTGTTCCACCCGCACGCTCACGTTATCCACCACTTTGCGGCCGTTGTAAGACTTGGAAATTTCAGCAGTTTGGAGTGTTCGCATGTGGCTATTGTTGGGCCTATGTCCTATCATACGCGTTGATGCAGCCGACACGAGCCTTAAGCAATGCATACGTATTTGTTGGCGTTCTGGTTGCTTTGGCTTGCTTACGGCTATGTTTTGCGGGGGTGCTGTGGTCGGACGAAGATTACCACATGGCTGCAGCCATCCAAATCTTGCATGGCAAGCTCCCGTACCGCGATTTTTGGTATGACAAACCGCCCTTGGCGGCACTGTATTACCTGCTGATGGGCGCGCTGCCAGGGCTCATTTTGCGGCTCTGGGATGCGGCGTACATTCTGCTTTGCTGTTTTCTGGCGTACAAGCTGGCAAAGGCTTGGTGGGGCGAAGCAGAAGGACGATTGGCGGCATTGTTCGTCGCGTTCTTCACTACATTCTATTTGCCCGCCGCGGTGATTCCGTTTGCCCCCGACGCGTTACTGATTGCGCCGCATTTGGCAGCCATCTATTTTGCCCGCCAAGGCAGGGCGTGGGCCGCGGGGCTGGTTTGTGGGTTGGGCTTTTGGATTAATGTGAAGGCGGTCTTTGTAGTGGCCGCGTGCGCGATTTGGGTTCTGCCTTCTTTGCTCGCTTTTGGCGCGTGTGTGGCGCTCGGGGCCTTGGTTCTGGCTGCAACCGGCGCTTTGCCTGGTTATTGGGAGCAGGTGTGGGCTTGGGGCCTAGCGTATGCGCCTGGTGCGCCGGTGCCGCATCCTTTCGCCCTGGCAGCGGAACGAATCGGGCACTGGCTGGGTTTCCATGCGGCACTTGCGCTAACTTGGCTGAACGGCGTTTGGCACGAAGCGCGCAGTGAGCGATGGAAGTTGGTTGCGTGGCTCGCGATTTCGTTTGCCGCTGTGTGCTTTGGCAACCATTTCGCACCGCGTTATTTCTTCCAAATGCTACCGCCCTTGGCAGTCGTGGGTGCGCGTGGTGCGGTGCTCGCATTCCAGCAACGAAAGCGCCTGGCAACGGCAGCGGTTACGCTTTTGCTGTTAGTTCCCTTGGTACGCTTTGCTCCCCGCTATGTGCGGATGGCCGCCCATGAACCCTGGGGCGATATCGCGCTCAATCTTGATAGCCAGCAGGTGGCTTGGCAAATCAACTCCCAAAAGAGGCCGGCGGACACACTGTTCGTCTGGGGCTACCGGCCGGATATTTATGTTTATACGCGGTTGAGTCCAGCCAGCCGCTTTTGGGATTCGCAGCCTTTAACCGGCGTAGCGGCAGACCGTCATTTGACTGCACTGGAGCCGGTAACCAACCAACGCACAAGCGAGCATCTCAACGAAGTACAACAATCGAGGCCGACTTTTATTGTGGACGGGCTGGGCCTGCTTAACGACAAACTGAAGCCACAGAACTTCGCCGCTCTGCGCGAATTGCTTCGTCACTACCACGAATTTGCGCGCACGCGCTTAAGCATCATTTACCGCCGCAACGATTCATTTAATTAGCTGTAGGTAACCGAGCGTTGAAGATTCGCCGCTGACTCGTAAATTGTGTTTGAATGTACTGGCACGAACCTCTTTGGCCCGCTGGGCCATCCCTGCGGATGAAAATAGATGACCCAGGATACACTTCGGGCTTGGCGATGAAAATGCAATTTTCGGTTTTCAAACAACTGTCGGCCAACGCTTCGAACACCTTGCGGCGAAGAGAGATTGGCGCGTAATCGGGATAGGGGGAAGCCTCGCGGCTCCCCTCCTCCCACACCACCGGACATGCGGGTCCGCATCCGGCGATTCGG
>Ga0302319_10021058_pt1 | contig 11755 bp, 8 predicted proteins | sample Bog_T0_2_FD_203319 | JGI IMG/M metagenome (GOLD analysis project Ga0302319, IMG submission 203319) | Peat permafrost microbial communities from Stordalen Mire near Abisko, Sweden - Bog_T0_2 | ecosystem: Environmental > Terrestrial > Soil > Wetlands > Peat | place: Sweden: Abisko, Stordalen Mire...
TATGCGGGACATCTTTGCCGAGGCAGCAGATCAGGACTTTCTTGCGAAAGACCCTGGGCGTAAGGTGAGGGTTCCCACTCAACTGCGAGAAACCGATAAGACGACCTTGACATGGAATCAGTTGAGGAAGGCACTGTCGGAGTTGAATATGCGGGACCGTCTTCTACTCGAACTTGACATGACAAACGCACTCCGTCCCAGCGAACTGTTCGGACTCAAGTGGAAATGCTTCAACCAGGAGGCTTCTTCCATGAAGGTCACGGAAACTGTCTATAAGGGGAAAATCCGCCCCTGGGGCAAAACCAAGCGAAGCCTCGCTACGGTCCATCTGCCAAAGGATCTGGCTGCTGGACTCGCCGCGTGGAGACAGCAGTCGCCGGATTCGTCACCGGAAGCTTTCATCTTCCCGAACCAAGACGGAGGCTTTCTTGACACGGACAACTATCGCAAGCGGGTTCTGCACAAGTTGGCCAAGGACCTGGGGCTGCCGAAACTGACTTTCCAGGTGATACGGAGAACGATTGCGACTCTGGCCCAGAAGAAGGGCACAGTAAAGGATGTGCAAGGCGTGCTTCGGCATTCCCGCACAGCGACCACGGCCGATGTCTACATGCAGGAAATTCCCGCGAGCGTGCAGGCGACGGTCAATTCGATCCATCGCGAGTTGAAGACGAAGGTCAAGTCTTTGGCCGGTGACGGAGCAGAATCCTCGGTGGCGAAGCGCAAAACTCGTGCGCCGATCACCGCGAGAGGCGGATTATCGGTTCCTGCCGAAGTCGTAGTCGTAGAAGTCCCTGTTGCAAGCCGGGAGAGAGAAGGAAAACGAACGGTGTTTGCACCGGTCTTGGAAATAGGTTTTGGTAATTTGCTACCAAATGCTACCAAACCGGAGGAAGGAGTTTCTGTAAGTTGTTGATTTTATGGTGGACCTGGTCGGGATCGAACCGACGACCTCTTCCATGCCATGGAAGCGCGCTCCCAGCTGCGCCACAGGCCCACGTGCGGGGAATCAACTTTTCTATTGTCTCTGCTGCGGCTGGATTCGTCAATCCTTAGCGCGCCTCGATGCAATCCCGCCCCGATGAGAGCCTCATGATCTCAACCGGGATGGGTACCGGCGGCCCCGGCTGAGAAACAGAATAACCTGCGTGACCGGGAACACTTTTTAGGGGGCTGGTGTCTAAGACAATAGAGAGCGTGGGACAGGCGGCTTTGGCCGATGTTCCGTTTCCCGCGCACTTTGTGGCAGCTTCGGATTCCCGGCGGTAGCTTTTTTCAAGCCGTTGGGACGAGTGGCCGTAGCAGTTCTTCCGGTATGTGGCATAAGGACAACGGTCATTTTTTGCCCGGATGTGTTCTTTTGAGATGCCAACCGTGGGAATGTTGCGGTAAGGTGGGAGGATTCTGACTTGCAGGCGGACCTCACCATGGGCAATCTAGCCAGCGCGCTGACGCTCCAATCCGAAGAGGCGGCTCTGATCCAGGAGCTTCGAGCCGGCTCTGAGGAGGCTTTTGCGTGGCTGATCGCGCATTACCACCAACCGATCTATTCGCTGCTGGCGCGTACCGTGCACGACCGTGCCGACGCGGCCGACCTGGCCCAGGAAGTTTTCGTCAAGGTCTTCCGCGGGGTGGGCAGCTTTCACGGCGAGTCGAGCCTGCGCACCTGGATCTACCGGATTGCGCTGCATGAGGCCTCAAACCAGCGCCGCTGGTGGATGCGCCACAAGCAGCAGGAAGTCCCCATCGACCAAGAGATCGACGATGGAGAGCGCGGGACGCCGGTGCGGCTGAAAGAGATGCTGGTGGACCTGGCCGAGTCGCCCTATGAGATGGCCTGTCACGAAGAGACACGGGCGCGGGTGGAAGCAGCGCTGAACCAGGTGCCGGAACCGTTCCGGACGACACTGATTTTGCGCGATATTGAGGGATTTGTTTACGAGGAAGTGGCGGAGATGCAGGGCGTCAACCTGGGAACGGTGAAATCGCGGCTGGTGCGCGGGCGTGCCGCCTTGAAGGCGATCCTCACTGCGCCGGCCCACCTTGCGCAGGCTCCGGCGACAACGGGATTCGAAATGCCCCTGGGAGAGGAGGCGCGATGAACGGCTGCAGTGGAATGCAGGCAAGATTTACCGAGTACATGGACGGCCGGCTTACCGGACGTGAGATGCAGCACATCTCTGCCCACCTGGAGCAATGCCGTGCGTGTGCCGGCGAGTGGATTGCGTTGAGAGAAGTGCAGGCTTCGCTTGCGAAGCTGGGCCCGGTGGCCGAGCCGGAAGATCTGGTTCTGCGGATTCGCGTGGCGGTAAGCCAGGAACGCGCGCGCAGCCGGAAGAACATCCTGGACCCCTGGAAGCTGGTCTGGAAGAACACCGTGGGGCCGTTCCTGCTGCAGGCTTCGGCCGGTTTTGCCAGTGCCGTGCTGCTGCTGGGCACTGTGATTGTGTTGGTGACCATGTTTACCCAGCCTGAGTCGGTTCGCGCCAACACCGACGAGCCCCTGGGCAATCCCACGGCTCCGCGGCTGGTTCGCCTGTCCAGCGGGGCAGGCAACAACGATATCGGCGCCTTTGCCGGCCCAGTGGTGGTGGAGGTTTACATCAACCCGGCTGGCCAGATGTACGACTATCGCATCGTCTCCGGACCGACCGACGAAGCCACCCGCTCTCAGGTAGAGAACATGCTGCTGACCAGCGTCTTTGAGCCCGCCCGCTTCTTCGGCCAACCGGTGCGCGGTTTGACAGTGATCTCCTTCTCCGGCGTCTCGGTAAGAGGGTAGAGCAGGAACCGTGAGAAATCGAGGCCCCGTTCGGCATTCGCTGGACGGGGCCTTTCATTTGACCCAGCCCAACCTCTCCACACATTTCACTTTGCCGGTGCGTCTAACCGGAGCGGAACCCGGGCTTATCTGCCCTAGCAGGGGGCTAGCGCGGTGGCTTTTCTCCGGGTAAAAAGCCACTCGGGGGCGGCGCGTTCGGGATGCATCGGCCCTGCTTCCGCTGTAGACTTGCCAAGGCAGGGATTCTTGATGACATTGCGTACGATTCGATCTTTCGGGGTTCGTTCAGCGGGTATTCTGTGCCTGGTAGCAGGTATTGCAGGCGTGGGCGTTGCCCAGGCGCAGGACACAGGCGCCAACAAGAGCCAGAGTTCTTCGTCCGGCATGGCGTTCCAGCAGGAGAAGGCGCCAACGCTGGTAGACCCGGCCGGCCCCACGATCTCGCTGGTCAGTTCAGAGCCGGTGTTTGTGATGGCCGCGGCCCTGAACGCCTGCGGCTACGACGAAGGGCTGGAGGAGAGCTCGCCAGTCCGCAAGCGCGTCCGCGACGAAGTGAACCAGGCGCTGGCCAAGAGCGAAGACGCGCGCAACAAGCGCGATTACGTCTGCAGATATATCGCCCAGCACCGCATGACGGGCTCGGAGAAAGACATCGCGCAGTACATCTCGCTTGCTCTTTATCTGACCCCCCCTCCCAACCTTGAGACCAGCGTGGACCTGGCGCAGATGCCGCCGGACTCGACCCAGGTGGTGGAGATTGTCCCGCTCCTCAAGGAATTTGTGGCTGCGGTCGATCTGCACGGCATCTGGCTGGCCGTCCATCGCACCTACGACCAGGAAGCCGACCAACTCCACGATCCACTGTCCAAGATGATCGTGGGCACCAACCTCTACCTCAAGCTGCCGGCCTCCACCTACGACGGGCGCAGATTCATCGTGGTCTTTGAGCCCATGCTCTCTCCGCACACGGTCAACGCCCGCGTCTATGGCACCGACTACGTGGTGGTCGTTTCCCCGGTAAACGGGCAGATTCGCATGAACGACGTGCGCCACACCTACCTCCACTACGTGATTGAGCCGCTCCTGTATGCGCGAGCCAACGCCATCGACCGTGCGCAGCCGATTCTGAAAGAGGTACGGGACGCGCCGCTGGAATTCGTTTTCCGATCCGATACGGTGCCCCTGACGGTGGAGTGCCTCATCAAGGCGATTGAGGCGCGCACCATGGACACCGGTATCCCTGTCTACAAGATTCCGGCGGGGGTGCAGCGCTCGGATTTGCCCATCTATGAGCGCGAACGCCAGGCCTACCAGCAGAAAGTGGACGCCGTAAAATGGGCCACCGTGCGGCACGACATGACCCAGGGCTTCGTGCTGACCCAGTACTTCTATGAGCAGTTGCTGCAATTTGAAAAGGACCCGGCCAGCCTGAAAGACACCATCGGCGAGATGGTCTACAGCATGGACGTGGACCAGCAGGTGCACCGTGCGCGCAATCTGGACTTTGACAAGGAAGCGGACGGCGACGTGCTCACCCGCAGCAAGCCGCGCAAGCTCACCGGCCTTGACCTAGCGGAGGCGCGCCTGTCTGCCGGGGACGTGACCACAGCCAGTTCCATGGCACGCCAGGTACTGACCGTGCACACAGACACCCTGGAGTCCGTGGCGGACAGCGCGCGGGCCAACTTCATCCTGGCGCGTGCGGCCATCCTCACCGGCCACCCGGAGCAGGCGATCGACGGCTTCCAGAAGACGATCGCCACCACCAAGGAGCCGCGCCTGCTGGCCTGGTCGCACATTTATCTGGGCCGCATGCTGGACCTGGACTGCAAACGCGACCAGGCTCTGAGCGAGTACCAGAAAGCCCTGGCGGCTCGCGATGGGGAGCAGGATACGCGGCTGGCAGCCGAGCGCGGAGTCAAGGCGGCCTACTCGGTCAAGGGCCACAGTTGCGACGAGGACGCCGACGACGGTTCCGACGATGGGCCGGCCAAACCGCCCGCGGGAAATCCGGGCACGCCGAAGCCGCAATAATTCAATGCGATGCGACCACCAAGCCATCGTTCGGCGTCTAATAACTATGTTGGGGGCCTCTGGGACTGGCAATTGCGGTTCCCGGAGGAGATCCCCGGAATGTGAAAAGATAACCGAACGAGGCGCATGTGGAAGCAAATCTGGCCGAATTGGAAGGCGCACTGGGACACAAGTTTGCCCGGCCGGAGCTCCTGGTGCGCGCGCTCACCCACCGCTCCCTGGCCAACGAACTGGCGGCCGGTGAGCAGGCAGCCAACGGGCCGGATGCCCCCGGCCTTGCCCGAGACAACGAACGCCTTGAGTTTCTGGGCGATGCGGTTCTGGGCCTGGTGGTGGCCGAGGCCCTGTTTCTGGCGCATCCTGAGTGGCAGGAGGGCGAGCTGACGCGGGTCCGCGCGCAACTGGTCAGCCGCAAGCACATGGCCGAAGTTGGTGAAGCAATTGCACTGGGAGATCATCTGCGCCTGAGCCGCGGCGAGGACAAGAACGGCCTGCGGCGCAAAGGCACGGTGCTCTCAAACACGATGGAGGCCGTTCTGGCGGCACTCTTCCTCGACGGAGGCTTCGAGCCGGTGCGAGCCTTTGCCCGCCGATGCGTAATGGGCGAGGCGGCGGATCAGTTGGCCAAGGAGATCCGCTCCGGGGCCGCGTTAGGGAACTTCAAGAGCGCGCTCCAGGAGCAGTTACAAGCCTCGCGGGCCGGAGCACCGGTTTACCGGGTCAAGAGCGAGAGCGGGCCGGACCACCGGAAGCGATTTCTGGTGGAAGTTCGGCTAAAGCCGGGCGAGGGAGAACCGGGCAAGCCGTTGGCGCGCGGTACGGGCAGTACAAAGAAGCTTGCGGAACAGGACGCGGCCAAGCGGGCTCTGGACCGTCTGAGCAGGGCAGCAGCCAAAGCGGGCAAGGAAGAGGAGGAGCAGCCAGCGCGATGACCACCCCTGAGCAAGCTTCTGACCTGGCTCCGGCCGCGCCAAAGCGGCACAGTGAGCCGCTACGGCTCCACCTGCCCACCGTCCCTGAGGCTCTGGCCTCGCTGTTGGGCACCGTGGTAATCGCACTGTTTCTGCTCACGTTTGTTCTGCAGCCCTACCTCATTCCCTCTGAGAGCATGGAACATACCCTCCTGGTGGGCGATTTTCTCCTGGTCAACAGGCAGGCGTTTGCGCCGTCGGATGCTGTCGCCCGGCGGCTGCTTCCTTACCGCGAGGTGCTTCGCGGAGACATTGTCATCTTCCATCCGCCGGAGGACCTGCACAAGATTTACGTCAAGCGGGTGATCGGCCTGCCCGGCGACCGGCTGCACATTGAGGACGGCCGCGTCACCGTGAACGGCGTCACGGTCGACGAGCCCTACGCTACCTTCGAGCCGGCAGCGCGCACCTCGTTCCGCGACGAGTTTCCCGGCACCGTCTACACCGACCCGGAGATCGACCCGGTGTGGTGGAAGCAGTTGCAGAGCCTCACCCGCAACGGCGAACTCGTGGTGCCGGCGGGCAAGTACTTTGTCCTGGGCGATAACCGCAACCACAGCAAGGATTCGCGCTTCTGGGGGTTTGTGTCGAGACAGCAGATTGTAGCCCGGCCGCTGGTCATCTACTTCTCGCTCGCCCGGCCTTCCACCACCGATGTGCAGCCGGTCGCCCAACAAGCCGCGGATGATAGACTCGGACACGATAAGGAACTTTCAGCCCGGCTTACCGGGTTCGCGCGCTGGAAGCGAATCTTCCACGTGGTGCATTGACGACAGGGGTCAGGGTCAGTTTTTTACCTTGAGCAGACCGAGGCTACTGACGGCTGAACCCTGACCACTGTTCACTGACCACTGTTCACTGACCACTGTTCACTGATAAAGAGCGACCGAATGACAAAAAAGAAGACTTCGAATCAAAAGACGGTCAACCCGAAGATTCGGTACTCTGACGCCCCCTCTGAGGCCGTGCCCGCCACGGAGCCGGCAGAAGAACGCGTCGAAGAAACCCCCTACGAAGCAGTTGCCAGCATCTGCTCTGTGCTGGTGATAGGCCTGTTCATCCTCACCTTCCTCTGTCAGAACTTTGTCATTCCCTCTGGATCGATGGAGAAGACGCTGCTCATCGGCGACCACCTGGTGGTAGACCGCATCACTCTCGCGCCCTCGGCAAGCTGGATGCCATTCGTGCGCTATCGCGAGCCGAAGCACGGCGACATCGTCGTCTTCAAAAAGCCCGTGCCGGACCTGGTGGATGGCCAGCCTGTCTATCAGTTTCTGGTCAAGCGCCTGGTCGGCCTGCCCGGCGACCATATCCGCCTGCACGACGGCATCGTGAGCATCGACGGCGTGGCCCAGTCCGAGCCCCTGGCCGAGAAGATTACCGCGGAGATGCACCAGGACTTCCTCGACGAGTTCCCTTCCGTGCCGCCTTATCCGCAGACCGGGGGAGCCACCGAGAGCTGGGCTGTCGAGTTTCCCTCGCACATCGAGAACGGCGAGCTAGTGGTGCCACCGGGCAAATACTTCATGATGGGCGATCACCGCCACAACAGCCTGGACTCGCGCTACTGGGGCTTTGTTCCCCGCGAAAACATCGTAGGCCGCCCGCTGTTCAACTACTGGAGCTTCAAGACCCCGGACGACCAATACGACCAGACAGGCCTGGGCAATACCATCGCCTGGATGGGCCACGTGGCCCTCCACTTCTTTACCGACACCCGGTGGGCTCGCACGCTGCATCCGGTGCGGTGATTCCAGTGGACAGTGAACAGTGATCAGCTAAAGACGCCTATGCGCTCAGAACTTGCCCTTTCTCTCCCTTTGCTGTTTCACTAACAACTGACAACGGTTCACTGACCCCTGATCACTGTTCACTGATCACTGATCCCTGTTCACTGTAAAAAACCATGACGGAAGACACGCGAAGGCGGCAACGAAAACGCAAGGGCCTGTGGGCTGCCCTTCTGGTGCTCGTCTTCCTGCTCGCTGTGCTCCTTGTTCCTCCTCTGGTCAGCGTCAGCCGCTACAAGAGCCGCATCACCCAACTTATGTCTGCTTCTCTGGGCCGGCCAGTGCGCTTGTCGGCGGTGGAAGTGCGCCTGCTCCCTCGCCCCGGCTTTGTGCTGGACGACCTCACCGTCGAGGAAGACCCCGCCTACGGCGCTGAGCCCATTCTCCATGCCAACACGGTCACCGCCTCCATCCGGCTGCTGCCCCTGTGGAGAGGCCGGCTTGAGATCAGCACCATCAGCGTGGACGAGGCCAGCCTCAACCTGGTGCGCACAACCCAGGGGCGCTGGAACCTCGATCCCCTCTTCCGCACCGTGGCGGCAAAAACCCAGCAGGGACCTGGCGGCCCGGAGGCAGGAAGCGCAGCAGCGCAGGCCACCCGGAAGCTGCCCACGCTCGAGGCCACCAACTCTCGCATCAACATCAAGAACGGCGCAGAGAAGCTGCCCTTCTCGCTGGTCAATACCGAGCTCTCGTTCTGGCAGGACAGCCCCGGCGAGTGGCGCATCCGCCTGCGCGGTCAGCCTGCCCGTACCGACCTCAGCCTGGACCTCGCCGACACCGGCATTCTGCGCCTGGAGGGTCGCGCCCACCAGGCGGCCGAACTCCGCCAGATGCCCCTGCACCTGGACATCGAGTGGCGCGAGGCGCAACTGGGCCAGCTTACCCGCCTGATGATCGGTTCCGACCCCGGATGGCGCGGCGACCTGACCGGCGAGGTGCACCTGGACGGATCGCCCGAGGCGGCCCAGGTAAAGACGCGGCTGCGCGCCACCGGCGTCCACCGGGCCGAGTTTGCCCCGGCAGCTACGCTGGACTTTGACGCCAACTGCGGTTTCGTCGCCCACTTTTCCGCCCGCGCCATTGATAACCTGCTCTGCGATTCGCCGCTGGGCAGTGGCCGGATTCGCCTCGCGGGCGGCTTGCCCGGCGAAGGCGCAAAGCCCCATTTCTCCGTTGAGCTCGATAAGATCCCCGTGCAGGCCGGCCTCGACGCGCTGCGCACCGTGCGCAGCGGCTTTGGCCCCGGACTTGAGGCCAAAGGAACCGTGAGCGGCAAGGTAAGCTATGACGCCACCGTCACCGAACAGGCCGCGCAGGACAAGCAGACGAAGCCGGGCAGGAACCACCCTGCCGCGCTGGGACCGCTCATCGGAAGCTTTACGGTAGAAGGATTCCAGTTGAGCGGCGACGGCCTCACGACGCCCATCCAGGCGCCCAGGCTGGTGCTGGAGCCCGCGCCCGCATCGCCGGGCCATCCAGAGGCGCTGGTGGCCAACCTGACAATTCCGGCCGGCGCTCCAGCTCCGCTCATGGTGACCGCGCGCATAGCCCTCAGCGGCTACCAGTTGACAGTGAAAGGCCAGGCAGCTCTGGCACGTGCCCGCGAATTGGCCCACGCCGCAGCGATGCGCGCGGCGGAAACGCTGGACGGCCTGGCCGGTGAGCCGCTGACCGTAGACTTGACCGCCGAAGGCCCCTGGCTGCCCGGGCAGAGACTAACGGCTGCGGCTCCAGGATCGGCCACCGACGACACAATTGCCCACCGCCTGACCGGAACCATCCAACTGCACAACGCAAACTGGAAGGCCGGTTACCTCAACAACCACGTGGAGATCTCCACCGCCACGCTCCGCCTGGACAATGGCCAGGCACGCTGGGACCCCGTCGCCTTCAACTACGGCCCGGTCAAGGGCACCGCCAGCCTGGAGTTCGCCAGCCCCTGCGGCGGCCCTCAGCCCTGCATCCCCAGGTTCCAGGTGCAGTTCGGCGCTCTGGATGCCAGCGCGCTCCAAGCCGCGATTCTCGGTGCTCGCGAGAAGGGTACGCTTTTGTCCACCCTGCTCGCGCGGCTGCGTCCCTCCACGCCCTCGCCCGCGAGCTTCTGGCCGCAGCTTGAGGGCACGGTCAAGGCCGATTCGCTCCTCCTTGGCCCGGTCACCCTGCGCGAGGTAACCGCCACCCTGCGCACCCTGCCCGACGGGGCGGAGATTACCGGCCTTGACGCCGCGCTGCTGGGTGGACGCGTCCATGGAAGCGGGACACTGAAGACCGGCGACATGCCCACCTATACGCTCACCGGCCACTTTGAAAAACTGAGCCCCGCCGCCGTGGGACAACTCATGGCTCTGCGCTTCACCGGCGCCAGCTTTGACGCCGATGGCCAGATCGACCTGGCCGGATTCACCGACACCGACCTCGCCAACTCCGTAAAGGGCACACTCCACTTCGACTGGCGTCATGGCTCGGTGGCCGGAGCAAGCGCTTCTCTGCCCACTGCGCTCAGCCGCTTTGACCATTGGACCAGCGATGCCGAGATCGCCGACCACGCCATTGTGCTCAAGGCCAACGAGGTGCAGCAGGGTGGGCGGAAGTCCGCCGCGGAAGCCACGGTGACGTTGGGCACGCCGGCGAAGGTGGCGTTTACCGGTGGGAAAGAGCCGGTGGCAAAGAAATAGTCACTCCCCCGCTACAATGAAAGCATGTCTTTATCTATTCCTCCTTCCCCAATACAGGTGCGCTGCAAGGGAATTCTCTTCGACATGGACGGCATTCTCATCTCTTCGCTCGGCTCCGTAGAGCGCTGCTGGACCCGCTGGGCCTTGATGCGCGGCGTGGACCCGGTGTATGCCTGCCAAATTGCCCACGGTTGCCGCAGCATTGAGACGGTTGCCCGCCTCCGCCCCGACTTGGACGCCGAAACCGAGAACGGCATCATCGAAGGCATGGAGATGGAAGATACGGACGGCGTCACCGTCCTGCCCGGCGTTCTTGACCTGCTGGCCTCGCTGCCGCCCGAACGCTGGACCGTCGTCACCAGCGCCACAGAGCCCCTGGCCCGCGTCCGCCTCGCCGCCGGAGGCATCCCTATCCCCGACCGCTTCATCACTGCCGAAAGCGTCACCGAGGGCAAGCCGCATCCCGCGCCCTACCTGGCCGGAGCGGCCCTCCTCGGCTTCAAGACGGAAGAATGCGTGGTCTTTGAGGATGCTGAAACCGGCGCCAATGCCGGCCGCGCCGCCGGCTGCACCGTGATCGCCACCACCTTCTCCCACTCAGTCGAGTCCCTGGCCGCCGCCCGCTACCTGGTCCCCGACCTGACCGCAATCCAAGCAAAAGCCCTCGCCAACGGCGAGGGCCTACAGCTCGAATTCACGCCGCTGGTGCGCTAGACGCTCGCGCCGAGCGCCTTACGGCCCTAGCGAGATGGCGGGCTTCCCTGCCAACCGCTGACTGATGTGCCGCCCCAGGACCTCCACAAAGCTCCCATTCACGCCCGGCGATCCGTTCAACAGCACCACCGCCGCGTAATCCCCTTTCGGATTGAAGAAGGCATACGAACTGTGCGCCGCGGTTGCGCCGTTGTGCCAGTAGTTGCCCGTCTCCGCCTGGTAAAGCCACCCCAGCGCAATCTGCATTCCCGGCGCAACCTCCGCCTGCGGTTGCAGCGCCTGGCGCAGCGCGGCGGCCAGCGTGGCCGCTCCGGCAGAGCCCGCCACCGGCTTCACAGTCTCCGGATGCAGATTGGCCTGGAGATACGTGAGCATGTCGCCGGCTGTGGAGCGCAAGGCAATGGCCGCGGCCAGCGCGTCCGAGTTCCACGGTTTGGCGGGGCCGTGAAGCTCGTCGCGGCCAGGGATGAAGCGGAGTTGCTGCTCGGGTGAGAGCGATGTGGTTGTGTCCGTCAATCCAAGCGGAGCCGTGATCTGCTGCTGGACCAGCGCTGCATACGAAGTACCCGCGCGATTGGCCAGCGCCACCCCTAACAATCCAAAACCCAGGCTGCCAAAAGGCGATGATGCGCCGGTGGGATTGGCCACGCCACGCTTGCCGATGTAGGCCAGCAGATTGGCCGCGTGGTAGCTGGCGTACGGATTGTCCATGTCGGCCAGGTCGATGTTGTCCGGCATCGGTGGCAGGCCGGAGCGACGCGTCGCCAGATCGAGCAGCGTAATCTC
>Ga0302319_10021059_pt1 | contig 11754 bp, 14 predicted proteins | sample Bog_T0_2_FD_203319 | JGI IMG/M metagenome (GOLD analysis project Ga0302319, IMG submission 203319) | Peat permafrost microbial communities from Stordalen Mire near Abisko, Sweden - Bog_T0_2 | ecosystem: Environmental > Terrestrial > Soil > Wetlands > Peat | place: Sweden: Abisko, Stordalen Mire...
CGCGGCGATCGTCCAGATGTCCATCACAACGGCCGGCAGCGCGTACCGCGGCTCGGACCAGTGCGAGTAAATGAACTGGCCCAGGATGAAGGTACCGATCAGTCCGAAGGCCGCCCCCAGCCCGACCAGCACTGAGAATCGCCGAAGTGGCGATTGCACTCCATCCCGCGTCGCGGCCATTACTCCCAGGCGAATGCCGACATCCAGTTTCCGGTCGTATTCCGCCCACTTTTCTTTCATTGCGTCAAGTTCCATATGCTTCTCCTCAGGCCAGTTCCTGTTTCATCCGATGCTTCAACCGGTTTAATTTCGTTGCCACGTTGGTTTCGGTTATGCCCAGCACTTCCGCGATTTCCTGGTAACTGTTCTCGTCCAGATAAAGAAGGATGAGCGCTTTGTTTAAAGGGTCGAGCCCTTCGATGAACCGATAAAGAAGCCGGATCTCTTCCGGCTGACTCTCGGTCTCATCCGCCGTTTCAAATAAGCGGTTCTCGTCTGAAACCAGGTGCCGGGATCGCGCGTTCTCGCTGCGGCAGAACGAAATCGCAACGTTCAATGCGATTCGGTACATCCATGTCGAGAACCTGCAGCGGCCGTCGAATTTCGGGAACGAACGCCAGAGCTGGATCGTGATTTCCTGCCCCAGATCGTCGCGCGAGTCCCGGTCCCTGCAGTAGGAATTGCAGATCTTATAGAGGATCTTCCGGTGCTGCTGAACCAGGTTTTCGAACGTGTCCCGCCGGTCCGCCGCCGTCATCTGCGTGTCATCTGCGGTGCCTTTCACTCTGTTATTCGCAGCAAGACGGGAAAAATCACACTGGGTTCAAATCAAATCCGCAAAAGACTTGCGCAGCTTATAAAACCACGCATGCCCCAGTAAAAAGATCAAAGCTGAAGCCAAAGCCAGCCAACCCAGTGACGCCCAATCGGGCGGCGATGCCTCCAGCAGCACCGCCCGATACGAATGCACCAGCGTGAAAATCGGATTCACCTTCTGCAAACTCGCCGCCACCTTAGGCAAATGCGCCTCCGAATAAAAGATCGGAGTCATAAACATCAGCACCGTGAGCAGGTAACCGATCACCTGCCCCAGGTCGCGCACAAACACCCCCAGCGCCGCGAAGAACCACGCAAGCCCAGCGGTAAGTAGAATCTGCGGCACGATAATCAACGGCAAATAAATCAGTGTGAATGGCACGCGTCCGCGAATCACCAGCAGCGCGAGCGCGAACAGGATCATCCCGAAAAACTCAGTCACCAGACCCGCCACCACAATGTTAATCGGCAAAGTCTCCACCGGAAAGACCAGCTTCTTGATGAAGTTCCGATGCTCCACCATGATGAACGGCGCGCGCGCCACCGCTTCATTGAAAGCCAGCCAGGGCAGCATCCCGGCCAAAAAATAAAGCGCAAAGCCGGTCCGGCTCGGATCGTTTGGAAAAGTCTGCTGCAGCACGATGCCGAAGACAAAAAAATACGTCAGCATCATGATCAGAGGATTCAGCAAAGTCCAGAACGCGCCCCCAAACGAACCCGTATAGCGGCTCAGGATATCGCGCCGCACCAGCGTCCGAATCAGCCCGCGATTGCGCCACATCGATTGGAACGGCAGCACGAGCCCGCGCCCCATTCCGCGCACCAACCGCCGCACACGGACCGACCGCATGTCCGCCACACGCCATCGCCCCAACAGTGCCACGCCATCTTCGCCCACGGAAAAATCCACCAGGATAAACGGCCAGCCCTTGTCATAGAACCACGCCACATGTTCCCGCATGGCGGAAACATAAACCGAATACTCGCCAGGCTCCGGCGGCGTCGCAATCGTCATCGAAAAATCGCGTGACGCGCCCGGCCCCAGATGCAGCGGCAGCCTTTCTCCATCGACAACCAGCGTCGCCGTGGGGTCGTCGAACAGGTGATAACCCGCGGCCCAACCTTCTTCGGGAAGCCATGTTTCGGCAGTTCCGTTTGTCAGCGTCCCACTAATAACGAGTGTGCTCTCGCTCAGCGAAACGCCCGCTACTGCAAACGCCACGTTCATGCGTATAGCCACGCAGGCCAGCGATTCTTTACCGGTCCGGCCTTGCGCCCTACCGCATAGATTCCGTCGCCGCGCAGATCGTGGCCCAGCTTGTAGCGCTCCAGAAGATGCGTCACCCAACCAAACTCCGGATGTGGCTCATCCAGAAACTCGCCCGTTTCCAGTCGCTCGATCTCAAACCCCGCATCGGTCAGCAAATGCTGAATCTCCATCGGAACGTACTCGCGATTATGCCGCGCCTCAGCCTCTTCACCCGCCTTGCGAGGCCGAATATAGGCGGGGAAAAACGCCGGATGATACCCCAGCAGAATCGCCGATACCGACCGCAGCGACCCGATGTTCGGCGTGGTCAAAACCAAATGCCCACCGGGTTTCAAAATTCTGTTAATCTCGCTCATCATATGCATCGGATCTTCGAACAGATGCTCAATCAGCTCACAGCAAAGCACTGTATCGAAAGACTGGTCGGCATAAGGATACACATGTTTCTCGGCATCGAAATGATCGATGTCGCATTCGAAGAAATCGCCATTCTCCGCAATTTGCGACTTATGATCTACGCGCCCTTCGGGCCCGTAATAGCAGCCGCGCACATAGCCATAACCCAGCGTATGCTTCAACGCCGGCGTGATCTGCATATATGCGCCCATTTCGAGGATCGATTTATATGGATCGCCGGCAGGTGTGATCTCCAGGGTGTGCACGAAGCGCGACCGGTGCTGCGCGGCATAGGCGCGGCCTTCAGGCTCCAGCCAGATTTCAATGTCCTCGGGTTTGACCTCGGGATGATATTCCTCGACAACGGCCGAAGGCTCTTCCGCTACCTCAACCGCGGACGTCTGCGGATCTTCCACCACAGGCGCGGAAGAAATCGCTTCCTCGACAACGGGCGCCGCCACTTCAACCGGCCGAGGCGGAATGATTGGTATAGCCACCGTCCTCAACCCAACGCACTCTTCCAGAAAATCCACATACCGGTCCGCCACCACGCTCCACGCGCATTCCCGAGCCACCCACGCCTTCGCCCGCTCCCCCATCGCGCGCGCCAGGTCCGGCCGCGAAACCAGCGTGTTCAAATACTCGAAAATCAAATCCTCTTCATTCGCGCCGACCGGAACTTTCAAACAAACATCGTCCGGATACTCCGCAAACGATCCGATGTCGGAAACCAGCACGCTCTTGCCCAGCCCCAAAGCGCGCTGCAAACTGCCCGACGTTTCGCCGACCGTCGGATAGCGAAGGTTCAGAATAATGTCGCAGGCGCCCATGTAATCGACAAACTTCTCGATGGGCACGAACCCCAGTATCCGCACATGTTCGCGCAACTCCAGGGTACGAATCAACTGCCCGACGGGAAACTCCGGATGCGGCTCCCCCACCAGAATCATGCGGACCCGAGGATCCAGCCGAACCAGCCTGCGCAATGCGCGCAGCGACTCCCCAATTCGCTTATAAGGCTTCAGATACCCGAATGCCCCGATCAGCGGTGTCTCTTCATGCAGGCCAAGCAGATGCCGCGTAGCGAGCCGGTTCGTCGAAGGAATCCACGCCCCATGCGGAATCACGCTAATCGGCCCTTCAAATCCCTGGGCACGCGTCTCGCGGGCCACGAAATTGCTGTGCACAATCGCCCCGCGCGAAGCCTCCAGCAAACGCCGGGTCATCGCGATGCCGTCATAATCCGGACCCACTTCAAGCCGCCGAACTCGATGGGCAAACTCGAGCGCCGCCGCGCCCCCGTTGTATTCGCACTCGGCAACATAAGTATCCCAGTCGCCGCGGCGAATCGTAAGGTGCGCCATCAGATGGTGCAGATTCGCTTCATGCATCACCACCACGCCCGGATGCTTCACCGCCGTCTCATAGACAAAATCGTGATGCGGATTATTGCCCAGATGATAGAGCGCGATATCGAACCGCGAAGGCGTGAAGTCGGCTTCCGCGGTATCGAAAACAGTCACATCCGCGCGCTTGCCCATCTCCGCCACCAAAGCGCTGGAATAATCGGCAATGCCGCTCTTCGAAGGCGGCATAGGAGAGAAAAACGCGACTTTCAACCTCAAGAAAGCTCCCACGAAAGCTTGCGGAGTGCAGGCGAAAGCGCCTGCCACACATGTGCCGCAGACACTTTTGTCTGCGCTGACTCGCTTTCCGCGCGGTCGCTGCTCAGTGGACAAGCTCCATTGAAAAACTGCCCACCGCCAGCGGAAGTTTCACCAGCAGCGGAGTTCGCGCCGGATCGCGCGCGAAATACATCTCGAAATCCACCCGCGACGCCGGCCCCTTAACCGTGCAATTGAGCCTGTCGGTCACCACCTGCTTATCGCCCACCGTTATGGTCTGCGCGCCCGCATAAACCAGGCCGATGTCGTAAATTCCCCCAAACAGCATCTGTTGCCCCGAAGGCACACGGCCCTGCCCCAGTTCCTGGCGGGTAAAAAACAGCATGGTGAGCGCGTCCTTCACGCAATCGGAAATCGCGAAATCGCTCTTACCGCCGCCCCCTCCGATCGTCGTGCGTGTAGCGGTTTCCTGCGACCGGTCGACGACCTCTTCCTCGCGGCCTTTGTGCGAGCCGTGCTCAAACTGCCGATTAAACGCGGTGCTGCAGAAATCCGAATTCGTGCGCGACGAGTAGACGTCCTTAATCGCGAAACCGGGAATCCCCATATCCGCCTTAAGCTCAAACGACCAGCCCGCGGCGCCGCTCGAAGCACCCCGCTTCGCAGTCAAATGCGCCTCCCCCAGACCGATACCCGAAGGCCCGCTGATCTTATACGCCAGCGATTCGTCGGTAAACGGAAACCCGGTCAGCGGCGGCGCCGCCGTCGCGGTCCCCGCAAGCAACATCAGCAGAACGGCAGGATTCATTTTTTGCGAGAGCTCATAGCCAGCGAAGCGGCCGCTGCCATCTTCCTTGTGCCATGGCGTTCTTCCACCACTTCCCTGTAAACATCCAGCGTGGCCCGCGCGCTCTTCTGCCAGCTGAACGACGCCGCGCGCTGCAGCCCCAGACGTTCCTTGCGCGCCCGCAGTTCCGAATCGAGCAGAATATCCGACATCGCGCGTTTAATCTCATCAACGCTGTGCGGGTCGAACAGGATCCCCGCGCCGTCGGCCACCTCGGGCATCGCCGAAGTATTCGAACACGCCACCGCTCTTCCGCAAGCCATCGCCTCCAGAATCGGCAGCCCGAATCCCTCATACAGCGACGGAAAAACGAAACAATCGCAAGCGTTGTAAAGCTCCAGCAGCTGGTCGTCGCTGACAAAACCCGTGAAGTGGATGCGCTCCGCAAAACCCGACGACAGCGCCGCCTCCTTCACCTTCGGAGTGAACCACGTTTCCTTGCCGGTTAGCACCAGGTGATGCTTCAACTGCGGATGCGCAGTCAGCAGCTTTGAGAATGCCGCGATCAGACCGACGTGATTTTTGCGCAACTGCAGATCCCCGACGGAAAGAATGAAAGGCGCTTCCATCCGCAACCGTTCACCCACCGCCCGCATCGCCTTCTCGCGCCCGATCACTCTAAAATCGGGATTCGCCGCATTCGAAACCACTCGCACCTTTTCCGGCGCAATGTCGTAGGAACGCAGAATCGCGTCCCGGGAAAACTCGCTGACCGTGATCACCCTCGCCGCGTGTTTTACGGTTTTAGCCACCGTATGCCGTAGCTGAGACCGTCGCGACCACGTAAAAAACTCCGGATGATCCAGGAAACTCACATCGTGGACAGTGACCACAATCGGCGTCCGACCCAAAAGCGGCGCCGTGTACTGCACATGCACAAGATCGGGTTTATCCTGCCGCAGCAACCGTCCCAGGTCCCAACCCAGCCGAGACCATGGATTCGCCGAAACGTGACGGATGCGGAATCGCCGCGGAATCCACTCCTCGGCGCCAGGTTCGGACAGATAGGCCAGGAACTCGGATTCACGGTCCAGTTCAGCGAACGCGCGCAACAGACTGCGCACGTACACCTCGTTGCCGGTCAGGTGCCGGCCGATCGCGTGGGCGTCAACGGCGAAGCGCATCGAACTCATTCAGTATATCGGTTAACTTCTTCGGACAATTTGACTTGTAAATCGTGGTCGAGATCTCGCCACGCCCGTTCCCAGGTATAACCACTCTCAAAAGTCTGACGCCCGGCGGCACCCATCCGTTGTCTCCCGTTGACGTCTCTCAGCAACTTTGATACCGATGCCGCGAATTCAGCCGTGTCCTCCGACAATATAATGTTCACCCCGTCCTCGACCGCTAAACCCTCGGCGGCCAAAGGAGTCGCGACAATTGCGCGTTCCGCCGCCCAGGCTTCGAGAATTTTGATACGTGTACCACTACCCGCCCGTAAGGGCGCGACCACAATCCGCGCTTTCGCGATCTCGGGAAATGTGTCATCCAGCGAGCCCGTTGTGTCGATATTCGCGTCCGCCGGAATCAGGTGACGGATAAATGTATCGCCTCGCCCCACGAGCTTTAGCCGTAATTCCGGATGGTCTTTCCGAATCATCGGCCAGATCTCCGAAACCAGCCAGGCTACCGCGTCGATATTCGGGTGATATTCGAAATTGGCCGAAAATACCACCGCCGGTTCCTCGGCGACCCGGGGGATTTCCCGGTCCGGAAGGGCGTTGGGATAAACCGCGAGGTTCGTTTCGGGCGCAATCCCGCCCGCCCGCTCCGCATCGATCTCCGAAGCGGCCAGTACCAGCGAATAACGGGGCAGAAGCTCGGTTTCGAGTTCGCGCGAAAGCGAAGCAAAACGCCGCTGACCTGCCGCCACAAGCCCCCGGCCCGCGGCCGCGCATCGCTCGTTCAAAACCGATTCCAGGTTATGCAGATCCAGAACGGTCCGGTCGCATACAGCCGACATTTCGCCAATGTAAGGCGCGCACCAGAAGTGTTCCACAATCCCCAGATCGTAGCGCCGATGCCCCACCAACTCACGAAACTGCCTTTCAAAACCGCTTACCCGGTCGATCAGCGGAGGCACCCCGCGCATCGCCCGCCGGGCATTGCGCAGATAACGTTCCACTGCTCCTTTGCCATGCACCGGCAGCGGAATCAGCTGTTGCGACCGCACCAGGCCAGGCGGCAGCAAAGCCGGCTTGCCGCACTCGGAAAACAAAATGAGATCCACTTCCGCGAAGCGGGCGAAGTAATGCACTAACGACGCTGTCCGGTACGCCCCACCACCGTTCAGCGGGTACGGGGGCTCGGGCGCCAGCATCAATACCGACCGAATCACCCTGCAGCCTCTGCATAAATCGCGCGCGTGGCCTGCGCCGTGCGAGCCCACGAAAAACACTTCGCGCGCGCCAGCCCGTCAAGCCGCATCTTCTCCCGCAATTCGGGGCTCTTCGCCACTTTGCGCAGCGCTTCCGCCAGTTCTGACGCCGACCCCGTATGCAATGCCGCGCCCCCGGAAACCTCAGTAATAGCCGGGTCCTTCGACGTAATCACGGGGCACCCGCACTGCATCGCTTCCAGTACCGGCAGCCCAAATCCCTCATAGTGCGATGGATACACCAGCGCCAGAGCATGCGAGAGAAAATGCGGCAAATCCAGATCCCCCGCCTCGCCGATATAACGCAGGCCATCCATTGGCGTGAGCGGAGGATACTTTGTGCGATACCGGCCTGAGATCACAAGGTCCGCGCCCGTCTCGGCCCGTGTTTCCTTCCATGCCTCGATCAGCCCCGGCAGATTCTTGCGGGGCTCAAGCGTGCCCACGAAAAGGAAAAAGGGACGCCGCGGCGGAGGTCCTTTATCCTCCACAGGCTCGAACACTTCCGAAGCCGCCAGCGGCACCGCGCGCACTCTATCGGGGCGAACGCCGAAATGGCCGATGAGATCCCTGCGCACAGCCTCGCTCACAGTTACAATCATTCGCGCGCACCCCAGGCGCACCAGCCACGGCGTACGGCTGCGAACCCGGTGCGCCGACATATGCCATTTCGGATTGCGCCAGGGCGAAAGATCGTGGATCGTCATCACTGACGGGGTTGACCCGAGATATGGGACTTCAAAGTTCGTCCCGTGGAACACATTCGTGCCCGTCTCGCGAAGCCAGCGCCGCAGTCCCAGCAGCCACCAGCGCCGCGCCCCTTCGCCCGGAAACCCGCGCACCAGATTGGGCAGCATGCCCGCCGGCATGGTGAATGGCTGATCGGAAATCAGCGTGTAGGTGTCTTCGGGAAACTCCCGCGCCAGCGCCAGAGACAACTCGGTTACATAGCGGGTGATTCCGCCGGAAGTAAGCGTCAGCGGCGTGGCATCGAGCGCGATTTTCAGCCGCCTGTCCTCACTTATGCTGCAGTTCCCAGTCGTAGTTCAGCCGATGGTCGTCATGCGGAATGCGCCCTTCATCGGAGGGATTATAAAAACGGTCCGTCGCGTAAATCAGCACCGAAGGCGCCGTGCCGATCACTTTATATCCATGCCCGACGCCCGGCGGAATTAAAATCTGCCACGGCCGCAGAGCGCCCACGTAAAGCGTATTGCGAGCGCCAAAGCTCACCGATTCCGGCCGAAGATCGATCAGCACCACCTGCAACAGCCCCGCCGCCGGAGTCCAGCAATCGGTCTGGTGCTTGTGGAAATGAAAAGCCTTGATGATCCCCGGATAATTCAGGGCCGCCGAAATCTGCGTCGTCTCCGGCGGAAAATGCGCGGCCAGCCCGTGTCCGATGCGCTGCACTTCCAGAAAATACCCGCGATCGTCCGGCCATAAATTGAAGGGCGCGCACTGCACACCCGCAATCAGCTTCGGGGAATCGGGCGCCAGAATTACATCGCCAATGCCCTTCTCGCATTTCGGAAGATCGATCAACCGGTCCGTCATTCGTCATCACCTGCCTCGCGGTCCGCCGCAATATCTTTCCCGACACCGCTGCCGTGCACCAGATTCGCCGCGCGGAGCAGGGAATCGAACGTGCCCGCATCCGTCCACCAGCCATCGAGGAAAGAATACGACATGCTCCCCTCGCGAATATAAGCGTTGTTCACGTCGGTAATTTCCAGCTCATTGCGGTGCGAAGGCTTGCACGTCCCGATCTTTTCAAACACCGTCGCGTCGTACATATAAATGCCCGTCACCGCGAAGTTCGATTTCGGCTTCCTGGGCTTTTCCTCGATCCCGATTATGCGATCGCCCGCGAACTCCGCCACGCCAAACCGCTCGGCATCCTGGACTTCTTTCAGCAGAATACGCGCACCAACCTCCTGCACGCGAAACGCATCCGCCGCCGATTTTATACTCTTCTCGACGATGTTATCGCCCAGCACCACGCAGATGGGCTGGCCATCGGCGAAATGTTCGCAAAGCCCAAGAGCCTCCGCGATCCCGCCTTCGCCTTCCTGATAGGTATAGGCGATATGCTTGAGCCCGAATTCCTTGCCGTTGGCCAGCAGCCGCAGGAAGTCGCCGGAGTTCTTTCCGCCCGTCACCACCATAATGTCGCTGATGCCCGCGTCTACGAGCGTCTGGATCGGATAATAGATCATCGGCTTGTCGTAAATCGGGAGCAGGTGTTTGTTGGTGATTTTGGTTAAGGGGAAAAGCCTGCTGCCCGTTCCGCCCGCCAGTACGATACCCTTCATGTGAGAACCACCAGGATATCAAGTCTCTTATGCCCCAATACAACTGGCCCGCCGTTGCCCTCGAAACTCTTAACCCGCTGGTTACCCGAAGAGTGATCCACACCGAGCGTATGACCATCGCGAAACTCACGCTGAAAAAGGGCGCCATCGTCCCGCTCCACCATCACGATAACGAGCAGGTCACGATGATGGACTCCGGCGCCCTCCGCTTCGAAATCTCCGGCGAGAGCATCGTAATTAAGACCGGCGATATCCTCCCCATCCCGCCCAACGCCCCGCACATGGTCGAAGCCCTGGAAGACTCCGTAGCCACCGATCTCTTCACGCCCCGACGCGAAGACTGGATCCGAGGCGACGACGCTTATCTGAGAAAGTAACGTCGTGCGGAACAGCTTCAGCCGGATCGATTAAAAAGGGACAGCAGAGCATCGAAATTCGACTTCGGGATCGACGGCGGTGTCCGCGTCCCAGGCACGTCGTCGCGGCCAAAGATGGATTTCAACTGATCGTCGGTAATCGCACGCGGTTTGTGAAGTTCCAATGCCAATGCGCGACAGACCAGGAAAGTTCCGTGTGCTCGCACGCGCGCCTGATATCCCAGATCCCATCTCCGGACGTCCTGAGTAAAACGATCCGTATGATCGACCGACAGTGGCAGATTCCCTCGGACCAGACAGTTGCCTGGCAGAGGTAACCCGCGCTCCAGGTACCAGGCTTGCGCCTCCTTGTGCGTGTTGAACCGATGCAGTACTTCGAGGGCCGCCACAAGGTGCCTCATGCCTTTCGCCGCCGATCCCTTCTTAGTCATGTAAATGACTTGGTCCCCTTCATGGAGGCGTGGCGCAAACATCTGCGCACGGCAGAGTGCCGAAATCGAAGGGAACGGCGATTCGAGATCGGGCTCACGCCGACAGGACGCATCCACAAATGGCGGGTGTCCATGATCCTGACACGCCTGTCGTCCGAAGCGATTGTGGATGAGTGGTGTATAGGTACTGAGATAATAATTAGGCATCGGAAGGGCGCACTACTCGAAAGGAATGTCCACCTCAACAAAGCTGCCCGGTGTGGCCGCGTTCACTGCGGCGGCGATCTTCTCAAGGTGCAGTTTCACCACTGGCCATTGCTGATTGCCGAGCACTACCAAAGCAATTCTCCGTTCCGTCAGGTTCTGTTGGTACTGAATATTTTTATCGGTGCTCAGGAGCACATCGTAACCAGCTTCCTCAGCCTGCCGAATCAACTCACCGTTTCCCAATTCGTGCCAGCCAATCCTGCGCGCGAAAGTAACTTTATGGTCGGCAAGGCTGCGCGCAATCGGATTCGGCGTGCCGTTGTCGAACAAAACTTTCATCAGCCAAACGCCGGCGCTTTCGCAAGGCTCTGAGTAGCGAAATGCAGAACTGCCCGCACTTCTTCCGGCGTTACATCAAAAACCTCGGTGATCTCATCCACCGACATGCCCGCCTCAAGGTTCTCAAAAACCGACTGAACCGGCATCCGGGTCCCACGGAAAACCCACGCACCGCTCACCTTGCCAGGGACGCTCTCCACTGCGTCGCATTGTGACCAATCAAGGACTGCCATAGCTCTTTAAACTCCCGATCCCAGAGTATCGCGTATTTACGCTTCCCAGTCGTCTTCAGCGACAGGCTCAAACGGTTGCTCGTAGCGCAAAACAGAGCCGCGCAAATCCTCTATGGAACCCGCAGGCATGTCGTGCGAACGAAGCACCACCTCGACCGCCTCGCCCGGCTCGAACGGTAGATGTTCCAGCACAACCCGCCCCGCGGGATCTACGGTAGTCTCGACGACATGAACGCTCATAAATCCAGTATAGAAAGTTTTGCCCCGTTCATTCCCCTGCAAACGGACTCCGCCTCATCACGTAATCCACCGCCTCCTGCGGAACGCTGAAATGGCTCATCGCCCCATTCCCCATATACCCCAAATCCGCCACCCCCACCGGACTCGTGTAATAAGCATCCACCACCATATTCCGCACCCAAACCCAAAACCGAGCCCCGCCCGCCGTCTCCGCCGAAGCATTCTTCCGATACGCCACAAGGTCCAGCAAAGCTCGCTGCTGCTCCGGCTTAGCGCTCAAA